>OLQP01001212.1_pt1 | contig 13120 bp, 8 predicted proteins | sample 1643181 | NCBI WGS metagenome assembly OLQP01 (sample SAMEA3136710, study PRJEB25190) | human gut metagenome | biome: human gut; feature: human-associated habitat; material: faeces | place: Austria | collected 2013 | reverse complement strand
ATGCGTTTGATAATTTTGATACGCTGACAGTCAATGGAAAAAAAATGACTGTGCCAAAAGGTGTCACAGCGGATCAGCTTACAGTAGAGCAGGTGGACAAAAACGGAACAATGCTGAACCGTTATTTTTATAACGGACAGTATGTAGGCTATGCGGCGCCTGCCGCAACTCCCACACCCCAGGCGGTACAGACAGCGGCAGCGGGAACAGGAGAAAATACTTCCGGTACACAGACAGTACAGGAAGAAGCGGAAATACCGGAATCGGAAACTGAGGAAGGACTTTCCGATATGTCAAAGATCCTTCTTGGATTGATGGCTGTGATGGCCGTGACTCTTGTGGCATTGATGACAGCCCTTTACTTTAAAGAGAAAAAAATGTACGGTTCCAGAAAATAGGAGGAGAGATATGAAAGGTATTATTTTAGCAGGCGGTTCAGGAACAAGATTATATCCATTGACAAAAGCGATTTCCAAGCAGATCATGCCGGTGTATGACAAACCGATGATCTACTATCCCCTTTCCACGCTGATGCTGGCAGGGATCAGAGAAATTCTCATCATTTCCACACCAAGAGATCTTCCGGTGTTTGAAGAGCTTCTGGGAGACGGAAAGCAGCTTGGAATGCGTTTTGAGTATGCGGTTCAGGAACAGCCGAGAGGACTGGCAGACGCATTTATCATTGGAGCGGACTTTATCGGAGACGATGCAGTTGCCCTTGTTCTGGGCGATAATATTTTTTACGGACAGAGCTTTTCCAGAGTGCTTCAGAACGCATATAAGAGAACAGAAGGGGAAAAGGGAGCAACCATCTTCGGCTATTATGTAAGGGACCCAAGAGAGTACGGCGTGGTAGAATTTGACGAAGACGGAAAAGCTCTTTCCATAGAGGAAAAGCCGGAGCATCCCAAGTCAAACTATGCGGTTCCGGGACTTTACTTCTATGACAATGATGTAGTGGAGATCGCCAAAAATGTGAAGCCTTCAGCAAGAGGCGAAATTGAGATTACAAGCATCAACAATGAATATCTGAACAGAGGAACCCTGAAGGTGGAAACTCTGGGAAGAGGATTTGCATGGCTGGATACAGGAAACCATGATTCCCTTCTGGATGCGGCTGATTTTGTTTCCGCGTTCCAGAAACGTCAGGGACTTTATATTTCCTGTATTGAGGAAATTGCTTACAAACGTGGATTTATCAATAAAGAGCAGCTTGTGGAGCTGGCGCAGCCGCTTCTTAAAACTGCATATGGAAAATATCTGATCGAAGTAGCGGAGGGCTTATAAAATGGGAAAAATTACAGTAGAGACCTGTCACATTGAAGGATTAAAGGTGATCACTCCTGCAGTGTTCGGAGATGACCGGGGATACTTTATGGAAACTTATAATTACAATGACTACAAGGCGGCTGGCATTGACCAGGAGTTTGTTCAGGACAATCAGTCCAGTTCCAGAAAAGGCGTTCTTCGCGGACTTCATTTTCAGATCAACTATCCGCAGGATAAGCTGGTCCGCGTAGTAAGCGGAGAGGTTTATGATGTGGCTGTGGATCTTCGTGAGGGCTCTCCTACTTACGGACAGTGGTACGGAGTGCTGCTTTCTGCAGAAAACAAAAAACAGTTCTTTATTCCAAAGAACTTTGCCCATGGCTTCCTTGTACTTTCTGATTCTGCTGAGTTTGCCTATAAGTGTACAGATTTTTATCATCCCAATGATGAGGGCGGACTTGCATACAATGACCCGGATATTGCAGTGGAGTGGCCGATTCCGGAAGGAATGGATCTGATTCTTTCTGACAAGGACAAAAAATGGGGAAGCTTTCAGGAATATTCCGCAAACAGGAGCAAAAAGGATTGAAAAAAGAGACATGGCTGCCAGGGGAACTATACCGGAACAGAAGGCTGGTTCTTTCCCTGGCCCAAAATGATTTTAAAACAAAATATGCAGGTTCTTATTTTGGAACAGTCTGGGCCTTTATCCAGCCGGTAGTTACCATCTGTGTATACTGGTTTGTGTTTGGCCTGGCTTTAAGAGGAGGAGCGGACAGAGGAGTTCCTTTTGTTCTCTGGCTGGTAGCCGGACTGGTGCCCTGGTTCTTTTTTCAGGACGGGCTGATCGGCGGGACCAATTCTCTTCTGGAATATAATTATCTGGTAAAAAAGGTTGTTTTTAATATTCGTATCCTTCCTGTGGTAAAAGTGATCTCAGCCGGGTTTGTCCACTGCTTTTTTGTGCTGATCGTCCTGGTGATCTATACCTGCATGGGCTATCCGCCTACCTGGTATGCCATTCAGCTTATTTATTACAGCTTCTGTATTTTTATGCTGATTCTGGCAGTGACTTATTTTTCCAGCGCGGTAGTGGTATTTTTCCGGGATCTCAGTCAGATCATCAACATCGGACTTCAGGTAGGGGTATGGGTAACTCCCATTATGTGGAATTTCAGCGACCTTGGTCTTACAGGGATCCTTACAAAGATCCTGAAGCTGAATCCGGTATTTTATGTGGTACAGGGATATCGTGATTCCCTGATCGATCATGTGGGATTCTGGCAGCATCCGGCTCTGACCCTTTATTTCTGGGCTTTTACCCTGGTGCTGTTTTTCCTTGGAACAAGACTGTTCAAAAAACTTCAGGTACATTTTGCAGATGTACTGTAAACGGAGAAAAAAATGAGTGAATTTGCAATTCAGGTAAAACATCTGGATAAGATGTATAAATTATATAATAAGCCTTCAGACAGACTGCGGGAAACTCTGGGCTTTAAGGTTCCGGTCAGAGAGCATTATGCTTTAAGAGACGTGAATTTTCAGGTAGAGCGGGGCGAAACTGTGGGCATCATCGGAACAAACGGTTCCGGAAAGTCCACCATCCTGAAGATCATTACAGGAGTTCTGAACCCTACGGCAGGAGAGGTGAAGGTGGACGGAAGGATTTCCGCTCTTCTGGAGCTGGGAGCCGGCTTTAACATGGAATATACAGGAATCGAAAACGTATATCTCAACGGAACCATGATGGGATTTTCCAAAGAAGAGGTGGATGCCAGACTTCAGGATATCCTGGACTTCGCAGATATCGGAGATTTTGTTTATCAGCCTGTAAAATCTTATTCCAGCGGTATGTTTGTCCGTCTGGCATTTGCAGTTGCCATTAACATTGATCCGGAAATTCTGATCGTTGACGAGGCCCTGTCTGTAGGGGATGTGTTCTTTCAGGCAAAATGCTACCGGAAATTTGAAGAATTTAAAAAGATGGGAAAAACCATTCTTTTTGTCAGCCACGATTTAAGCAGTATTTCCCGGTACTGTGACAGAGTGATTCTTCTGAATAAGGGAGTGAAGCTGGAAGAAGGTTCTCCAAAACAGATGGTGGATATGTACAAGCAGCTTCTGGTAGGCCAGGATCCTGCAAAGGCAGAGGAAAAGAAAGAAGAGCAGAAAGAAAGCTGGAGCCAGCAGTTCCAGGTAAATCCCAATATGCTGGAATATGGTACCAAGCTTGCGGAGATTGTGGATTTTGCAGTTCTGGATGACAAAGACCGCTGTACCAACACCATTGAAAAGAGCAGCAGCTTCCGTATCCGGATGAAGGTGGTATTTCATCAGGATATTCAGGAACCGATTATAGCCTATACCTTTAAGGATATTAAGGGTACAGAGATCACAGGAACCAATACTCTGTTTGAAAAGAAATCTGTGGAACACTCTCAGGCAGGAGATAGCTGTACAGTGACCTTTGAGCAGGAAATGTTCCTGCAGGGAGGGGAATATCTTCTTTCCTTTGGCTGCACCGGGTACAAGGACGGTGAGTTTACAGTTTTCCACAGACTGTATGACGCATGTAATATCACAGTGGTTTCCAACAAGAACACAGTTGGATTTTATGATATGAACTCAAAAGTGGAGATTCGCTACGGAGAAAAAGCATGATAGAAAAAATCGGTAAGGCAGTCCTGGATGATACCTGTTATCCGGGACAGGATTTATACAGTGACGGAGCCATAGAAGATGAGATGCTGGAAATTGCCAGAACTTATCCAAAAGAGCAGTGGAACCAGGTGATCGCAGAGCGGAAAAGCTGGCCCATTCTCTATCATTTTTCCCATGTAAGGGAAAATATTTTAAGCTGGCTTCCGTTTACCGGAAAGGAAAATGTGCTGGAGATCGGCTCCGGCTGTGGAGCTATTACAGGTGCGCTCTGTAAAAAAGCAGAGAAGGTCACCTGTATTGAGCTGTCAAAAAAACGAAGTGAGATCAATGCCTGGAGACATAAGGACTGCGAAAATCTCACAATACTTATGGGGAATTTTCAGGAGATCGAGCCTGCGCTGACGGAGAAGTATGATTACATTACTCTGATCGGCGTTTTTGAGTATGGGGAAAACTATATTCAGAGCGACACCCCTTATGTGGATTTTCTGAAAACCATTGCCCGTCATCTGAAACCGGGCGGACAGATCGTTCTTGCCATCGAAAACCGTTTTGGACTGAAATACTGGGCTGGCTGTACAGAGGATCACTTTGGAACCCTTTTCGAGGGACTTGAGGGCTATCCAACAACAAAGGGCGTAAAAACCTTTACCAAAAAAGAGCTTACAGAAATTCTGGAAAAAGCAGGAAATCTGAAAGCGCAGTGGTATTATCCGTTTCCGGATTACAAGCTTCCCATGACCATATATTCTGACAGGCGTCTTCCTTTAAAGGGCGAGCTGAATCGTATGGAGACAAACTTTGACCGGCTTCGCCTGCAGCTTTTTCAGGAATCTCCTGTTTACGATTCGCTTCTGGACAATGACATGTTTCCGGAGTTTTCCAATTCGTTTCTGCTTCTGATCGGAAAAGAGCAGATCTGTCCGGAGATTGTGTATACCAAGTTTTCTAATGAGCGGGACGCGCGCTTTGCCCTGAGAACAGATATCTGTGAGCCGGGAAGATTTGAGAGATATGTGCAGAAGCTTCCGGCAAATGAAAAGGCCTGTGAGCATACAGCCCGTCTGGAGCGGATTTATACAGAGCTTACAGAAGACTATAAAAAGCAGGGGTTGGAGCTTAATCTCTGCAAAACAGTAAATAAGGCTGCAAGGCTGGAATATCTGGAGGGAATGACTCTGGAAGAAAAGCTGGATCAGCTTCTGGCTCAGGGAAAACTTTCTGAACTGGAGGAACTGTTCTTTTATTATCTGAAAAAGGTTCAGAACCTTCACAGCACAGATACCTTTATCAAAACGCCGGAGTTTGTACAGGTATTCGGGGACGTAGAGCTGACCGGAGAGTATTCCTGCGCAAAAATGTCCAATATTGATCTGGTTCCTGCCAATATTCTGATTCTGAAGGACAGACAGGTTGTGATCGATTATGAGTGGACCTTTGACTTTCCGGTTCCTGCAGGCTTTATCCTGTACCGGATGATCCATTATTATCTGGAAAGCGACGGAAAGCGCCGTGTTCTGAAGGACAGGGATTTTTATGGCAAAGCAGGTATTACTCAGGAGGAGCTTGATGTTTACGGAGAAATGGAAAGGAATTTCCAGAAGTATATGCAGGGAAGTCATGTGCCTCTTCTTTCCATGTATGAAGACGTTTCTCCGGGCAAGGTGGAGATCCTTCCCTATTATGAGCAGATGAGGGCAGCCGGGGCAGAGCGGAGGCTTCAGGTGTTTTTTGACCGGGGAAATGGATTTTCTGAGGAAGATTCAGAAGCTTATCCTATGAGCAGAGCAGGGATCAGCATGGAACTTGAAATACCGGAGGATGTGAAGAACCTTCGTCTTGATCCGGGAGAAGCGGCAGGAGGTCTGGTTCTTCGGAAACTTGCTTTTGAAAATGACATAAAAGCGGACTTTACCACAAACGGTTTTCCGGTAGGAGCTGACAGCTATTATTTCGGCGGGGGAGATCCTCAGTTTGTGATCGGAAATATCAGCGGAGAGAAAAGGCTCAGGATTGAAATTGAGATCATGAAAGCTCAGGACGCAGGGGAAAAGTTCTGGAAGAGCTTTGGCCTGGTGTCAGCGGAAAAGGATGAAGAGATCCGCAGACTGAAAGAAAAGATCAGTCAGATGGAAAATACAAAAGTCTGGAAATTGTACAGAAGCATTAAGAAAAAATAAGCTGTCAGAGAGAAATGACAGAAAAAAGGTCTGATGGCAAAATTCCGGCCTTCAGATCAGACAGAATGAGGATGAAATATGGAAGAATTGCGCTTCAGCATTGATGAAGAAAAATATGATGACAGACATGGCCAGGTGTTAAGCCTTGGAGGCTGGTATGCCGGATCTGACAGACAGGAAATGAGCTTCTGTCTGGTGGGAGACGGAAATCAGGAGCTTGTTCTGGCTGATCCTGAGAGATATGAAAGACCGGATGTGGCTCAGGCTCTGGAAGCGGACTTTGGAGAGTTCCTTCCGGGCTTCCGGCTGCGGATTCCAAAGGCAGATCAGCTTGCAGAACAGTTTCAGCAGATCGAGCTGTTTCTTACAGACGGAGAAAAACGAGTTTCTGTGTGGAAGAAGAGCGCAGATGAGCTGAAAAGCTTTCTGAACCAAAGCCTGCTGGAATATCACCTGGACAGAGTGGAAATCCTTTATGATACCATGCTGGAAATCCAGGGCTGGGCTGTGGATCAGAGGGGTGAGACGGAGATCACCGCTTTAAATCAGGACGGAAGTCCTTTTGCCTGCAGGATAAGCAGAGGGCGGCGGCCGGATGTGGTGGAGCGCTGCAGCCTTGATGAGAGTTATAAAAATCAGGAAATCGGATTCCGTATTTCAGCTTCTTTAGATGAAATTTCAGGAAAAAAGATCCTGCTTAAATTTACAGGATCTTCTGTGGAAAAGATTTATGAAATCGATGTTCAGAAGCTTCGTAAAGAGCAGAAACCAAAAGGTTTTTTTAACAGGCTTCTGAACCGTCAGGAAAACACTCAGGGAGATTATGAACAATGGCTGAAACGCCATTCTCTGAGCTGGCGTCAGGCATGGAAGCAGAAGCATACTTCTTTTGACAGAAAGCCTTTGATCAGTATTGTGATCCCTCTTTACTGTACGCCCCTTCCCTATCTGAAGGAGCTGATCGAGTCCGTCAGAAAACAGACCTATGGAAACTGGCAGCTTTGTCTGGCAGACGGAAGCCCGGACGAAACCGTTCATGAGTTTCTGAAAAAAAATTACAGACATGAGGTAAGGATCAGTTATAAAAAGCTGAAATCCAACGGTGGTATTTCTGTGAACACCAATAAGGCCATGGAGCTTGCCAGAGGGGAATACCTGATGCTCTGTGATCATGACGATACTCTGGAGCCAGATGCGCTGTTTGAGATTGTAAAGGCAATTAATGATCAGGATGCTGATGTGATTTACACAGATGAGGACAAGGTCAGCATGGACGGACAGCATTATTTTGATCCTCATTTTAAATCGGATTTTAATCTGTTCCGTTTCCGGGATAATAATTATATCTGTCATATTTTTGCAGTAAAAAGACAGGTGGCAGAGCAGGCGGGATATTTCCGGAAAGAATTTGACGGAGCCCAGGATTTTGATTTTATTTTCCGCTGCTGCGAAAAGGCAGAGAAGATCATCCATATTCCCAGGGTTCTGTATCACTGGCGCTGTCATATGGATTCCACGGCAGCAGATCCGGAAAGCAAGGCCTATGCTTTTGAAGCAGGACGAAAAGCCGTGGAAGAGCATTATAAGAGAATGGGAATCCCGGCAAAGGTGGAGATGACAGAACGGCCCGGATGGTACAGAAGCAGACTGGAGATTCAGGGAAAGCCCCTGATCTCTGTGATCATTCCAAACAAAGATCATACAGAAGATCTGGAGCTGTGCCTTTCTTCCATGGCGGAGCGCACCTCCTATGAGAATTATGAGGTTTTAGTGGTAGAAAACAACAGTGAGGAAAAAGAAACCTTTGCCTATTATGAGAAGCTTCATGAGCGTTACCCAAGGGTAAGAGTTCTTGTGTGGGAAAAAGAGTTTAATTATTCTTCCATAAATAATTTTGCCGCAGAGCAGGCAAAGGGAGAATATCTTCTGTTTCTGAACAATGATGTGGAGATCCTGACCCCTGACTGGATGGAGGAAATGCTTGGAATCTGCCAGCAGAAGGAGGTTTCCATTGTGGGAGCCAAGCTGTATTATCCGGATGACACCATCCAGCATGCAGGAGTTGTTCTGGGGCTGGGAGGTATTGCAGGCCATGTGATGTGCCGGGCGTCCAGAGAGGATGCAGGATATTTCGGCAGAATGGTAAGCGTTCAGGAGATCAGCGCAGTGACAGCTGCCTGTATGCTTGTGGATGCCTGTGATTTCCGGGCAGTGGGAGGCTTTGATGAAAGCTTCCGCGTGGCGTTTAATGATATTGACCTCTGCATGAAAATAAGGGATATGGGAAGAAAAATCGTCTTTACCCCTTATGCGGAGCTGTATCACTATGAGTCCAAATCAAGAGGCCTGGAGGACACTCCTGAGAAACAGTACCGTTTTGAAAAGGAAATAACACGTTTTCGGGAAAAATGGGAAGATCAGCTGAAAAAAGGCGATCCTTATTACAGCCCCAATCTGTCTGTGACAGAGGGCGACTGTTCCCTGAGAGAAGACTGAGAAATTGTGAGGTTGGATATGTCAAGAGAGATTTTTGAGGTAACAAAGGACCGGTTTCACCTGAAGGATCCCTGTCAGTATATTCTGCAGGGAACCTGGCCAAAGGAAGCAAAAATGCGCGCCTGTCTGGACGGCTCTGAGGTAAAGGCGGAAATTCAGCGCCTGGAGGTAGTCAGCGCCCTGGAAAGATTTAAAGATCCGGATCTGATGAGAGGCGAGAGGATCACTGCGTCTGTGCAGCTTCCTCAGTCTCTGGAAGGCTGTCAGAAGCTGACCGTGTATGCGGATATGCCGGACCGGCGGATCTGCTGGTTTTCCGTTTCTGCAAGAGAGCTGGAAAAAAGAAGAGGAAAGCCTCAGTTTTTTATTGAAGAAGAAAAGGTGCAGCATGGATTTCTTCGGATCAGAGGCTGGGCAGTTGCAGACGAGCCGGTAAAAATTCAGATTTTTGATGAAAACAAACAGAAATTAAATGTGGAGATCCTTCGCACCCAGCGTGTGGATGTGGAACAGCTTTATGAGGAAATGGACAGTGAAGACAAGTCCGGATTTTTTGTGGAGCTTACAAATCTTACCGGAAAGCTTCTGTATCTTGTTTTTTACGCAGGAGACACAAAATCTGTCCACATTGTTCATTTGAATCCTGCGGTTGTTTTCCGCAAAAAAATAGAAAAATATGCAAAAAAAGGTCTGCGCTACTGGAAAAGCCAGGGAAGTGCGGCTATGGTAGGCAAGGTGGTATCCAAGGTAAAAACTGCGTCCACAAGGGAGATTCCCTATCAGAAATGGATCGTCCGCCATCTTCCCGGCTCAAAAGAACTGGAAAAGCAGAGAAGGACAAAATTTGAATATCAGCCCAGGATTTCCATTGTGGTGCCTTTATATAAAACGCCGGAGAAATATCTCCGCCAGCTTGTGGATACTGTAAAGGCTCAGACCTATCCAAACTGGGAGCTTTGTCTGTCGGACGGCAGCGGAGCCGATTCTCCCATCCGTAAGCTTCTGGAATCTCTGGCTTCTTCTGATGAAAGAATTAAAGTGATCTTTCATGAGAAACCGCTGCAGATTTCCGAAAATACCAATGCGGGAATTGAGGCTGCCACAGGCGATTACATTGCTTTTGCAGATCACGATGATGAGCTGACGCCTCACGCGCTGTTCCAGTGCGTAAAGGCATTAAATGAAAACAGGGACATCCGTATTCTTTATTCCGATGAGGATAAAATGTCCATGGATGGCCACAAGTTTTTCCAGCCTCATTTTAAGCCGGATTACAATCCGGATCTTTTGTGTACGGTAAACTACATCTGTCATCTTTTTGTGGTGGACAGAGAGATCATCAGTCAGGTTGGAATGCTTCGTAAGGAGTTTGACGGGGCTCAGGATTATGATTTTATTTTCCGCTGTGTGGAAAATGTAAAGCCGGAACAGATTTATCATATTCCCAAGATCCTTTATCACTGGCGCTGCCATGAGGATTCCACAGCAGAGAACCCGGAAAGCAAGACCTATGCCTTTGAGGCAGGAAAACGGGCTATTGAAGAGCATTATAAGAGAACCGGGATCAACGCAGAGGTGCTTCAGGGAGAGTTTCTGGGTCTTTACCGCACAAGGTTTATCCGGGACCATGATCCGCTGATCTCCATTATTATTCCCAATAAGGATCATATTGAAGATCTGAAGCGGTGCATGGACTCCATTGACAAAAAATCCACATATCAGAATTACGAGTATATTATTGTGGAAAACAACAGTACGGAGGAGGAAACCTTCCAGTATTATAAAAAGCTGGAGGCAGAGAATCCAAAGGCTCATGTGGTTTACTGGGACAGAGAGTTTAACTATTCTGCTATCAATAATTACGGAGCCACTTTTGCAAAGGGTGAATATATCCTGCTTCTGAACAATGATACGGAAATTATCAATGAGGACTGTCTGGAACAGCTTCTGGGATACTGTATGCGAAGCGATGTGGGAGCTGTGGGAGCAAGAATGTATTACGAGGACGACACCATTCAGCATGCGGGAGTTGTCATTGGCTTCGGCGGCATTGCAGGACACTGCTTTGTGCTGCAGCCAAGAGGAACCACAGGCTACTGCCACAGAATCATCTGCGCTCAGGATTACAGCGCAGTTACAGCAGCCTGCATGATGGTAAAACGGTCCGCCTTTAATGAGGTGGGAGGCCTTACTGAGGAGCTGGCAGTTGCTTTTAATGATATTGATTTCTGTATGAAGCTGAGAGCCGCAGGCTATCTTATTGTGTATAATCCTTATGCAGAGCTGTATCATTATGAGTCAAAGTCAAGAGGCCTTGAGGACACACCGGAAAAGGTTGCGCGGTTTAATAAAGAAATTCAGATTTTTGAAAGACGCTGGCCGGATATTATGAGGAACGGAGATCCTTATTATAATCCGAATCTGACATTGAAGAGCCAGGATTTTTCACTGAAAAGGATATAGGAGGTTTGGTATGAAGGTATTGGTTACAGGAGTAAACGGACAGCTTGGCCACGATGTAATGAACGAGCTTGCAAAAAGAGGCTATGAGGGAGTAGGCGTAGACGTGGCGGAAATGGACATCACAGACGTAGAGGCTGTGCGCAGAGTGATGGAAGAAGTGCGCCCGGACAAAATGGTTCACTGCGCTGCATGGACAGCAGTGGATGCGGCAGAGGATGAAGTAGAAATGTGTCGCAAGGTCAATGCAGAGGGAACCGAAAACATTGCCAGAATGTGCGGAGAAATGGATATCCCAATGATCTATTTAAGCACAGACTACGTGTTTGACGGTCAGGGAACCCGTCCCTGGGAACCGGATGATCCGGTGGTACAGCCGCTGAATGTTTACGGTCAGACAAAATATGAGGGCGAGCTTGCAGTAGAAAAATATACCGACAAGCATTATATTGTGCGTATTGCCTGGGTATTTGGCGTCAATGGAAAGAATTTTATCAAGACTATGCTGAATCTGGGAAAAACACATGATACACTGACTGTTGTGGACGACCAGATCGGCACTCCTACCTACACCTATGATCTGGCCAGACTTCTTGTGGATATGCTGGAAAAGGAAGAGTACGGAAAGTATCATGTGACAAATGAGGGAGGATATATTTCCTGGTGTGATTTTGCAAAGGAGATCTTCCGTCAGGCAGGAATGAACGTAACTGTAACTCCGGTAAGCTCCGATCAGTATCCGGCAAAGGCAAAGAGACCTTCCAACAGCCGTCTGGAAAAGAAAAAGCTGACAGAGCATGGCTTTACCCGTCTTCCGGACTGGCAGGATGCCCTTGCCCGTTATCTGAAGGAGATCATGTAAGCAGATATGGATAATACACATAAGAAAAAAAGAGCGGTGGATAAAGCCACCGCTTTTACTAAATGGTGTGGAAAAGATCTGAAATATCCTGCGCTTCTGTTTCTGCTGATGGCATTCAGCAGTCTGATTATGTTCCAGGACTATCTTTTGGGAGATCAGCTGATGATTTTTAACGATATCGGAAGCGACACCTGGCAGCAGTATATTATGAATTACACTGCCATTGTCAATGACATCCGGGACGGAAGCTTTTCTCTGTGGGATTTTTCCAATGGACTGGGAGTGAATCTTTTTAATTTTAATCTGTTTGATCCCTTCCTGATATTGCTGTACGGCCTTGGGGTAATCCTGGGGCCTGCACATATGCTGATGTATCTGAGTGTGATACAGATTATAAAAATGCTGACAGCCGGGCTGGTCTTTTACTGGTTTTTATCTCAGTTTTCCTTTAGTCCCAGGGCAAAGCTGGCTGTCTCCTATGCATACGGCTTCAGCGGTTTCCTTCTGGTGTGGGGACAGCATTATCAGTTTGGAACAGCAGTGATCTACCTTCCTCTGCTTTTGCTTTTCTGCGAAAAATTTATCCAGAAGAAAAAAGGAAGAGGATTCTTTCCGGTGATGGTATTTCTCTGCGGAATCTACAGCGTGTATTTCACCTATATGTGTCTGGCTGCCACAGGACTTTATCTTCTTTTCAGGATTTTGATGGTGGATGATCTGACACTGGCACAGAGAGTGCGGAGATTTCTGCTGGGCTGCGGAGAAATCCTTCTGGGTGTGGGGATGAGCCTTGTGGTATTTCTTCCCATGGCAGAGGTGCTTCTGAATGTTTCTTCTCGGCTTGACAGCCAGGGAACCGGATTCCTGCAGTGGCTTCAGCAGTGCTTTACTCCTTATCACACAAAGGTCTATGATTCCATGATAAAGCATCTGTTTTCCAGCAATCTGCAGAACGGCTTCGGCCTTGCAAAAGGTCCTCAGTCTTATGCCATGAACTATTATGAGGATCCCATCTTTTTCTGCTCTGTACTGGCAGTGTTTCTGAATGTCCAGTTCTTTTTTGTACTGCGCAAGGCCCAGATGAAAAAAAGGGCAAAAACAGTGCTGTACAGCGCTGCGGTTCTGATTTTTATTGGCGTGGTCTTTCCGGTTAGAGGAACAGTGTTTAATTATTTCACAAAGCCTACGCAAA
>OLQP01001207.1_pt1 | contig 13184 bp, 10 predicted proteins | sample 1643181 | NCBI WGS metagenome assembly OLQP01 (sample SAMEA3136710, study PRJEB25190) | human gut metagenome | biome: human gut; feature: human-associated habitat; material: faeces | place: Austria | collected 2013 | reverse complement strand
CCCACCGCCGCAATGCTGAGAAACAGCTTTGTATTCGGATGAGCAATAAAAATAAGACCTGCGGTAATGCCGAAAATAATGATAGCCGTACTGAGATTGTCTGTTAAAAAATAAGCGCCGAAAGCAAGCACTCCTCCTGCTGCTGCCAGTATCATACAGCTTTTCAGGGTTTTTATCTGCCGCCCCATTTCTATGATCATGTAAGGCAGACACACGATCACTGCAATTTTTGCAATCTCCGCAGGCTGAAACTGAATTCCCACCTTCAGCCATCTTCTCGCTCCGTTTACCTCCTGCCCCAGTGGAGTAAACTTTACCAGAGCCATCAGAAACAGAGCAGATACATATAAGATCGTGGTAAATCTGCCAAGGATATGATAATCAATTTTTGATATTGCAACTGCCGCAACAATACAGACAGCGCTGATCAGCGCCTGTTTCTTAAAAAAATACATGTCATCGCCGTACTTGACCTCTGCCATGTAGGAACTGGTACTGTACAGCATAATCAGACCAAAGCAGGTAAGAAGAATGATCACTGCCAGAAGGCTGTAATCATAATAATCCACTCGTTTCCGTCTTACGGATCTTTTCCTGCCGTGGCCTGACAGCTTTTTCTGCTGTGCTGGTCTTGCCATGAAAACACCTGTCTCTTTCTGTTTCAAACAAAAAATATGTATCAAGTGTTCCTATTATAGCAGAATCCTTTCTCCTGTGCAAGTTTTCCGGCTTTCTCTGCCAGACAGCAAAGCTGCCTGTTTTTCTCGTTCACTGGTCCGAACTCATTTACACAACAGATCACCTGAGCACATTGTTCCATCGTCTTCACCGCTTTCTGATAGACTTCCTCCCGGATCAGAGAAAAGGGCTGTTCTTCTATCACCTCTGCCGCCAGAGCTCTGGCAACCTCACAGTCCACATCATTTCCGTGGAGAATACCTGCTGCAAAAGGAATCCCCGCCCTCTGAAGCTTCCTGTATACCGGAATACCTGTACCGTTTCCTCCGATCACAAATACCTCCGGTTTTCCTTTTGGCTTTTCCATTTCCAGGCAGCCGAATGCTGCATTGTAGCTTCCTGTTGTAATTCCATAAAGATGATGCACATATTCAGAACTGAAGATTTCCTCCGGAGACCCGTATTTTTCTATTTTATCTCCATGAACACAGATCACGCAGTCAGAAATCTTCTGAGCCAGATCCAGTTCATGAAGAGACATCAGAACCGCTGTTTTTTTCCGAACTACCATATCTTTAAGAATTGCCAGCAGCTCAAGCTTGTGTCTGATATCAAGAAATGAAGTAGGCTCGTCCAGTACAATTACCTCCGGCTCCTGGCAGATAGCTCTTGCAAGAAGAATCCTCTGTCTCTGGCCGTCACTGACGGCGGTAAAATCCCTGTCCTTAAAATCCAGTGCATGAACCAGTTCCATTGCCTCATGAACCTTTTCCCAGTCTTCTTCTCCCAGAATTCCCAGTGTTCCCGTATAGGGATAACGTCCTGTTGCCACAATATCCTCACATGTCATAAGCTCCGGCCGGATACGTTCTGTCATTACAACCGCCAGTCTTTTTGCCACATCCTTTCCGGACATGCGGCTCATCATTTCACCGTCCAGGTATACTGCCCCGCCAACCAGTTTCAGCTGCCGGGTCATACTTTTTAAAATCGTGGACTTTCCTGCTCCGTTAGGGCCGATCAGAGTAAGTATCTCCCCTTTTTTCAGACGGATCTCAATATCTTTGATCAGAGGCTTCCCGTCATAACCTACTGTCAGCTGCTCTGTTTGAATAAAATACTCTTCCATTATGCGGACCTCTTTCTCCGAATCATAATATAAATAACAACAGGTGCGCCAAACACCGCAGTTACCGAACTGATACTGAGCTCCGTAGGCGCAAAGGCTGTTCTTGCGATCAGATCACAGAAAAGACAGAATACTGCTCCTCCCAGAAAACAGGCTGGGATCACCAGAAGGGGCCGGGCTGTTTTTAATAAACTTTTTACCAGATGAGGCACCGCAATTCCTACAAAGGATATGGGTCCTGCAAATGCAGTGACGCATGCTGATAAAATACTTGACAGAAGAATCAGAGCCACACGGAAAAGTTTAATATTTACGCCCATGTTCTGTGCATAGCCTTCCCCAAGCTGATAAGCGCTGATAGGTTTTGACATCAGAAATACCATCAGTACCGTAACTGCTGTCACAACTGCCATCATCCGCACATTTTCCCAGTTCATGCCGGAAAAGCTTCCCATGGACCAGTTATGAAGGTTTACAATATTGGAATCATCTGCAAATGTGATCACAAAATCCGTAACTGCAGAACAGATATATCCGATCATAATACCGCTGATAATAAGAGCTGACATCTGTTTTACTTTTTTCGCAACAAGAAGCACAAAGCCCATGGAGATCATGGAGCCCACAAAGGCGGCCAGAATCAGAACTGCCGAGGATGCAACCATGGATTTTCCCAGAAGGAAGATCATAACAAGGGAAACGACCAGCTTTGCCCCGGATGAAATTCCAAGAACAAAAGGACTGGCTATGGGATTACCGAAAAAAGTCTGTAAAAGGAAACCGGATACAGATAAAGCGCCTCCCAGGATAATGGCTGCCAGTATTCTGGGAAGCCTGATCTCCCAGATGATATTAAGTGCTGTGTCCTCTCCCTTTCCCAAAAACAGGATTTCCATAATCTCTCTTACAGAAATCTCAATACTTCCGGAATTAATATTCCACACTATAAAGCTCATCAGAAGCAAAGCCAGAAAGCCAAAGGCGATCCAGTATCTGAGATGTAGTTTCTTCCTCATATTTCTATCCTTCCTGCTTATTTATAAGAATCTGCGTCTTCATAACTTATTTCAGTCGGTGCATATAGGTCAGGGCGTCCAGCCTTTCATCTTCTGCTGTCAGCATGGCATGAATATCTTCGATCATGGTTCCCAGCCCCATAGTATCCTGAAAAAGATTCTGTTCCGTACACCATACATTTCCATTTTTTACTGCCTTAAAATCATTGAGAAGAGAGCTTTTTGCCAGAAGCTGATCGATGGTCGTCAGCTCACCGTCAATGGTGCTGTTATAAATAATATAATCCGCATCCTTTGCCCCGGCGTAAAATTCTTCCATCTGCATGTTCATGGTGGAAAGTGCGCTGTCATCCTCTCCAAGCTCATCAAAAATATATTTTCCTCCTGCCAGCTCAATCATTTTCGCCACATAGTCATTGGATTTTCGCACATTTGCAGCTCCTATAGAATTAATATAAAAAAATGCCACTGTCTTTCCTGTATTTTTGCTGTTTTCCAGATTTTTCACCTTATCTGCCTGCTTTTCAAAAAGCTCCTGAGCCGGTTCTTCCTTATCCAGAAGCACTCCATACAGTTTCAGCCACTCTGTTCTTCCCAGGGGATGAGGCTCATAGCTGGAATGCTCCACAAGAACCGGAATTCCAAACTGTTCCAGCTTTTCCTTCACTTCAGGCATATGGTAGATCATGGTAGATTCCACAGCAAGCCCACAGTTTTTGCTTAGAATCAGTTCATAATCAGGAGCGCTGTATTTTCCTGCAAAAGAAATACTTCCATCCTCCAAAGCTTTTTTTGCCTCTTCAATATACCAGCCGTCTGCATCTGTGCCGGAAAGACTGATGTGATCAAGCCCGTCCAGCGCGCAGAACAGATTCATGGCAGAGGTTGCCACAAGGTAAATATTCTGCACCGGCTGTTGAATAACTGCAATGGTTTCATCCAGGGATTCCGGCGCCTTTTTCCCTTCCGGCACAACCAGAAATCTGTCCTTATCTGCAATTGTGATCAGAGCATAGCCATCTTTATAATAATCTACAGAAAACTGTTCTGCATAATCAAGTTCCATACTGTGATCGTAAACAAGTCCTGAAATTTCCAGCGGTTCCTTCTGGCCTTGAGATGCCTGGACCGGAAGAATACCTTCCATAAAAAGCATAATACTTACAATAAAACAGATTAAAATCCTTTTCATATTTATTCAGCCTTTTTTACAGATTCAGAATCAAACTGCAGGGTATAATCAATCTCATGGGGTTCGCTCATGGCTACGGTATCGGCCTTTACCTCAAGGGCCGTATCAAAGGCTGCAACCGGAATATCAAATACAGAATTTCCTTCTGTATTTACCATCTCATACTTCTCCCCGTCCACGATCATATAATCGTAATTGGGACTGCTCCAGGTAATGGTTGCCATGGCCTTTCCATCTGAAATCTTCATTTCCGCCGGGCTCTCTACCGTTGCCTTTCCGGATCCGCCCTCCAGAGCCACTTCCACTGTGTAATCTCCATCCTCAAGCTTCAGCTCCTCTGCTGTCTTTCCTTCTGATGAACCGCCTGTCTCTTCACTGTTCTCCGCCGGCTGAGGATTGGAAACACTTACTTTATGATCGTACCACTTGCCTTTTTTGCCAAGAAGTGCTACGTCAAATTCTTCCTCAAGAGACGGAACCGGAATGTCAAAGCCATACACGGTTTCTTTATAGCCATCGCTGTATGTAACCTCATCCTCTGTAGGCTCCAGAACCTTCGCGCCTTCTTTCTGTGCATCCTCCGCTTTTCCTGAAAACAGGTTTACGATGCTTTTGGAAACAAGGCTGACATGAATGGTCATTTCCCCGTTCTTTACTGTCAGTGTTCCCTTGCCGTCTTTTGCCTCATTCACATGAAACATGTTGCTGTCTGTATCAAAATCAGCTGTGTAAATACCGTCTTTCAGCTCATTCTCTATGGCTTCTTTACTTTCAGCAGCGGCTTCTGCAGATGTTTTTTCCTCTGCCATAACAGAACTGTAGCTTCCCATAGTTGCTGCTATACTCAGCATACAGAGGGCAATTACTGTTTTTCGTTTCATTTTATCAATCTCCTTTCAAAATAACTGCCCGGAAGTTCTGTAACATTCCGGGCAGATTTTTTATCCATATGGTTCTTATTCTTCTGCAGCTTCCGTTTCTGCCTCTGCTGTTTCAGCTTCTGCCGCCTCATCCTCTGTAGCTGCTTCTGTTCCAAGGGAATCAATTGCTGCTTTTGTATGATCCACATAAAGCTGTTTTACTGCATCGATTCTTCCCAGGCCGGCAATCTGAGCATCCACACTGTCAAAGCTGCCGGATGCTTCAAACATGGATTTCCAGGAATCTTCTTCACTTCCTGCCATATCATTATTTGCATGATCTCCGGCAACTACCATAAGCGGACGAAGGATTACTTTTTTATATCCTGCTTCTTTTACCTTTTCGATCACTGCTTCGCAGGCAGTATCTTCCGGCTCACCTTCTACAGTGCCGATAAATGCATTCTTAAATCCAAGCTCCTCCATCTGGGTCTGCATCTGGCTGTAGCTTACCTTTGCTGTATGGGAAGTTCCGTGGCCAAGAAATACAAATGCTGTGCCATCCTCTGCAGCTGCTTCCATACTGTCAAATCCTGCTTCCTGAACTGCCGCATCTGCAACTGCCTGAGCAACTGCTGCTTTATCTTCATTAATCACAGTTGCATCATCCCCAACCTCGCCAAGCATAGGCTCTGCAATTGCAACGGATTCAAATTTGTCCTGATACTGTTCAAGAACCTCTGCCATCTCGTCATATTCAGCTCCATGCATGAGATGTGTAGGCTGCACCACAAGATTCTTTACTCCATTTTCCACTGCGCGGTCAAGAGCCTGCTGCATATTGTCAATCACTTCCCCGTCTCTTGCCTGAACGTGGTTGATGATGATCTGAGCAGTAAATGCTCTTCTTACGGCCCAGTCCGGATAAGCTTCCTGCAAAGCGTCTTCAATTCCTTTAATGTCCTCAACACGGCTGTCGTTATAGGAGGTTCCAAAGCTTACTACCAGAAGCTCGTTCTCGCCAATCTCATCTGCATTGCGTGCATCATCTTTGGCAGCGTCTCCGGTGTCCAGTCCAAAGTAATCCGGGCTGGCATTCTCGCCTTCCACCAGCTCTTTCTGTGCATCGGTAAGGGCATCCCAGGCTTCTTTTGCAGCTTTACAGTCATCATCTGTTGTTTCTGTTCTTTCCTGAACATAAATTTTATCGATCAGCGCTGCCACATTGTCTGCTGCCTGCTGATCTGCATCTGCACTTTCTTCTCCTGCAGCTTCAGTTTCCTCAGCCGCAGCTTCTGTTGTTGTTTCTGTATCGGAAGCATAAATGCTGGAGGCTCCCATCATAGAAACAGTTGTTACAGTCATCAGTAATGCCAGTGCTTTTACAGTTTTGTTTTTCATGTTTTTATCCTCCTTTTTTACACTGTGCCGGAATCTGTCCGCTGTATGACAGTTTTCCGAAAAATGAATAAAAATGTACGGAGAAAAACTCTTCTGCAAAACACCGTGCCATTACCTGAATTTTTATATAAAAATAAAAAAACCCCTTACTCATGGTAAAAGGGCTGCTGACACAATTCGGTACAACCAATTACTCGTGATTTGGGACCCTCGTCCCCGTACCAATATCAGGCAGGTTTCCTGGCTTATAATTCCACATACAAAGCAGCCTTCCCAGTTTCCCAGTGGCTGTAAAAATACAAAATGCTTTGTACTCCTTAAATACAGTGACGAGATCGTGCAGGATTCTCACCTGCTTCCCTTTTAACCGGATAAAAATCCAGCACCTGATATTCTTTTTATTCAATTTTCTAAATTATACCACTCTTTTTTGACAAATACAAGCATCCTTACAGAAAAATATAAGAAAAATGCCTATGGCATCTCAGCTCCCCTGCCCCTCAATCTTGAGGGGTAAGGGCTTGCTTTCTGCTCTACTTTGTTTCATAATAATCTCATGAATGTGATACAGAAATTGCTCAGAGATTATTATGAAATAATTGAATATGATATAAAGCCAAGACCTGTTGTCATGGAAAACATTGAAAAGGTCATCAACTGCGGTGATCCCTCTTATGGGGGTGTCATGTATGGCTGTCCCCATTGCGGAAATCTTAAATTTGTCCCTTTTCGCTGCCATTCCAAATTTTGCCCTACTTGCGGAGCCAAATATTCTAATGACAGGTCTACTGCTATGTCCTTTAAATTGATTAACTGTACCCACAGGCATCTGGTCTTTACCATTGATGAATCTTTACGGCATTTCTTCCTGGAAGACCGCGACCTGCTGAACTGTCTTTTTGAGTCTGTTTCTGATGTTATTAAAGAACTCTTTTTCTCCCTGAATAAATCCAAAAACTTCGTTCCCGGTTTTATCTGTGTTCTTCACACCTTTGGACGCCAGACTGTCTAACGATTAAGAAAAATGCTATAATAAAACTACCAAATACAGTATCGTAGGGGGATTCGTTATGGCATATATTGTTGGCGCAGATAGATATCAAACAAGAATGGTAACCACTTCATTAGATGACTTAATAAGTAAGGATAATTCTGTCCGAGTAATAGATTCTTATGTAGAATCCTTAAATTTAGAAAATCTAGGTTTTATAGAGTATAGTGGTAGGAATCGAGGACAATCACCTTATCGCCGATCTGATTTATTAAAACTTCATATCTATGGCTATTTAAATAAGATTCGTTCTAGCAGAGCATTGGAAACAGAAGCAAAACGCAACCTGGAATTAATGTGGCTGGTAAACTGCATAACACCTGATCATGGTACTATTGCAGGTTTTGTTCAGAAGAATAAGGCTGCGTTTCACAATACATTACGAAATCTTACCCTTATTCTCAAAGGTTGGGGGCTCATTGATGGAGAACTGATTGTTATTGATGGAACTAAGATCCGTGCTCAAAACAGCAAGCATAATTGTATTACGCAAAGCGGTTTAGATAAAAAAATCGAATATGCGGAAGCTCAGATAAATGAATATCTTATGGCAATTGCTAAAGATGAGGCGCTGGCAGATGACCTTACAGATAAACTAAAAACATATCAAGAGCTAAAAGAACAGTATCTTACACAAAAACAGGAATTAAAAGATGAAGGACTAGAACAAAAGAGTTTGACAGATCCTGATTCAAGAAGGATGAAAAATAACGGCTCATTGGATATCTGCTACAATGTACAGTCTGTTGTAGATGCAAAGAATCATTTTGTTGTAGATATTTCGACGACTAATGATATAAATGACCAAAACCAGCTTTACACTATGGCACAAAAAGCATCCGAACTTTTAGAAAAAGCGTCTTGTACAGTTCTTGCAGATACAGGTTATTATAACGGAACGGAGATAAAAAACTGTGTTGATGCCGGAATGAATGTCTTTATAAAAAAAGCTAAAGCGAATAATGCTACAAAGGATAATGAATTTCGCAAAGAAAAGTTTATATATAATGGTGAAACTGATGAATATACATGCCCGGCAGGAAATAGATTACGATTTTTTGAAAATACTTCGAAGAATGGCATGAAGTATCGCAAATATAAGTGTACAGACTGCAATTCATGCAAATATAAAAAAGACTGCACTACTTCTTCATCTGGAAGAACGATACAGCGTTGGGTACATGAAGATGTTCTTGAAACTGTGTATAATGAAACACTAAATAATAACGAGGTTTATAAACAGAGAAGATGTATCGTGGAGCATCCATTTGGGACTATAAAAAGAAGTCTCGGATATAGTTTCTTTCTTCGGTGCAGACAAGAGAATGTTGACGCAGAAGCTGCATCTATGTTTATCGCTTATAACTTTAAGCGATTATTAAGCATGTTTTCAACAGAAGAATTAGTAACGAAGTTTGAAGAAAGTGTGATGTAGCAGGGAGAGGAACACATGTAATTCATGTGAAAAACAAAGATAAAAATGGTATTAAAAAAATCGAAGATAAAAATACCGTACATCAGACTGAATTTTCGAATTGTTAGACAGTCTGACGCACGGTGGTGTGAGAGGACGGCGGTTAGTCACCGCCTCCTACTCGATTTTTTGGTTGGCTACAAGTATTGACTGAGTGATCATAGGGAGATAGATGGTTAATTTTTTTACAGAATAGGTTGGGATTTTGACTTTGCAGTCAGGGTGTATTGCATGGGGAGAAAATGCATGTTTATATAAAAATAAAATGCATTTTCAGGAGGCAAAAATGGAGAATTTAAAGTTTTATGTAGATCAGAATGCGCCAAAAACCAGATTTGATCATTATTGGGAAAAATGTGTAGGATCATGCCATGCGTATACTGCATTGCGTGAAGATTACAGAATGATGCTGAGAAAAGCAAAGAAGGATCTGGGATTTCAGTATGTACGTTTTCATGGAATCTTCAATGATCAGATGAGTGTGGTCAGGGAGGTAGAACCAGGAAAGTACGAATATAATTTTGTCAATATTGATAACATCCTTGATTTTTTATTAAGCATTGATATGAAACCGTTTTTGGAACTGAGTTTTATGCCGACGCCATTTGCATCAGGAGATCAGACTTGTTTCTATTATAAAGGAAATGTCACCATGCCGAAGAGTTTCGAATTATGGGATGGATTAATTGTTGAGCTGCTTAAGCACCTGGAAAGCAGATATGGAATAGAAGAAATGGAAAAATGGTTTTTTGAGGTGTGGAATGAGCCGGATCTGGATTTCTTTTTCGCAGGAAGCCAGGAAGATTATTTTCTATTATATGAGCATACAGCCAGGGCAGTAAAAAGTGCAGGGAAAAATCTGAAAGTAGGCGGACCGGCCACTGCCAACAATGAATGGATTCCGGATCTGATCAGCTACTGTGAGAAAAATTCAGTACCACTTGATTTCATTTCTACACATCATTATCCTTCAGATGATCCGAACTGGAATGCGGACATGCATCTGGACAATTTCTTCGGAGAAGAAGTCAGCTTAAACAGCGAAGAAATAGACCGCAGGGGTCTGTTGACCAAGATGGTACGTATTGCAAAGCATGAAGCTGGAAATCTTCCATTATATTATACAGAATGGAACACTTCAGCCAATGAAGGTGATGAATTCCATGATACACCTTACAGCTCTGCACTGGTGACCAAAACTCTCATTGACAATTATGGATATGTAGAAGCATATTCTTTCTGGACATTTTCTGATATTTTTGAAGAGCATGGACAGGTTTCGGGAGAATTCAGAGGAGGATTCGGACTGCAGACCATTCATGGTATTCCGAAGCCTGTATATCGCGCTTTTGAATTGATGCATGAATTGGGAGAAGAGAGGCTTCCGAAAGTGGAAGAACAGGGACATGTGGGTATCTGCCCGGTTATGGATGAAGAAGGCAGACTTGCAATTCTGGCTTATAATCAGGAGATGATCGGCAAACCGATATCACAGGAAAAAGTAGAGATTCATATTAAAAATGCATCAGGAACAAAAGCAGTGATCCAGAGAATCGATGACACTCACGCAAATGCGAAAAAACAATGGGAGGAAATGGGATGCCCAACTTATCCGCTTCCGGTTGAGGTGCAAAAATTAAAAGAAGCTTCCGAGTTGAAAACAGAGGAATTACCTGTTAAGGTAGAGGGAGAAGAAGTGGTGCTGGAGTTTGAGCTTCCGGTATATGGAGTTGCATTGATAAAATTCATTAGGAAAGTATCAGATTCAGAGTTGACAAAAAGAGCAGTTCTGCAATAAATCGGAACTGCTCTGAATGTGATTCTTTCATATTGTACCCAGTCGCGGTATTTTAGCCAGTTCTTATATGGGGATTGTATTGTTCCCAGATGGCCAAAATCGTCGAAGATGATGAGAAATCAGCTGAAAACACGCTGATTTTTGTGATGTAAAACATTGCAGGACATACTTTCAAAGCCTCCCGTTGGCAGGCTTTTTCAAAACAATATAAGAAGTCAGGATAATCAGGATGGTGCATAACACCTTCCCAGCTGTTTCATGGAACTATGTCCACAATCCGGGCAGATAGAAATATCAAAGTCCCACACAGCCTTTAAAAGCTCAGACATGGACATCTCTGTAAACCGTCTTTTAAAACGCTGGTGTCCCTGCAGAGTAAAAATGAGTTTCAGATTTTTTCTCTTCATCCGGTTGTTCAGGAAACCATAATAACGGATCTTCTGAAAACCGGATGGAAGCACATGCATCAGGTATCTCCGAATGAATTCTGTATGCTCCAGAGTGATCTGGCGCCTGGACTCGCCGGGCTTTTTTCCCCTGGCGGAGAATGTGACTTCCTTTTCCGTGACGGAAAGGATACGGTTGTTGGAGATGGCGATTTTATGGGTATACCGTCCAAGGTATTCGAGCGCATTGCCAAATCCGTTAAAAGTTTCTTTTATGTAAGGGCACCAGTCTTTGCCGTAAAGATTATTTTTGAACTCCTTCCACTCATAGGAATTCCGGAGTTTTTCACAGGAAGAAGAGAGAACGATCTGTCCTTTCCGGTACATGGAATCAAGCTGGGAAAGATATTTCCCTTTAAATTTATCCCGGAGTACCCCGACAGGAATGAAAAACTTGTTTTTTGACCTGCGTATCTTCTTGTCATATGTGAGGCCGCCACCAGAAACAATACAGTGCATATGCACATGGTAGCCGATCTCCTGGTTCCATGTATGGAGCACCTGTATGATGCCGGGTGTCGCACCGAGATACTTCTTATCGTAAGATAATTCAAGAAGTGTTTCGGCACAGCATCTGTGAAAAAGCCCGTACAGAAGCTTCTGGTTACAATAAATAAGCGGGTTTAACTCATGGGGCAGGGTGAAGACCACATGAAAATACGGTGCATCAATGACTTCCTCCCGGCGTTTATCCACCCATATTTCTTTTAAGACAGCCTGGCAGTTTGGGCAGTTCCGGTTACGGCAGGAATTATTGTGGAATTCCGTATGGCCGCACTCGGTACATTGGCAGGCATTGGCTCCGAGAGCGCCGGATTTACAACGCATGACAGCGTGGGAGACTTTTTTCTGGATGTCAGAAACAGGGTGCCCGGAAGAAAGAAAAGAGTCAAAAGAACACTGCCAGATCTTCTGGATTTTGAGATCACTCATAAAACCCACCTGCCATTCTGTCAAAAGGATTGGAAGAAGCCATCAGAGCATTTGATGCCAGATGTACGTATATAACCGTGGAAGAAACAGACCGGTGTCCCATGAGCGCTTTCAAAGTGAGCAGGTCGGTTCCGTCTTCATAATGGTAGGTGGCAAAAGCATGGCGGAATGTGTGACAGGTAAAACGGTGCTCCCATCCGAGTTCTTTTTCGTGTGCAAGGATAAAGCTGGGGATACTCTGGTGATCGATGGGTCTGTCCGGTTTTTTCTTCTGTGGAAAGAGCCAGTCTTTCGGCCGGGAACCAGCCGGAAATGAATACCAGTACCGGAGGATGAGTTCCCAGACGTTATCAGAAAGAGGCACGTAACGGTCAGAGCGGTTCTTGGAAGCACGTATATGAATACGTTTTCTGGAATGTTCAATGTCAGAGCATTTCAGATGACGTACCTCGCCCACCCGCAGCCCGGAAGAAAACATAAGGCAGAGTATGGCCTTGAACTTTATGTCAGAAATGGAAAACAGGAATGTTTTCATTTCTTCACGTGAAGGGATAAAAGGGGTATAAGAGTCAAATTTTCTGAAAGGGAGCTGATAGGGGTCCCAGGGCTTATGGAGGACATAAAGTGTAAAAAATCTCAGCTGTGAGATGCAGGCATTTATCGTACGGTCAGAAAGATTTCTTGTGTTCTGGACCCAAAAGATAAAGTCCCGCATCTGCTGCCATGATGCATCTTCCGGTGCAGTGGGGCCGTTGTCGGAAAGGTACTGCAGATAAGCGGAGATATAGGTAGAATACGAAGCAATGGTGTGGTCAGTAAGACCGCGCAGGGAGACCATCTCCCTGAAAGAAGATAAATATTTGTCCATAAGGAACCTCCTGTAAATGAAATAAGATTGATTTAGAGTCAGGATATTTCAAAACAGGCGGTGGACGGATAAAAAAGTAAAATATGTACTTGTTGAGTTTAAAAATCCATGATAACATAAGCATAGCAGTTTTTTTGTATTGTTTTAGGTTGTCTTGTGGTGATTCAACAATAAAACATATATAAAAAAACTGCTACTTTTATTTTGAGGAAAACAGATTTCTTTGAAAAAAAGTAATAGAACCACGTACTTAGGACTAGCCGTCGCGCTAGCGACTTGGTACAATCTGGAATGAACCCTATTCGGGTGATTACAATGTTGTTATGCGACATATCTGC
>OLQP01001177.1_pt1 | contig 13498 bp, 9 predicted proteins | sample 1643181 | NCBI WGS metagenome assembly OLQP01 (sample SAMEA3136710, study PRJEB25190) | human gut metagenome | biome: human gut; feature: human-associated habitat; material: faeces | place: Austria | collected 2013 | reverse complement strand
TCCCACAAATTGTGACGCACATCTTGCAGAAAGCCTTTTTCAGACACGCTCTAGCCCGCAATCATTTAAAGAGCAGGAGAACGTAAATGGAAAAAATAGATTTTGTGCTCACCTGGGTGGACGGCAGTGACCCTGACTGGCTTGCACAGCGCAGGGAATATCAGCCTGGCAGGGGAACTGACGCCGGGGAGAGCAGATACCGCGATTGGGACAATCTCCAGTACTGGTTCCGCGGTGTGGAGAAATTTGCTCCCTGGGTAAATAAAATATATTTTGTTACATGGGGACATGTTCCAAAGTGGCTGAACACAGCGCATGAAAAGATTCAGATTGTAAAGCATGAGGATTTTATGGCGCCTGCTTATCTTCCTACCTTTAATATTAATTCCATAGAACTGAATCTTCACCGAATAAAAGGATTGTCAGAGCATTTCGTCTTTTTTAATGATGATATGTTTCTCATTGATTCCGTGAGACCGGAAGATTTTTTCAAAAATGGATTTCCCTGTGACTGCTGTATTGAGACCGCCCTTGTGCAGGACAATATCCGCAATCCTTTTGCCAATATTCTTATGAATGATGCAGCTCTTGTCAATATGCATTATAATAAAAAAGAAGTGATCAAAAAGCAGGCAAATAAATGGTTCAGTCCGGCTTATGGAGCAATGCTCTTCCGCAATGTGCTGATGCTGCCTTATCGTGAATTTTCCAGTTTTAAATATTCACATCTTCCAAGTCCTTTTTTGAAAGCAACCTATTGGAAAGTATGGGACGAAGAGGGTGCTGTTCTGGATGAGGTTTGTAAGAATCGTTTCCGCACAGTATTCGATGTGAACCAGTACGTGATGAAATATTGGCAGTACATGGAAGGGAAATTTACGCCCCAGTCACCGAAGCTTGGAAGATTTTATACCATAGGAAAACATGATCAGCAGATCCACCATACCATTCGCAGACAGGCGTGTAAGATGATCTGCCTTAATGATGATGTGAATGTGGGTGATTTTGAGAAGCAGAAGAAAGAAATTCAGAGAAGCTTTGAAGTGATTTTTCCAGAGAAATCGTCTTTTGAGATGTAATTGCAGAAAGCCTTTTTCATACAGGCTCTGGTGTATCGTAATTTTTGTCAGGCAAATTATAGAAACGAGGGTAAGAGATGACAAAGGATTCCCTTAAAAGGAAAATAAAAGAAGAGGGTCTGGCTGGAAGTGTTCTTTATTATCTGGGCCGCTTTTGTTCAAAAGCGGAGCTTGCCATGGTGGGAAAATGGTTCGGGAATCACGGGAAGCTCCGTCAGAACTGCATTGTGCTGAAAAACCGTACCATGCAGGACATGACAGACAATCCCAGGGCCTTTTATGAATATCTGATTCAGAATAAAATAAATGAGAACTATCAGATTATCTGGATGGTTTCCGATAAGAAAAAATGTGAGAAACTGAAATGCAAGAATGTTAAATTTGTAACGGCAGAGAATAAATATGGCTGGTCCAGCCCCCTTTCTTATTATTATGGTGCTGTTGCAGGATTTTTTTTCTATACAAACAATACAGCTTACCTGAATTTTTACCATTGTAAAGGGCAGACCACAGTGAACATGTGGCATGGCTGCGGCTATAAGGATGCAGCCAAAGACAACAAGCCGCCTGCAGGAAAAAGCATGATGCATTTTGACCATGCCATGGTGCCGGGACCTGTGTTTGTGGAAACAAAATCCCGTTACTGGAACTGTGAGAAAGAGAAGATTCTTGCCCTTGGCTATCCAAGATATGACTGGATGCTCCATCCATCTGTCAGCCGTGGGGAGGCACTGGAGAAGCTTTTTTCCCATAAGGATATGAAAACCGTGATCTGGATGCCTACTTTCCGAAAAAGTGAGGTGCTGATCAGCGCAGAGAATGAAATTGAACTTCCCTTTCAGCTTCCTGCATTGGAGAGCGAGGCGGAGCTGAAAGCACTGGATGTTCATTTAAGGGAATGCGGAATATTTCTGATCATCAAAAAACATCCCCTTCAGTCTGGCTGGTCCCTGGATGAAGGTGCGTATACCAATATCCGTTATGTGACAGAAGAAATGCTTCAGAAATCGGGCATTCAGCTGTATGAACTGGTGGGACTTATGGATGGACTGATTTCGGATTATTCCTCCATTGCAGTAGACTATATGCTTCTTGACCGACCTCTGGGCTATGTGCTCACAGACCTGGAAAGCTATCGAAATACAAGAGGATTTGTATTTGAAAATCCGGAAGCATATATGCCAGGTGAGAAGATTTACAATTTAGAGGATCTGAAGGACTATTTTTCCCATATCGCAGTGGGAGAGGATCCTTTTAAAGAAGAGAGAAGAAGATTATTGCCTGCAATGCACACTATGCCAAAGAAGTCAGGTTACTGCGAGGCACTTGCAGAGTATTTGAATATAAAGTAAAATAAAAGCAGAAGTTACCCATCCAAAAAGGTTCTAGTACATCATTTCGTAAATAATTATATCAATCGGATTCACAGACAAGTGAGTGGTATAGTTATTTAGAAAACAATGTGCTATGATTATTTTTTCGAAAAAAACAGATACAGGAGAGGGATAAATGGGAAAGGTAATCGGATACACACAGGGAACTTACGATATGTTTCATATCGGTCATCTGAACCTGATCAAAAATGCTAAGAGAAGATGTGATTATCTGATCGTAGGCGTAAATACAGATGAACTTGTGGAAAGCTATAAGAATAAAAGACCTATCGTGCCATTGGAAGAGCGGGCTGAGATCGTCCGGTCTATTAAATATGTGGACGAGGTGATCATCACGAATACCCTTGATAAAAAAGAAATCTGGGATAAGATCCGTTTCGATGAAATTTATATCGGAGATGACTGGAAGGGAAATGAGCGCTGGGAGCGCACCGGGAAAGAGATGGAAGCCCTGGGAGCCAGGCTGGTTTATCTTCCCTACACCAAAGATACTTCTTCTACAATGCTTCGTGAGAAACTGAAAGAGTATTAATGCGGACTGATTTAGAGCCTTTTTTAAACAGGCTCTGGATTGTAATATATTAAGAAAGGTAAAATCCATGGAAAGAGCACAGAGAATTCTAAAGAAATTTTCAAAAATCCTGAAAGAGCAGGGCGCAGGACCTTTGTTCACCACATTCAAAGGCTATGTGACTTATGCTTTATATGACCGCTGGAAAGTGAGACGACTTCGTAAATTCCCCCCGCGTATGGTGAAAAACAGAATCCTGTTTGAGACAAATGATGATTTTACAGACAATTGCCGGGCTCTTTTTGATTATATGGTTGCAAATGGATATAATAAAAAATATGAGCTTGTCTGGCTTGTTCATGAGCCGGAGAAGTATAAGAAATACCAGGCGGAGAATGTGAAGTTTGTTCGCAATTTTAAGAAGAACACGACGATCCGCAGGGCAGCAGCTTACCGCTATGCATTGACCTCAGCCTTTATTTTTTACACCCAGGCGTTTAACTGGATCGGAATGGCAAGAAAGGGTCAGACTTTTGTAAATCTCTGGCATGGCTGCGGCTACAAGGCGAACAAGAACAACCGCAAGGTATTTTTCGACTACTGTCTGGTGCCAGGAGATGTGTTTATTGAGACGAAGAAAGAGTTCTTTGGCTGCAGTTCCAGGAAGCTTCTTGCACTTGGCTATCCGCGTTACGATCAGATGATGAAGGGAAGCGACGCCGCAAGAGCATATAAGGAAAAGCTTCTGAAAGCAGCTGACAGTGACAGGCTGATCCTGTGGATGCCTACCTACCGTCATGCAAGCAGCGAGAGACTGAATGAGGAAACGCTGAACAATGAATTTAATATCCCGATCCTGGACGATAAGGAGCGGCTTCTTGATTTTAATAATTTCTGTCGTGATAATCATGTACTTGTGGTAATTAAGAAGCATTATCTCCAGATTCCATATGACTTTGGAGAAAATGTGCTGACAAACATTGTTTACCTGGAAAATCAGGATCTGGAAGACAATGGCTTGCAGCTGTATGAGTTTATCAACTGTTCGGATGCCCTGATTTCTGACTATTCCTCTGTGGCAATTGATTATCTGCTTCTCAACAGACCTATTGGATTTACCCTAGATGACTATGATGCCTATACGGAGTCCAGAGGATGGGTATTTGAAGATCCACTGGAATACATGCCAGGAGAACATATTTACAATGTACAGCAGTTTGAACAGTTTGTTCTGGATGTCAAGAATGGAAAAGATGACTATGAGAATCAGCGTAAGGCGATTCTTGCAAAGACTCATAATGTAACAGATAATTACTGCAAACGTGTTCTGGATTATTTCAAAATTACGGTATAACAGAGAAAATACGAAAGCCTTTTTTACATGCTTCAGGATTTATCCCGCAAAAGGAGGAAGCCCCTGCAGGGGTGGTATATAACATGAAAATATGTATCTGGATAACAAAAATCTTTGATCTGGGCGGAACCAAGAGAGTGGTTTCCCTGTTGGCCAACGAGCTGGTGAAAGAGCATGAAGTGACGATCATGACTTATGAAGACCGCTTTCGTGAAGACCGCACCATGTATCATTTAAGTGAAGATATCAATGTGGATTTCATTGACAACAGCCAGTTCGTGAATAAGCATCATACCCCGGCTTTCTGCGCCCGCTATCTGGTGAAGAAGCTCAATGACAGATCTGGTCTGTTTAATAAAAAAAGCCTGAATCCCATTCTTGCAGAAGCAATTTTTTCCAAAAAAACAAGAGAAAAATGGGTGGAATATTTTAATTCCCAGGATTATGACGTGATCCTTACCACAGCATCCCTAAGCCTGAGACTTGCCATGATCGCGCCCCGGCTGAAAGCCGCAACCATCGGGTGGCAGCATAACTGCTATGACGGATATCTTCATGTGAAGCCTGTCGTTTTCTGGCAGCAGGAGAACCTTCTTCAGCAGTATCTGCCAAATCTGGACCGCTACATTGTGTTGAGTGATTATGATAAGCGCGATTATATGGAGAAGCTTGGAATAGATTGTGAAGTAAAAATCAATCCCAGAAGCTTTGTCAGTGAAAAGAAGTGCGATGTGAAATCCAAACGTTTTCTCATGGCGACCCGTTTCGTATATGCCAAAGGACTGGATCTGATGATGGAATCCTTTGAAGAGTTCTGTAAAGAGGATTCGGAGTGGGAGCTTGATATCATCGGAGACGGAGATCTTTTTGACCAGATCAGGGCAGATGCGAAGAAGCGTCATCTGGAGAAGCGTGTCCATTTTGTAGGATATACCAATGAGCCTGAGAAGTATTATCTGAATTCTTCTGTTTTCCTTCTTCCATCCAGATGGGAAGGCTGGCCTATGGTGATTATGGAAGCCTTTGAGTTCGGTCTTCCGGTGATCGCTTATCATATGGGCGCCATGGATCTGATCATTGATGAAGGAAAGACCGGTTTCCTTCCTGAAGCGTTTGATCCCCACAAATTTGCCCAGGCCATGCTGAAACTGGCACATGACGAAGAGCTTCGTGCCCGGATGTCTGCGAATGCCATTGCCAAGTCTGATGATTTTTCTATTGACAAGGCAGTGAAAGAATGGGACAGACTTTTTGAACGTGTAGTTGCGAAGAAGAGGGGGAAGTGACATGAAGATCACCGTGAACAACCTGAAGAAGCTGGTGAAAAGGATAGTCCGCCCGGATGAAAATTCCGGTAAAGAGAAGGACACTTTTGAGGCTGCCTTAAAGAGAGCCAGGGATGAGGCTAAATACAATCTTACTGAGGAGCTTCGGGAGAAGTACGCGGATTTTCTTGACAGTCCCATAAAAGAAAAATGTATACTATATGAGGCATTTGGGGGCAGAGGCATGACCTGCAGCCCTCATGCCATTTTCAAGTATTTGCTGACCCAGACAGAATTTCAGGAGTATCTCCATGTCTGGGTCATTGACGATTTTTCGGATAATGAACCATGGATGGGACTTTACAGGGATGATCCAAATGTGAAATTTATTAAATTCCAGTCTGTAGAATACAGGGAATATCTGGCTACAGCCAAATATCTGATCAATAATGTAAGCTTTCCCGGATATTTTACCAAACGTAAGGAGCAGATCTTTGTGGATACCTGGCACGGAATCCCGTTAAAAACCATTGGATTTGACATTCCGGCAGGCAAGGTGAGTGCAGGAAATACAGTAAGGAATTTCCTTGCAGCAGACTATCTGATCGCGCCCAATCATTTTATGACAGAGATTTATGAGAATGCGTTCAAAATGAAAAATCTTTATCCCGGAAAAATCCTGGAAATCGGGCAGCCCCGTAATGACAGCTATTTTCACACAGACCGGGAGGCCATATTTAAGAAGCTGCAGATGGCAGGCGTGGAGGCAGATCCAAAGAAGAAGCTGATCCTTTATGCGCCTACCTGGAAGGGCAGCAGGTATTCCAGCCCTGATACCAGCCTGGATGCCTATGAGAAGATGATCCGCACTATCGAGGAGAATGTGGATACCAGGGAGTACCAGGTGCTGGTGAAGCCTCATCAGATTGTATACTACCACATTAAAGACACAGTAGGGATAACCGGCCAGTATATTCCTGCAACCGTAGATACCAATGAGCTTCTTCGTGCTACAGATGTTCTGATTTCCGATTATTCCAGTATTTATTTTGACTATCTGGTATCGAAAAAGCCCATTTTGTTCTTTATCCCGGATCTTGCAGAATATAAAAATTACAGAGGCTTATACTTCGGAATTGATAAGCTGCCGGGTCCTGTTGCAGAAACTTATGAGCAGCTTGGAGATTATGTGAAGGATGCCGAAAGAGCCATGGAGCCATACCGGAAGGTTTACGAAAGGGAAGCAGCCTGGGCGTGTCCGCAAGATGACGGAGAGGTCTGCCGCCGCCTTGCAGACATTGTGTTCCACGGAAAAGAAGATTCCCGTTGCATATCCTGTCAGGATGAGGCGCAGTCACCAAAGAAAAAGCTTCTGATGTATGCCGGTGATTTTTCGGAGGGAGATGACACCGAAGCATTTCTTGGACTTGCAGAGAACCTGGATTTTCAGAAATACGATGTTACCCTGCTTGTGTGTGGTGGTGGAGACGATTTTGCAGAAGAACAGATCATAGGTCTTCCTACCGGGCTTCGGATCCTTTACCGTGGTCAGCCTTTTAACGGAAAAGCGGAGGAAATCGCGAAGAATGAGCTGTTTTTGAAGGGGAAAATAAAAGATATTCCACATGCTTTTTACAAGAGAGAGGCAAGGCGTCTGTTTGGAGAGGCGAAATTCGACTGTGCAATTGACCTTACCGAGAAAAAGAGCCTGTTTTCCGTGGTGGTAAAGGAGATGGAGGGTGTTCGGTTTTTCCAATACAATGCACGTTTTGTCCGGGAAAAACAGATTGCAAAGGAGCTGGCAGGCCAGCAGGTAATCGTATCTGCCACAGAAAGCTACTTTATTGCCAGATACCAGGGAAGCAATCCAGCTGTTATTACCGTGGAAGCCATTCCGGCACCGGATACAGAGAAAATCAATTATATCTGTATGTACCAGCAGAAAGCCCAGAACGTTCTGAAAGCCTTTTGCCGTCTGGAGAAAAATACCTGTCTGTACATTACCGGAAAAGGGAAAGGGTATCAGAAGCTGAAAGCTATGGTTTCAGAGCTTCACCTGGAGGGAAGGGTGATCCTTACCGGATGGCTTGAGAAACCCTTTGCATTTATGAATCTGTGCGATTATTTTATCTGCCCGGAAGGGGAAGAAGAAAGCCTGGGTACCCTTGCTGCAAAAACCATGAATATGAAGCTGCTGGCAGAAGACTGCACAACAGAGATGCCTTACAGCTTTCAGGCCAGGTCCTGGAATCAGGAACAGTGTGAGAAGCTGGATGAGCTGATAGAAGGTAAGAGGACTTCAGATGAATGAGATAGAGAAGATTTTGAAAGATAATATGGAGGATTATGAGAGCGTGAAGCGTCAGGCTCTGAAATTCATCCATGAGAATAAGAAAGAACTTTCCAAAAACTATGCCTACGCAGAGGTATGCGGGAATCCGGTGGATGCTTCCCATTTTTTCTTCCTTATAGATGAAAAAAAGCCTGGCAGTGACCTGCTTCTGGAAATGCTGGACTATGCGCTGAAGAAGTATGTTTCCTCTGAGAAGGCGAGTGTTACGGCCTGCATAAAAGGCGGTTTTCATCTGGTGAAAAAAACAGGTGTGGACTATGTAAAAGAGGAAAGTCGTGAATATCTGGAGGCGCTTTCCCAGGCAGGTTACATTATCGGTAATATGGTTCTGCCAGGCTCTTTTGTGAAAAAAGAAACACAGGTTTATTTTAATCCCATGCTGGAAATTTATGATAGGAAGTCTGTGGAGACTGCAGAATTTCTCTCAGTTACGGCAAGGGAGCTTCTGAAAACAGATTATATCTGCGCTCCGTCTAAGAGTAAAGCGAAGGAAGCATGGCTGGAAAAATGCACCCTGGGAAAAGTCTATGATGGAAAAGTGATCATAGAGAAAAAGGAAGGATTAAAAGAAGGCAGAGGCAGTCTTCTGGAGTGTATCCGAAGTCAGAATGCAGTGCCTGGAATGGAGTTTTTCTCCCTTCGAAATCAGGAGGAAAGGAAGAAAGTCCTGATCCTTAGCAGCTGGAAAGCCGAGCGGGAGGCTAAGCTTGTTGTCCGAAAGCTTGCAGACAGTATGGACAGGGAAAAATATGATACGGTTATTTATAGTGGCTGGCTTGGAAGCAAGGGAGATGTGAAAGAATTTCTCGCCTTTGAAAAAGAGCTTCCAAAAGTGATGGGCGCAGGAAGGATGACTCTGAGTGAGGAAGATTTCCTGAATTACCGTATGATTGAGAAAAATCCGGCTCTTTATCTGGAAAATCCGGAAATACGAAGATATATGCGAATGCTTGCCCAAAGAGAGTGGGGCAGGCTGTTCGGCAGCAGTTCCTGGGATGTGGTGATCATGGCTGGAAGTACAGGGTATCTGCCATATTATCTGGCAGCAGAGGCACCGGCGAAAATGAAAGTTCTGGTGGATCTTGATTTTCTGCCTTACATCCATGAAAAATATCCAGCAAGATGGCGAAAAGCCCTTACTGTATTTGACCGGATATATGCTCCGGCAGATTGCCAGCAGCTGGGAGACTACGGAAAGGAAAACCGCCTTCGGATAATGCGCCTTCCGGTACTTGCTGCAGCCAGACCAGAGGAGAACCAGGCGGAAACGGTTTCCTACAATGGTGAGACTTACCTTGTGTGTGGAAAATGGAACCTGCAGGGAGAGCGTATTTCCATGAAGCTGGTACAAAAGCCGGTTCCGGGAAGTATTCTGGTAAATGGTGAGCTTGCACCAACGGCAGAGCAGAAAAAAGCATTGGAGCAGCTATCGAAGGAGCACAGGATTTATGTGCTGGGGGCACAGAGTGCCGCCTATAAAAGCCTTTTGCCAGAAGCAGTGATCCTGGATGGATATGTGAAAAAAGAACTGTATCTGCAGTCTGCGGCCTGGGAATTTTTTGGAGCCTTTGAGGGCTATGTGGGAAACCAGGCCTTGGAATATGATGCATTGGAAAGAATATGTAAAACTTTTGGAGTGAAGGAGGACATTCCTTGATTCGTTCAGGGAGTGTCCTTTTTTATAAAATGGGGGGAAGTATGAATACGAAAAATAAAACCGGGAAATTCCGGATCATTTTCCGTTTCCTGAAAGGAAATATCCGGTTCTTTGTGGGGACGCTATTATTTTCGGTGCTGTTTACAGCATGTAATGCGTTGATCCCACAGATCGTGAAATACACAGCAGACCATATTCTGGTGCTGGATGGAATCCCGGATGGTCTGAATGTGCGGCAGACACTGCTTTTGTCAGCACTTCTGGTAGCTGCTTCGGCAGTTCTTTCGGGAGTTTTTAATTACTTAAGTAAAATGTGCCTGGCAAAAGGCTCAGAGAATTTCCTGAAATCCATCCGTGACACCTTGTATCACCACACCCAGTATCTGCCTTTTTCCTGGCATGTAAAGCACCAGACCGGGGAGATCATCCAGAGATGTACCTCTGACGTGGAAGTGATCCGTAATTTTGTGTGCAGGCAGCTGCCTGAGGTGTTTCGAATCTGTTTCCTGATCGTACTGTATCTGGGAATCATGTTTTCCATGAATGTGCAGATCACACTGGCTGCGGCAGCTTTTTTCCCGGTGATCATCGGTTATTCCTGCTATTTCTATTCCAGGATCGGGAAACGTTTTCAGGATGCTGATGAGGCGGAGGGGGCACTTTCCAGTACCGTGCAGGAGAATCTGACTGGAGTTCGTGTAGTGCGTGCTTTTGGTAGAGAAAAGTATGAGATCGATCGGTTTGATGAGAAAAATAATGCCTACTCCAATTTGTGGGTATATCTTGGAAAACTGATGAGCGTTTACTGGGCATCGGGAGATTTGATCACCAACCTGCAGGTGCTGGTGGTTATGGTGACTGGTGTTGTTTTTGCCGTGAATGGACGGATCACATTGGGCGAGTTTATGGCATTTATTTCCTACAATGCGTCTCTGACCTGGCCGGTGCGAAGCCTGGGAAGGATTATTTCAGATATGAGTAAGGCTGGGGTTTCCATGGAGCGTGTGGCTTATATTCTGGAGGCTGAGGAAGAGGATGCTGCTGTAAAGTGTGAAGCTAAGTCTACAGACAGAAATGAAAATGCAGAGAATATTGTGAAAAAGAAGAAGGCAGGACAGAGTGAGGCAACTCTGGATTATAAGATTCCTGCGCGGACAGCAGAGCGAACGAGTGAGGATTCCGAAAATAAAGGCTGTGGAGAAAAGCAGACTTTGGGACATATCATTGGAATGAAACCTGCCATGGATGGCGATATCTGCTTCCGCGATGTATCTTTCAGTTATTCCCCAGACCACCCGGTCCTGAAAAATATCAATTTCACAATCCCATCCGGAAGCACCTTTGCAATCCTTGGCACAACCGGAAGTGGAAAATCAACTCTGGTTCATTTACTGAACCGTTTATATGATCTGCCGGAAGACTGCGGCAGTATTACCATTGGTGGTACAGACATTCGTGACATTGACCGTCAGTACCTGCGCCAGAACATCGGAATGGTACTCCAGGAACCGTTCCTTTTCTCCAGAACCATCCGTGAGAATATTGGCATCACAAAGGAGAAGCTTCTGGATGAAGAAATCCGCCATGCAGCGGAGATTGCCTGTGTAGATGAGTCAATTCTCCATTTTACAGACGGATATGACACCATCGTAGGTGAACGTGGCGTCACTTTGTCCGGTGGACAGAAGCAGCGTGTTGCAATTGCCAGAATGCTGATGAAAGAAGCTCCGATCCTGGTATTTGACGATTCCCTATCCGCAGTAGATACGGAGACAGACAACAAGATCCGCAAAGAACTGAAAAAAGAGATGGAGAAAGCAACGGTTATTATGATTTCCCACCGGATCACATCTCTTATGCAGGCTGACTGTATTATTGTGATGGACAAGGGAGTAATCCAGCAGATGGGTACCCATGAGGAACTGATCCACCAGGAGGGACCATACAAAGACATTTATGAGATTCAGATGAACAGTGACATCCGTCTCATGGAAGGAGGTGCAATGTGCGGATAGAAGAAAAAGAATATACAAAATCCATTGATATTTCCATCTGGAAAAAGGTTTTCCCTTTCCTTGCACCCCGGAAAAATGTGCTGATTATGGTAATTGTGATGAATATTCTTTGTTCGGCGGTGGATATTATAATGCCGCTGTTTCAGCGTCAGGCAATTGATTCCTTTATTGCGAAAAATACTCTGTCAGGACTTGGAGGATTTATTGCGCTGTATATTGCAGTGATCGTCTTTCAGATGTGGTCAGTTATCTGTTTCACCAGAGGCTGCATGACGCTTGATGTGGAAACAGGCCGTGATATGAAAAGGGCATTGTTTGTTCATCTTCAGAAGCTGTCTTTTTCCTACTACAATGCAACTCCGGTTGGATATATCCTGTCCAGGGTAATGAACGACGTAGCCAGAATCACAGAGCTGATCGCCTGGGATGTGATCGATATGCTGTGGGCTATCTTTTATGTAGTGGGTGTGTTTGTGGCAATGCTGTTTCTGAACTGGAAACTGGCTCTGGTGATCATGCTGATCGTTCCAGCTATTGCAGTTCTTACCTGGTATTTTCAGAATAAGATCCTCACATGGAACCGTCAGGTGAGAAAAATCAATTCCAAGATCACAAGTGGCTACAACGAAGGAATTATGGGCGCGAAAACTGTGAAATCCCTGGTTGTGGAGGAAAAAAACTTCAGGGAGTTTTCCTCTGTCACTGAGGAGATGAGAAGTGCGTCTATCAAGGCTGCCAGATTAAATGCAATTTATATTCCGCTGGTAGTTTTCTTTGGAGCTCTGGCAACTGCCCTTGTACTGGAGCGTGGCGGCATTATGGTTCTGAATGGAAGTATGGACATAGGAACACTTGCTGCATTTACTGCATATGCAGTTGGAATTTTTGAACCAATTCAGAGACTTGCAGGAATTTTGTCCCAGTGCATTTCTGCTCAGGCCAATATTGAGCGAGTGACTTCTCTTCTGGAGGAGAAGCCCCAAGTGGTAGACTCCCCAGAGGTTCTGGAAAAGTATGGAGATTTCTTTGATCCCCACAAGGAGAACTGGGAACCCATTAAAGGCGACATTGAGTTTGAAAATGTTTCATTCCAGTATCCCGATGGAAAAGAAAAGGTGCTCAGCAACTTCAACCTGAAAATTCCGGCTGGTACCAATGTGGCAATCGTCGGAGAGACCGGTGCAGGGAAAAGTACGCTGGTGAACCTGGCCTGCCGTTTCTTTGAGCCCACTAAGGGAAGAATCCTCATCGACGGCAGAGATTACCGTGAGCGAAGTCAGCTGTGGCTGCACAGCAACATCGGTTATGTGCTTCAGAATCCCCATCTGTTCTCCGGGACTGTGATGGAGAATATCCGTTATGGAAGACTGGATGCCACTGATGAAGAAGTAAAGGCTGCTGCGAAGGCAGTTCATGCCGATGAGGTAGCCGAAAAGCTTGACAAAGGTTATGACAGTGACGTAGGTGAAGGCGGCGACCGTCTCTCCACCGGAGAAAAGCAGCTTCTTTCCTTTGCCCGCGCAGTACTGGCAGATCCCGCTATTTTCGTTCTGGACGAAGCAACTTCCTCTATCGACACCAAAACCGAGCAGCTGATCCAGCAGGCCACAGACAAACTGTTGAAAGGCCGCACTTCCTTCCTGATCGCCCACCGCCTGTCCACCATCCGAAACGCCGACCTGATCCTGGTAGTCCGTGACGGCAAGATCGTAGAGCAGGGAAAACACAAGGAACTGTTGGCGAAGAAAGGCTACTATTACCAGTTGGTACGGCAGCAATTTGCGGATGAGGAGTCCAGGAAGGTACTTAGCTAAGTTGCTATTTAGTGTGTTGAAAGTTGTTCAAGGCGGACGCATTCGGACAATGGTGA
>OLQP01001170.1_pt1 | contig 13576 bp, 8 predicted proteins | sample 1643181 | NCBI WGS metagenome assembly OLQP01 (sample SAMEA3136710, study PRJEB25190) | human gut metagenome | biome: human gut; feature: human-associated habitat; material: faeces | place: Austria | collected 2013 | reverse complement strand
AGGCGCGGTTTTGCGGTAATACTTGATGTATTACCGTGAAATCGCAACAAAGTCAGGACATAAAATTTCCGCAAAGCGCCGTAGCTTTAATTGTGCGGTGTTGCCTTAGCCTTCCGCTACCTCGGACGGATACGCGCCGGACTGCACGCAGTATGCGCGGATCTTGCAGCCGGTCTCCGGCGTCAGCACAGTGCCGGCAACGTAATCCTTCGCGGAATCCGAGTAGCGCGGATCCGAGCCGTCCAGGGTGTAGCGTACCTTGCCGAACGCGGTAATCTTGCCCTGGCTGATGGTCGGTGCGCTCGAGCGGCAGTCCTCATCGACCAGTGCATACACGCCGCCGCACTTTGCGCCGAGCACATATGCGTCGTAGTAGTGACGGCCCTCGATCAGTGCACCGGACACGCCGACCGGGTCCTCATGCACCTTGGCATCCGCAATCTTGTACGGCATGAGCACGGCATCCTTGTGTGCAACGAGGAAGTACACGTCCTCCGGCAGATAGCTCTTGGGAACACGGACGACATTCATGCCGAATACCTCGCCGCACACGCCCTTGGCGATGGACTGACGCGCCAGCACGTCCACACCGGCAAACTCGTCCGAGGTGCACACCAGCTTGTACATTTCGCTGGTCAGGTACAGATAACGGTTGTCGTCCGGCACGAGCGCATCGTCAAGTGCCTGCGATGCATCCACAATCTTGCTGATGATATTCGCCTTGGTCGGCTTTGCACTTTCCACAATGCTGCCCGCCATGGTGACGAAGCGCTTGAATGCGTACTTGTCCGCCGCCGGTGTGGACTTTTCGTTCAGCTGCAGGCGCAGCATGTCGGCGGCATTCTTGACCAGATTCTGATCGAGGTTGTTGCCCTTGTCGATGGTCAGGGTAAACGCCTTGTCCTGCGTCATGGTCAGCTCCTGTACCACATCCTGCATTTCGGTCACATCGCCGTAGCGCTTCAGACCGCCGTCACGGTCGTAATCGACCTCTTCCACCGTGATCGGGGTGTAAACCTTGAGCGTTTTCACGCCGGTCAGGTCATACGTCTCGGCGGTCTTGCCCTTGATGAAGGACGCACGGGTGAATACCTCCGCAATCTGGTCGGAATACTTGCTTGCGAGATTGATAGCCATAAAAATTTACCTCCTATATAAATGTTCAATCGTGCAGTAATGGAAAATTGATAATTGATAATTGATAATGGAGAATGAACGCGGTAATTTTCCATTTTCCATTCTCCATTTTCAATTCAGCAAAAGTTACTTGCCGAGCAAAGCGAGCGTAACCGGGTCTACCCCCATGGGTTCCCCGTCCGACTGCGCCGGACCGACCGCCGCACGGCGGTTCTTCTGGTTCATCTCGAGTGCTGCCAGTTCGTCCCTCAGTTCGGCAATCTCCCACTTGCGGTACGCGGACACGAGCGAGCCTTCCTGCTGCGCCCACTCCCATACCTGCTGCGGGATGTCCTCGGGACGGACATCGGGATATTCCTCGACGAATGCGGCGTAGATCTGGCCGTTCGGCATGGCGTTTGCCGCACGATTACGGCGGATGTAGGCGTTGCGCTTGGAAAGGCCCTGTGCGGCTGCGTCGATCAGCTCCTCGAGCGTCAGTTCGACGATATCGCCGTCCACCTCGACCGGATAGGTCTGCGCATTTTCCTGCGGCTGGATTTCCGCCGCCTGCTCCTGTGCGAACGGATTGACCGTCATTTCCTGCTCAGGATGGGGATTCACTGTGGTTTTCTGCATTACTGTTTGCCTCCTTTTGCTGCTGTCGCTGTACGCGAAGTGCGTGCAGCAGGTCGTGTTTGCCGCGTACCTGATAATCCGGTACGTTTTCCAGATATACGAGCGGGTCGGAAATAACGCCGCTCTCCAGCAGATGATCGTTTGTCATCGTCTGCATGGTTTCGGACCAGTAGCTTGCCGCGCCGACATCCACCTGCAGGCGCATGTCCTGTCCGGCGAGTGCGGAGAAGTCGAACGTGCATTTTTCGGGTTCGCCGCCGTCCTCGTTCGGCAGAACGAGCGTGCGCACGCCGTAGTGCGCACCCATCAGATCGAGAAACACGCGCGCCCAGTCTTCGGTAAAGCGATAGAACTCCATTTTGGTCAGCTCGAGCGGCGCTGCCGTTGCGTTCTGCACCGCGATAATCGCCGAGGTGTTGTCCGGATTGACCGTGCCGAGTGCGGCCTCGCTTGCGCCCATGAGCTCCGCGGTATCGGTCATCATTTGCTTGAGCAGCTGCAGCACCTGTGCCGAGATATCCGGTGCGCGGAATGCGGCAGCGATCGCTTCATTCGGGTTGCCGCGCATGCCGATCGCTTTGCCGACGTCGTTCGACCAGCCGTTCGGGAACCGCGTCATGTCGTACACGATCTTAGGGAACGCCACCTGCTTGATGCACTGGACGTACATCGAGTACAGCTTGTTGATGGCAATCTGGTTCGGAATCGCCTCGGTCAGCGGACTTTCGCCGTGGCACGAGCCGCGCACGCGGTTCCAGCAAAGGTGCGTCACCGGATACAGCCGATAGGGAAGCACCTTTTCGCGCATTACGACCGCGTTTCGCGTGGTCTTGCAGAAGGCAATGCCGTTCTCGGTCCTGCGCATGTGCAGGAGTACAGTCACGCGGTCGCCGTCCATCGAGGTGCGGTAACGATGGTATTCGCCGCTGTCATCCGGCCGAATGGCTTCCGCATCGCTCGCAGAGATGCCGTTGGCGCGCGCTTCCTGCCGCACCTCCTCTGCGTCGCGCCGCATGGCAATGATAATGTACGGCTGGCGCTGTACCTCATCGCAGGCGGCATTGCCGAAGCAGATGTTCGTGGAATCAATCAGCTCCACCGCAATATCGCCCTTAACCGCCTGACCGGTCTCAAGCGCTGGATCAAAGTGCATGTAGAAGCATGCATCGCCGTCCACACAGGCGTTTTTCAGCAGCGGGCGGCCGAGTGCCTTGACACCCGAACGCTCGATCGCGGATGCAAACGCACGCTCGAGCACATGCGCAGTCTGCCGACCGTCCTTGTCCATGTCGAACGGCTGGGCGCGTACCGCCACATCGTCGGAGACCAGCATGGACACAAACAGGTTGACACAGCGGCGCAGCACATTAAAGATCAGCGGGTCGAGGGACTGCACGCGCAGTCCCTCCCACTGCCTGCCGAGGTAAAACGCCTCGTTGCGCCGCACACGGTCGTATAAACCGATTGAGCGCTTGTAGTCGCGGTCGCGCTCATATTTCTTCCAGATTGCCGTCGGTGACGGATCAAATTTCATCATTGTCCTCCTCTCGTCCGTAGTTCATCAGCGCCGCCAGATCGCGGCTGAGCGTATCCTCCGGCGTAGATTCTGCCGTGTGCTCCTTCGGCAAACGCCGCGGCAGAACCACACCGCCGGAGATGACTGCACCGGTCAGGACCAGCACCGCCGCAGACAGCGCGTAACATAAAGTTTCCATAATGCCTCCTTTCAGTCAAAACCTGAGAAATTCTCCTACTTCGCAGTCATACGCCGACTGCGGCATAGCCTTAACCGGCTCATAAACGGTCGCGGCGTACCCGCGGAGCGCATCCGGCGCATGGGTCAGCTCGTGCGGCGTGTTCGCTGTGTCGGACGGATTGCGCTTGTCGTGCTGCAGCGCAGGCAGCGTGCGGATCAGATTGTGGCAGGTGTCGAAAATCGTCAGCCTGGGACGAACGGCGCCGTCCGTATCCTTGCGCGGCTGCAGCAGCTCATGCAGCGCCAGCCATCCGGCGACGCGTTCATTGCTGCTTTTGACAAAATCCAGTCCGCTGTCCGCGAACAGTTCTACCGCGCTTCTGCCGGTTTCCTGCCGTCGGTTCCACAGATCGGGCGGCGCGAGACGGCAGTCGATGTGTTCTCCCGCCGTCTCACAGGCAAGCATCTGCGCCGCTGCATCCGAAATGATGAGTCCCGGACGGTAGAGTTCGCGGTAAACCACGCTGTGCCCGTCCGGACTTTGCGCGATCCAAAGCGCCGCCAGCATGTCCAGACCGTAGTCGATGGTCAGGCAGCGCCGCCAGTCGTGCGGGATGGCATACGGCTTTACAACATGCAGGTCGCGTGAGAATTCGCTGAAATACTGTCCCTCGTTCAGTTCCCACACGCCGTCGAGCAGTGCTTTCCGGTCGGTGGGAGAGAGCAGCTTCAGGCGTTTCTCGTAGCCTGCGTCCGCCTTGCGGAGAAACGGGTTGTCGCCCAGTCTTGCGGGCAGGAACAGCCGCGTGCCGCCGTCGAACTCGCGCACGGTGTCCGGCGGCATGGAGTCGATAAACCGGCTCTTCACCCACTGGTGACCGACACCGCCGGGATTGGTCGTCGCCTTGACCTGCTTGGGGAATCCGTTCGTGCCGCGGATACGCGACAGCAGATAGGTGAACTGGCTTTCGGTGAAATGTGTCAGCTCATCGAACCGGATGACATCGTATTCCGCGCTCTGGTACTTGGTCACGTCGCTTTCCGCGTCGCAGTACCCGAATTCCAGCGCCGAACCGTTTGTAAAATCCCACCGGTGCTCACTCACCTTGTACTTTGCAATGCACTGCGGATACAGCCGCAAAGCCGCCGGTACAAGCGAGCGCTCCAGCTCCGGCATGGTCCTTCGCAGCATGAGCTGCCGTGAACCCGGATAGCACACCGCAAACCGCAAAGCATCGAGCAGCTGACCGTGGCTTTTGCCGCCGCCTGCCGCGCCGCCGAACAGTGTTTCGAGCGTGTCCGACTGCATGAACGCCGCCTGCCGCCGTGTTACGGGGAATTCGTATCGTCTACGATCCGAAACACGATCTCCACCGGCTGAGCTTCGGTCTGCTCGCCGCCCAGCATCACGCCCTTGCCGACCGTCCGGTCGAGGATTTCCTTGATCGCGCTGAGCCGGCTGTTCGCCGGTGCTTCCGCATCGTCCGCGATGTCGTACAGCATGCGGATCAGCCGATCCGGCTTTTCGTTTTCGCTGCACATGGCCTCACCTCCTTTCGATGAGCCATAGAATAGGAGCAAAATCCGAATTTGTCAAGAACAAATGTTCGATTTTTTATTTACTTGCAATTTTTGCCCAGCTGCGGTATGCTGAATAAGATGGGAAATATGCGGCGCAGCAGCGCCAGTATCAGGAGGAAAGAAGATGAAAAGAATCGACCTTATCGCGCTCGATTTAGACGGAACCGCGCTCAATCCGCAGAATCAGGTCTCTCCGGCGACCGCCGATGCCGTGCGCCGTGCCCGCGAGAGCGGCATTTATGTTGTGGTCTCCACCGGACGCATCTGCGGCGAGGCGCGCGACTTCGCGCTCATGCTCGGTACGGATGACCAGATGGTCACCTCGGGCGGCGCTACGCTGTCGAGCGTATCACAGGAGCGCTGCACCATGCGTATGTCCATGCCGTGGGAAGCTGCCGTGCGTGCGTCTGCTGTGGTGGAGCGCATCGGCATGATCACGATGGTGTATGTAGGGGAGACGTTGCTCATTACTCCGTATGATGATATCGAATTTGGTAAGTATAAGTCGAATGAAGGCTATTTAAGCGCGAAAAAAGTTGTGCCGTCTGTTGCGGAATATATTGCCACAAACCACATTTCGGTCGATAAAATGTTCATCCGCAGTCAGGACCCGGTCATGCTCGTGCGCGCCCGTGCGCAGTTGGAACAGATTCCGGGTATCCGCGTGATGAGCAGCGCGACCGACAACCTCGAGGTCATCACGCCGGCCGCGGACAAGGGCGTTGCTCTCGGCATGCTGTGCCGCGAGCTGGGCACCGACCTCGACCACGCCGCGGCCATCGGCGACAGCGAAAACGACCTTGAAATGCTGAACGCCGTAGCCCTCCCGATCGCGATGGGAAACGCAAGCGCAGCCGTCAAAAATCTGTGCCTGCGCGAGACGCTCACCAACGCCCAGGACGGCGTAGCAGCCGCCATCGACCGCATCATCGCAGAGAACGGCTAAACGAGCAGACCGGCCGCTGTTTTCCGGAAAAACAGTGGTAAAAACCGGATTTCTATGCTATAATATACTTGCAGAGTATCCGCAGAAAGCGGAAAAACGGCGCAGAACGCCGTCAGATTGAATCACAAAGAAAGTTGAAGGATAGAAGTTTTGGCTGCAAGGAAAACCACAACTAAAAAATCGACGAAAAGCGCGCCCAAGGGCAAGCGTGCGGCACAGCCGCAGCCAGAGGAACTCGGTCCGATCTTGTCCCGTCCGGTCTGGGGCGCAATCTGGGGCATTGTCGGTCTGCTGTGCCTGCTGTCGATCCTGCCGATCGACGGCGTGCTGCTCAAGTGGCTGCACCGCGGCATCGGTGCGCTCATTGGCAAGGGCGCGTATGTCATGCCGTTTGCGCTGATCGGCATCGCCGTGCTGCTGTTTGCGCGTCCCAAGGGTCCCGTGCGCCTGCGCGGAACGTGTATCGCGCTCATGCCATTGCTGATCGGCAGTATCATTCACGCCTTTTCGTGTGCAAATGAGTACGACCTGTCCATGAGCACGCTCAGCGGTCTGCTCTCTACCGGCATGGAAGGCTCGTCCGGCGGTCTGCTGGGCGGCGGTCTGTACATCCTGCTCGAGTGGGCGCTCTCGTCCATCGGCGCACTGCTCATCCTGCTGGTGCTGTTCATCGTGTCGCTGTTGGTGGCCTGCCGGATTACGCCGCAGGCGCTGTACGACATGGTTCGTCCGCCCGAGTACGAATACGAAGACGAGGAGGAGCGCGAGCGCTACGAAGCACCTCTCCAGCTGCCGAACATCCACGAGGCGGCAGCTGCGCATGCACAGCGCCGAGAGGAACGCCGCGCACACCGTAAATCCGACTTTGACATCCCGATCGACACCGACCCGCCCGGAGAGGATAAGCCGGGCGAGGAACTGATCGACCCGCGAAAGCGCAAGGGCAAGGCCATCGCACCGGACGAATATCTGCGCTCGCTGCGTGATAACGTGAAGAAAAAGGCCGGAAGCATTATGGATCTGGTCGAAAACAAGCAGCCGGAGGAAGAATCGGCGCATGTTTCCGAGCCGGAGCCCGAGCATGAGGCGGCTCCTGCACCGGCATCCAAGTCGAAAAAGACCGAGAACATCTCGGAGACCGAGCAGGAAGCCATGAATATCGCCATCGACGAGAGCCAGAAAGCGCCCATGCCGGTCTACGACTACCCGCCGATCGACCTGCTGACACAGGGCAAGCACGCCTCTGTCGCGGGCGCAGAAGCCGAGCTGCGCGAAAGCTCGGCGTGCCTGCTCGATACGCTCGACTCGTTCAACATCGAGGCGCAGATCATCGGCATCGTGCGCGGCCCGTCCGTCACCCGCTTTGAGCTGACCATCCCGCGCGGCATCAAAATCTCGCGCATCACCGCCCTGTCGGACGACATTGCGCTGTCGCTCGGTGCGGCGAACGTGCGTATCGCGCCTATCCCGGATAAGGTCGCGGTCGGCATCGAGGTGCCGAACAAGACGGTCAATACCGTCTTTATCCGCGAGTGTATCGGCTCTCCGGCGTTCGCGAATGCGAAAAGCCGCCTGTCCTTTGCCGTTGGCAAGGACATTACCGGCAAGCCGGTCATCGGTGACATTGCCAAGATGCCGCACATGCTGATTGCCGGCACCACCGGCTCCGGTAAGTCGGTGTGCATCAACTCCATGCTGATCTCGCTGCTGTACAAGTCCACGCCGGAGGAGGTCCGCCTCATCATGGTGGACCCGAAAATGGTTGAGCTGGGCAACTACAACGGCATTCCGCACCTGCTGATTCCGGTCGTTACCGACCCGAAAAAGGCCGCCGGTGCGCTCAACTGGGCGGTCGGTGAGATGGAACGCCGCTACAAGCTGTTCGCGGACCATCAGGTGCGCAATCTGGTCGGCTATAACGACCTCATGCGTTCCGAAAAGGCCAAAGCAGAGCAGACCGAGGACGGTCATCCCGAGCAGTATCAGGTGCTGCCGCAGATCGTCATCGTCATCGATGAGCTGGCCGACCTGATGATGGTCGCTGCTAAGGAAGTCGAGAACTCCATCTGCCGTATTGCGCAGAAGGCGCGAGCCGCAGGCATGCACCTTGTTGTAGCAACACAGCGTCCGTCGGCTGATGTTATCACCGGTATCATGAAGGCAAATATCCCGTCGCGTATCGCGTTTGCGGTAGCCAGCCAGATCGAATCCCGTATCATTCTGGATACGACCGGCGCGGAAAAGCTGATCGGCAAGGGTGATATGCTGTATGCGCCGCTCGGTGAGGGCAAGCCGACCCGTGTACAGGGCTGCTTTATCTCCAACGAGGAGATCGAAGCTGTTATTGCCCGCATCAAGGAGACTAGCACCGCCGAGTACAGCGAGGAAATCCTCGAGCACATCGAGCAGCAGGCCGAGCAGGTAGGCAATAACAAGGGCGGCGGCAGCGGCACGAACGACCCGGGCGACGATGAGGATGAACTCATCGAGGAAGCCATCGAGGTCATCATGGACTGCCGTCAGGCGTCCACATCCATGCTGCAGCGCCGTCTGAAGCTGGGCTATTCGCGTGCCGCGCGTATCATCGACCAGATTGAGGATCGCGGTATCATCGGCCCGTCAGAAGGCTCCAAGCCGCGCCAGATCCTCATCTCGCGTGAGGATTGGCAAGAAATGAAGCTGCGCCGCACAATGCCGCTGGATAAGCAGCAGTAATGGATAATGGAGAATTGAGAATGTCGCTATCCTTGCGCTAATTTTCCATTCTCCATTCTCAATTTGCTAAACAATTCTCTCAGGAGGTAACATATCATGAAGAAGATCAACATTGCCGAAAAGTCTTTCAATCCGTTCGACCTGATCGGTCAGAAGTGGATGCTGATTTCCGCAGGCACTGAGGACAAGTGGAACACCATGACCGCAAGCTGGGGCGCTGTAGGCGTTATGTGGGGCAAGCCGAGTGCGACCTGCTATATCCGCAAGAGTCGCTTCACCAAGGAGTTTGTAGACGCAGGCGAGTATTTCACCCTGACCGTGCTCAAGGACGGCAACCGTCAGGCACTGAACACCCTCGGCTCCAAGTCTGGCCGTGACATGGATAAGATGCACGAGAGCGGCCTTACCCCGGTATTCGTAGAGGGTCAGCCGACCTTCGAGGAGGCCGAGCTGGTACTCATCTGCCGCAAGCGCGGTGTGACCGACATCGCACCGGACGACATGGCTCAGGAAGTGCAGGACAAGTGGTACGGCGATCACGACTACCACACCATGTATATCGGCGAGATCGTAGCCGCTTACGAGAACTGATTTCACAGAAAATTCACCAATTCCTCACGGTTTTGGTGTATTATCAAGAAAAGAAGTACAGGGTCGCTCTGCGGCCCTGTATCCCGATCCACAAACCCACGCCTCAAAAGGGAGGAATGCAATTCGTGAAAAAACGATTGCTCAGTCTGATCACAGCGGCTGCGCTGATGGTCGGCATGCTGCCTGCGGCTTTTGCGGGCTATGAAAACTTTACCTCGAAAACAACGTATCCTGCCGGACAGTTCACCGACGTGCCCTCAACCGAGTGGTACGCGCAGAATGTTCAGGCGGCGTATGAATACAAACTGGTGGACGGCGTCAACGCCACCCAGTTCAAGCCGAACAGCAACCTGACGATCGCACAGGCGATCAAGCTGGCGGCGTGTCTGCACAGCACCTATGTCAGCGGCACGACCGATTTTGAGACTGCGCGTCCGTGGTATCAGCCGTATGTGACGTATGCATTGGAAAATGGTATTATTAACACGACTTATGCGGATTACGATCAGCCGGCGACCCGAGCACAGTTTGCGTCCATCTTTGCAAACGCGCTGCCGGAGGACGCCCTGACCGCGATCAACGACATTGCGGACGGTGCGATTGCGGATGTTGACATGTCGGCAGGCTATGCCGCTGATGTGTACCGTCTGTACCGGGCGGGCGTGCTCACGGGCAGCAACAACGCGCATGATTTCAAGCCGAACACCAACATTCGCCGCAGCGAGGTTGCGGCTATCGTCACCCGTATGGCAAAGCCGGATCTGCGGCAGAGCTTCACTGTGGAAGCACATGTCGGCATGACGGCGGACGAGGTGTTCAGTGCCTGTGTACCGGCGATTTTCAAGCTGTACGCCTACGATTACAAGAATAATATCCTCGGCATCGGCAGCGGCGTTGTGCTCAGCGCACGCGGCGATGCGGTGACCTGCGGACACCTTGTCAACGGCGTTTACCGCCTTGTGGCTGAGATGTACGACGGCACCAAGCGGGAAGTCACGATCTACAGCTTTGACGCGGACGCGGACATCGCGCATATCCGTGTAGTCGGCAGCACGCTGCCGTACCTCGGTGTTACCACTGAGGTCGAGGAAGGCGACACGGTCTACGCGCTCGGTTACCCGGGCGGCGGCGCCGCAACGGTTACGACCGGCAAGGTGACCGACCCGGAAAACGACGATTACCTTGCACCGATGATCGAAAGCACGGCGCAGGTCATCAGCGGCAACTCCGGCGGTGCGCTCATCAACGATGAGGGCAAGGTTGTCGGCATTACGGTCAGCAGCCATTCCGGCGGCGTACCGTCTTACTCAGTGCCGATCCGCTACCTGAACAGCCTGATCGGCGACGGCACGGCGTACTCTCCCGGCGAGTATAACCGCAACCACAAGCCGGATGCATCGCGCTGCTACAGCAAGCACTATCCGGTGCCGGATTTCGGCACGGTGACCGGTGTCACCCTGCTCGGCACCATCCGGGAGGGCACCACGACCACCTACTACTACGACAGGGAAGAGGTAGAAGCCGGCGACAAGATTCTGCTCCACTACTACGCCGCACTGGGTGAAAACACCTTCTACCAGTTCACCGGCGGCTCGTTCACCTCGTCCTCGACGTATCCGTATTCGGTCAAGCTCTACGAGACCAGCTACGACGGCATCCCTGCGATCAGCGTCGTGGTTTCCAGCAATTCATTCGCTTCTATCGGCGGTCTGCCTCAGAGCGTCGATTTTCTTTTGCAGGAATTTGTGCATTACGCCTAATAAAATGAAAGCTGACGGGCATGAAACGTATTTACGCCCAAAATGCTATAAAAATCGAGAAAAACGAGAAAAGATAAAATAAAATTTGGACAAAAATTCTGATAAATTAAAAAGATAGATTTTACGCAAACGTTTGAGTTTTGGCTAAAAATACATGATTAGTCAAAATGCACAATATATTCGTGGGAAATCGGTATAATACTACAATGGAATATTTCACCGCTAACGTGCTATAATGTGCTTGCGTGATAAAGAGAATGAGTATTAGAGAGAGCATCAATCGAAACGGAGGAAATACCCAAATGAAAAAGTATGTTTACATGTTCCCGGAGGGCAACGGCAAAATGCGTGAGCTGCTTGGCGGCAAGGGTGCCAATCTGGCTGAAATGACCGGACTGGGCATGCCTGTGCCGCAGGGTTTCACCATCACCACCGAGGCCTGCACCCGTTATTACGAGGACGGCAAGACCATCTATCCGGATATTCAGGATCAGATCCTGCTTTACCTCGATCAGCTTGAAAAGATTACCGGCAAAACCCTCGGCGATCCCGAGAAGCCGCTGCTCGTATCCGTTCGCTCGGGTGCGCGCGCATCCATGCCCGGCATGATGGACACCATCCTCAACCTCGGCATGAACGACGAGATCTGCGAAGCAGTTGCCAAGCTGACCAATAACCCGCGTTTCGCACGCGACTCCTACCGCCGTTTCATTCAGATGTTCTCTGACGTTGTTATGGAGCTGCCTAAGTCCTCCTTCGAACAGTTTATCGATCAGGTTAAGGACAAAAAGGGCGTAAAGATGGACAATGAGCTCGATGCAGATGATATGTCCGAGCTGATCGTCCTGTTCAAGGATCACTACAAGAAGTCCCTCGGCGAAGATTTCCCGCAGGACCCGAAGAAGCAGCTGATGGAGGCTGTCCGCGCAGTATTCCGTTCGTGGGATAATCCGCGTGCAAACACCTACCGCCGCATGAACGACATCCCGCACAGCTGGGGCACTGCCGTAAACGTACAGTCCATGGTATTCGGCAATATGGGTGAGACCTCGGGCACCGGCGTAGCCTTTACCCGCAACCCGGCCACCGGCGAAAAGAAGCTGTACGGCGAGTTCCTGATGAATGCACAGGGCGAGGACGTTGTAGCCGGCATCCGCACCCCGCAGCCGATCTCCGCGCTGGCAGATACCATGCCGGAGGTTTATCAGCAGTTTGTTGACATTTCCAGCCGCCTTGAAAAGCATTACGGCGATATGCAGGATATGGAGTTCACCATCGAAAACGGCAAGCTCTACATGCTGCAGACCCGTAACGGCAAGCGCACTGCACAGGCAGCGCTCAAGGTAGCGGTTGATCTGGTAGACGAAGGCGTCTGCACCAAGGAGCAGGCGGTTATGAAGGTTGAGGCAAAGCAGCTTGACGCACTTCTGCACCCGACGTTCGATCCGGCAGCTCTCAAGGCAGCTACGCCGATCACCACCGGCCTGCCGGCATCTCCCGGTGCAGCCTGCGGCGCGGTTTACTTCACCGCTGATGATGCAGCCAAGGCCCACAAGACCGGAATCAAGGCTGTTCTCGTCCGTCAGGAGACCTCTCCGGAGGATATCGACGGCATGGCCGTATCCGAGGGCATCATGACCGCCCGCGGCGGCATGACCTCGCACGCAGCCGTAGTAGCACGCGGCATGGGCACCTGCTGTGTAGCAGGCGTAAACGGCATCAAGGTTTCCGAAGAGGATAAGACCCTGACCTTTGCCGACGGCACGGTAGTGCACGAGGGTGATGTTATTTCGCTCGACGGCTCCACCGGCAACGTATACCTCGGCGAGATCGCAACGCAGGAGGCTGAGCTGACCGGCGACTTCGGCCGCTTTATGGGCTGGGCTGACGAGATCCGCACCCTGCACGTTCGCACCAACGGCGATACGCCGCGCGATGCAACGCAGGCCCGCAAGTTCGGCGCTGAAGGCATCGGTCTCTGCCGTACCGAGCATATGTTCTTCGAGCCGGCCCGCATCAAGGCGGTTCGTGAGATGATTATTTCCGATACGCTCGAGCAGCGCAAGGCCGCTCTGGCCAAGATCCTGCCGATGCAGCGCGGCGACTTTGAGGCAATTTACCGCGCAATGGGCGGTCTGCCGGTTACCATCCGTCTGCTTGACCCGCCGCTCCATGAGTTCCTCCCGCACGAGGATGACGAGATCAAGGAGCTGGCCGATGAGATGGGCGTATCCTTCGACAAGCTCAAGGGCAAGGTAGAAAGCCTGCACGAGTTCAACCCGATGCTGGGTACTCGCGGCTGCCGTCTGGACGTTCTCTATCCGGAGATCGCCGAGATGCAGACCGAGGCTATCGTATCCGCAGCTATCAATGTCTGGAAGGAAGACGGCCTGCATATCACGCCGGAGATCATGGTTCCGCTGGTATCCGAGGTCAATGAGCTGCGCTTTGTAAAGAAGGTTATCAAGGCTAAGGCTGACGAGCTGATCGACACAGAACAGAAACCAATCTTCACTCTGGGTCCGATCATCC
>OLQP01001142.1_pt1 | contig 13954 bp, 14 predicted proteins | sample 1643181 | NCBI WGS metagenome assembly OLQP01 (sample SAMEA3136710, study PRJEB25190) | human gut metagenome | biome: human gut; feature: human-associated habitat; material: faeces | place: Austria | collected 2013 | reverse complement strand
GATTTCGGCTCGATGGAAAATCTGCTGCTGGCGCTGTTCGTGCTGGTGGTTATTCTGGTCGTCAAGCACGGCTGCAAGGGCTTCCTTGGCTCGTCCGCGATCTTTGTCGGCATTATTGCAGGCTACATTGCGGCAATCATCATGGGTTTTGTTCTGCCGACCACCGCAGTTGATGCGGACGGTGTAGAATTTACCAAGGCATGGGTACTCAACTGGGACAAGGTAGCACAGGCCAGCTGGTTTGCCATCCCGAAGCTGATGCCGGTAAAACCGGTGTTTGATCTGCGCGCCATCCTGCCGGTGCTGGTTATGTTTATTGTTACCGCGGTCGAGACCGTCGGCGATATTTCGGGCGTTATGGAAGGCGGCATGGGCCGTGAGGCAACCGACAAGGAGCTGTCCGGCGGCGTGGCCTGCGACGGTCTGGGTTCCTCGTTTGCGGCACTGTTCGGCGTACTGCCGAATACCTCGTTCAGCCAGAACGTAGGCCTTGTTACCATGACCAAGGTTGTCAACCGCGGCGCCCTGTCCGTCGGTGCAATCTTCCTCATTCTGTGCGGTCTGATTCCGAAGCTGGGCGCGATCGTGTCCATTATGCCGCAGTCCGTGCTCGGCGGTGCGGCTGTTATGATGTTCTCGTCCATTGTTATCAGCGGTATCCAGCTGATCACCAAGGAGGAGATGACGCCGCGTAATCTGACCATCGTGTCGGTTGCTCTGGGTGTCGGCTACGGCATGGGTGCCAATATGACCATTCTGGCACAGGCGCCGCAGGCGGTTCAGCTGATTTTTGGCGGTTCTGGTATTGTACCGGCAGCATTTGTTGCGATTCTGCTCAATATCGTGCTCCCGAAGGATAAGAAAACCGAAGCATAATGCAAAACCCCGGAAAGAAGTTCTTTCCGGGGTTTTTAATTGAGAATGGAGAATTGAGGATGGAAAATGATCGTAACGGTCAACCATTCGCCATTCCGATTGAGAGAGGCGTAAAATGATACTGTAGGGTGCGACGACCTCGGCGCACCGTGTAAACCGACTGCACAAACGTAACCGTAGGGGCGCACAAGGTGCACCCGCATGACGCCGCATCAAATGGTTGGCATTACCGATAAAATGAATCGTTTTGAAAAATTGTTTTTAATTCTGCGAGAACGTCCGGTGTATCCGCGTCCATCAATTCCGCCGGATGCCTTACAGGAAACAGCGTTACCTTTTCAGCATGCCGTTTGACGACCATGCCGCCGCCCTTGCCTTCGGGAAGAGAACGCAGTTCCTCAAAATAATCCGCGCCGAACAGCACCGGACTGCCCGGCGTACCGCTTTGCGGCTCGCATAGACGGAAAATCTGCGATTTCCGGTCGGGTTCCGCGCAGAATGCCGACACCATACCGCAGAGCGTTTTCCTCGTCAGCAGCGGCTGATCACCCGGCAGAAACACGCAGCCGGACATGGCAGGAAACCGCGGCAGAAGGCACTCCAGTCCAAGCCGCACGGTGTCGCTGCGAAGTGGATGGGTATGGTGCAGGACGGGAATGCCGTATTTTTCACACAATGCCTGCACCTCGGTCGAGCGGGTAACGACTACGCGGTGCAACCCCTCTGTCACGGCAAACGCACGGCAGAGCAGCGGTTTTCCGTCAAATTCGGCGAGCAGTTTGTTGGAGCCAAACCGTTTTGCCAGGCCGGATGCCATGATCACACATCCGATTTCACTTTTCATCGGGGAAAAACTGCGGATAGAGCTGTTTTCCTGCCTGTTTGCAGGCGTCACGATACTGCTCATAGCGATAGAGAAACTCCTTTGCCTCGTCGGTGAGTACGCTGCCGCCGCCGCCTTTGCCGCCGATTTTGCGCTCGGTGAGCGCAAAACCGAGCACCTGCTCGGCATGACGGACGAGTCCGAGTGCCTTGGTGTATGCCATCTGCATGGACTGCGCGGCGGCGCGAAGCGATCCGGTCTGCTCGATGGCATGCAGCAGACGGCACGGTCCCTCACCGAAAAAGCGCTCGCCGTCCTCATCAAACAGCGTCACGCGGATATTTGGCTGCATGGCGGCTCCTTTCCCACAACTTTTTCTTTTCCGTTGTATTTTGATATTCACAACGGCATTATAGCAGATTTTGTGGTAAAATAAAAGTAGTATACTGAAAAGATAACACATTCCCCTGAAAGAGAGAGGATATAACGTATGTTGACGATACGGGAATACAAAAAAGCCGAGTCGCTCGAGGAAGCGTATACGCTCAACCAGAAAAAGTCCAACCGCGTGATCGGCGGCATGATCTGGCTCAAAATGGAGACGCTGAATGTCGGCACGGCAATCGACCTGTCCGGTCTGGGATTGGACACCATCGAGGAGACCGAAACCGAGTTCCGGATCGGTGCGATGACCTCGCTGCGCGCGCTGGAGCTGCACGAAGGACTGGCAGCCTACACGAACGGTGCTATGCGCGAATCCGTGCGCCACATTGTCGGCGTGCAGCTTCGCAATCTGGCGACCGTCGGCGGCAGCCTGTACAGCCGGTTCGGCTTTTCCGATGTGCTGACCATGTTCCTCGTGCTGGACGCACAGGTAGAGCTGTACAAGGGCGGCATTGTGCCGCTTTCCGAGTACGCCGAAAGACCCAAGGACCGCGATATTCTGGTGCGCATTATCGTGCCCAAGAAAAATGCGAAATTCAACTACCAGTCTGTGCGCATCAGCCAGACCGACATTCCGGTGCTGACCTGTGCGTCCGTTAAGGATGAGAACGGCTATCGGTTCGCCATCGGTGCCCGTCCGGCGCGCGCACAGATTTATGCACAGCCTGTGGATAAAACGGCGGAGCAGATGGCGGAAGCCGTTCGGGCGGAAATCAAGACCGGCAGCAGTCTGCGCGGCAGTGCGGAATATCGCAGACACCTCGCGGGTGTGCTGGTGCGCCGCGCGGCACACGCGCTCGATGCAGAGTAAGGGGGAACGGATATGCTGATCACAATGACATTGAATGGAAAGAAAGTAGCAGACGATGTGGCGGCGGACACGCTGCTCATCGACTTTGTTCGAAATCATGGCTGCCTGAGCGTCAAGCGCGGCTGCGAGACCGCAAACTGCGGTCTGTGCACCGTATTTATGGACGAAAAGCCGGTGCTGTCCTGCTCGGTGCTGGCAGCGCGTGCAAGCGGACATACGATCACGACCTTGGAGGGCTTGCAGGGCGAAGCCGCCGAATTCGGTGCGTTCATCGCGGATCAGGGTGCGGAGCAGTGCGGCTTCTGCAATCCCGGCTTTATGATGAACGCGATCGCGCTGTTCCGCGAAAAGCAGGACCCGACCGATGAGGAGATCAAGGAATATCTGGCGGGCAATCTGTGCCGCTGCTCGGGTTATGAGGGACAGCTGCGCGGTATCCGCGCCTATCTTGACTGGAAAAAGCAGAGAGAGGAGGACGCACAGTGAAGGTAGTCAATCAGCCGCTCCGCAAAAAGGATGCGATGCAGCTCGTCACCGGCCAGCCGGTGTATGTGGACGATGTAACGCCGCGCGACTGCCTGTGCGTCAAGCTGCTGCGCTCGCCGCATGCGAATGCCATCGTCAAGTCTATCAACAAGACCGCCGCGATGAAAGTCCCCGGCATGGAGGCCATCTTCACATGGGAGGACGTAGACCAGGACGGCCGCCGCTACACGCAGGCCGGCCAGACTTATCCGGAGGCGAGTCCGTATGACCGCCTTGTTATCGACCGCCATGTGCGCTTTGTAGGCGATGTGGTGGCGATTCTCGCCGGTGCGGACGAAAAATGCGTGGATAAGGCGATGAAGCTGGTCAAGGTGGAGTACGAGGTGCTCGAGCCGGTGCTCGATTTCCACACCGCAAAGGACAATCCGGTGCTCGTGCATCCGGAGGACAACTGGGAGAGCCTTGCACCGGTCGGCGCGGACAACAGGCGCAACCTGTGCGCGCACGATGAATGCGGCAACGGTGATATTGATGCGGTCCTCGCGGACTGCGATGTCGTTATCGACCGCGTGTATCACACGCAGGCATGCCAGCAGGCGATGATGGAAACCTTCCGCACCTACTGCGAGATTGACACCTACGGCCGCCTGCACATCATCAGCTCAACGCAGATCGTGTTCCACACCCGCCGAATCGTGGCGAACGCACTGCATATCCCGAAAAGCAAGGTGCGCGTCACCAAGCCGCGCATCGGCGGCGGCTTCGGCGCCAAGCAGACCGCGGTCAGCGCAGTGTATCCGGCGTTTGTCACCTGGATGACGAAAAAGCCGTCCAAGATCATCTTCAGCCGCGTGGAGAGCCAGATTGCATCTTCGCCGCGCCACGAGATGGAAATGCACGTCCGTCTGGGCGCAAACAAGGACGGCATCGTGCGCGGCATCGACCTGCACACGCTGTCCAACACCGGCGCGTATGGCGAACACGGCCCGACAACGGTCGGTCTGTCCGGTCATAAGTCGATTCCGCTGTACGGCAAGGCCGAGGCGTTCCGCTTTACGAGTGATGTTGTATACACCAATCACATGTCGGCGGGCGCGTACCGTGGCTACGGCGCAACACAGGGCCTGTTCGCGGTGGAGAGCGCGGTAAATGAGCTGGCGAACATCCTCGGCATGGACCCGTTCAAAATCCGTGAGATGAATATTACGCACGAGGGTGAGATCATGCCCGCGTACTACGGTCAGCTGAACACAAGCTGTGCGCTCGACCGCTGTCTGGCGCGCGTGCACGACATGATCGACTGGGATAACAAGTATCCGTGCCGGGACATGGGAAACGGCAAGATTCGTGCGGTCGGCATGGGCATGGCGATGCAGGGCTCGGGCATCACGAGCATGGACGTCGGCAGTGCGACGCTCAAGGTCAACGATGAGGGCTTTTACACGCTGCTCATCGGCGCGGCTGACATGGGCACCGGCTGTGATACCACGCTTGCGCAGATCGCAGCAGAGGTGCTTGAGTGTCCGCTTGACAACATTACCACGCTGAGTGCGGACACCGACTGGTCGCCGTATGATTCCGGCTCATATGCATCGAGTACGACCTACGTCACCGGCAAGGCGACCGAGAAGTGCGCGCTCGAGCTGCGCGGCAAAATCTGTGCGCTCGGCGCAAAGCTGCTCGGCTGCGATAAGGAGCAGGTCAGCTTCGACGGCAGGGAAGTCCGCGTAGAGGAAGGCGAAAATGCAGGCAAGACCATTAGCCTGAGTGATATTGCGACGGCTTCCATGAACGGCAACAGCATCGAGCTGCAGGCGACGGTTACGCATTCGTCCGAGATTTCGCCTCCGCCGTATATGGTCGGTGCGGCTGAGATCGAGGTGGATACCGAAACCGGCGAGGTAACTCTGCTGGATTACGCTGCGGCAGTGGACTGCGGTACCCCCATCAACCCGAATCTGACGCGCGTGCAGGCCGAGGGCGGCATTGCGCAGGGCATCGGCATGACGCTGACCGAGAGCGTCACCTATGATGACCGCGGCTATCCGATGGAAAATTCGCTTTTCCAGTACAAGATTCCCGCACGCGTGGACATTGGCAAGATCCGCGTGGAGTTCGAGAACAGCTACGAGGGCGAAGGCCCGTTCGGTGCGAAATCCATCGGCGAGGTTGTTATCAATACACCGCTGCCGGCGATTTCGGATGCAATCCGAAATGCCGTAGGCAAGCGGTTCTATGAGCTTCCCATTACGCCGGAAAAGATTGCGATGGCAGCGCTGGAGAAGAAATAAGCATGAAAAAGGGACGTATCCGATTAGCTCGGCACCCATAACGAAGTATTATATAAGCAGCGGCACAGTTTCACATTTGTGGACTGTGCCGCTGCTGTCAAAATGCGTGTTCACCTCGTATTCGGTGCCGCTGATATTCATTCGGAAATTGTTTCCCTGCTCAGTCCATAACTCGTTCATGCTGCACCTCGTCGTTCCTGTTCGCGCCGCCGCTGAAATTTCCGATAATGTTCACAGGCCTTGATCACATAATCTTCGGTTTCCGCTGCGTTCAGTCCTTGCGGAAGAACCGCCTGCAAGTAGGATAGGGTACAGGCGTTGATTTCGCACTGTTCCAGAACATCACGCTGCCTCTGCTCATCGAGATAGGAAAGCTCTGCACCAATAGACAGTGTCATTTCTCCGGTGTCCAGTTTGTTCAACCATTCGGGAATAAGACAGGTCAGCCGAATGTAACGCTGTACCTGCCTGCCGCTGTCGGTATCGGAAACTGCATCGCGGGACTTGTGGCCAGCCTGTCCACAAGCAGCACCTTGATGGGGCAGCGCTTCCATTTTCAGTTGGTAAGCAAAGGCTTTCTCAGACGGAAGGATATGCTCTCGATGCAGATTGCTGTCCACAAGAGCGATAGCGGCGGCGTTGCGGTTCAGATCCGTGGTCCCTGTCGGGAGTTTGGTCAGACCTAGCTTGTGTGCTGCGTACAGCCTGCGGTGGCCGGAAATAACCTCATATTCCTCTGCTGCGCCGATTTTCCGAACAAGCAATGGCGATAGAACCCCATTCTCTCGAATGCTCTCGCACAGGAACTGCATTTCCTCGTTGTCCTGCACCTTGTACGGGTTGTCCTCGAATGGGTGGATATTCGCGATGGGAATGGTTGTAACAAAGTTTACGATGGCGTTCATGATGCTGCTCCTCTTTTCTGAATTTTGCTGGATTTGTCCCTCTGCTAATCAACTGCAACCTTTGCCCTCAAAAACTGACAAAAACTTTTTAGAAATTTTTATGAATGCCAATCTAAGCAGCAAAAACCGGAGCGTACAGCCTGAAATTCAGCTGTGCGCTCCGGTTTGTTTTGATGGTGCCAATATTGCGTTTTTTGCGTAGAAGATGTCGCAACAAGCAACGGATTTGATTGTTCAAATCCAGCCCTGCAGGGAATTTTCCTGTGACCCTTACTGCCTTTTTGCAGCGACTCGATATTTTTCTTCATTTTGCGCGACGGCACATCGGGTAAAAACGAAAGAAAGCAGCAATGCAGCCTCCCAATACGAGGCGCATCACTGCTTTGGTTTTCTGTTTTTTTTTGAAATTCGGTGTGGTTTACAGCTCTTCCACCGACACAATTCCCTCGCGCCTGCCGACAAGTGTCAGCAGCTTTTCTACGCCGCAGCTGCGCGGCAGGCGCAGCGAAAAGATAGCGCAGGCGTTATGCTCACCGTTTTCTGCCGAGCGCGTAATCTGGATGTTCAGCACTTTAATATTGCAGCTGCGGTAGAGCTGAAGCACATCATCCAGACAGTGCTTGTCCTCGTATTCCATATACAGATTGATCTCCGGCACATTTTCGAGTACGCGGTACTCGATACGCGAGAACACAAGCTCGGCGAGCATGATGAACACGGTCGCGAGAATGCCGCCCTCGTAGAAGCCGCCGCCAAAGGTGAGGCCGATGATGGCCGAGGTCCAGAGACCAGCCGCCGTGGTCAGACCCTTGACGCGCTGCCGCTTGGTAACGATGATGGTGCCCGCACCGATGAAGCCAATACCCGCAACAACTTGTGCACCGAGGCGCGCCATATCTGTAAAATAGTGCATATTCAGATACAGATACTGACTCGTCAGCGTGGTGATGGCCGCGCCGATGCAGATGAGGATGTGCGTGCGGAAGCCGGCCGGGCGGCGCTTGTACGAGCGCTCGATACCGATAATGCCGCCGCAGATGAGCGCGCAGGCCAGACGCACGAACACGGAAAGCGTCGTCACGTCGCGCAGGCCGTCAAAAACAGATAACATAGCAGTCCACTCCTTACAGCTCTTCGATCACGCAAAAGCAGTCCAACTCCGCCAGATCGGAGAGAAGCTGCGTGTGCGGTATTTTTTCATTGAGGCGGATCGAGAAGATCGCACTTGGGTGCAGCGCCTCGCCACTTTTGTTCCGCTCGATATCGATGTCGTAGATCTGCACGTTCTGTGATTTCAGCTGATTGATGATGGTGCTGATGTCCCCGAGCGAATAGAACTCCATGTACAGATTGATGTCACGCGCGTTCTCCTGTATGTACGCATCCACAATTGGGAACAGGCGGATGCTGAGAAATATCATCGCGAATGCGATGAGCACGCACTCGTAAAATCCTGCGCCGACCGCAAGGCCGGTGCAGGCCGACGCCCACAGACCAGCGGCAGTGGTCAGGCCCTTGACCTGCTGGCGGCCGGTAACGAGAATGGTTCCTGCGCCCAGAAAGCCGATGCCGTTGATGACCTGTGCGCCGAAACGCGAAACGTCGGTTTTTATGCCGATCTCTGCGCAAATATCCGACCACGGCCCTGTCACCATGGTAAATTCGTACAGGCTGAGCAGCACGGTCAGCGCCGCGCCAAGACAGACGAGCATATAGGTGCGGAAACCGGCCGGACGGCGCTTGCGTCCGCGCTCCAGACCGATGCAGCCGCCGAGCAGCATCGCAAGGGCGAGCCGCACTACGACCGAGGCGAAATGAAGTTCGCGCAGGTATTGTATCATTCCACTCATTTGATGTAGGTTCTCCTCACTCGATAAAAAGTGCACACGCTGTCAATATGTATGCAGCGTGTGCAGCTTTCTACAATAGATTTTAGTAGTTACTTTGCGAATCGACAGTCTGCCCAGCAGGCGTTGTGGTCGGACAGCTCGGGACCTGTGAACTTCGCCAGTGCGCTGCCCGGCTCGGCCCAGGTGCAGTCCTTCGTCTCAGTCGAGACCGTGCCGTGGTCGACGCATTCCATGCCGCGCGCCATCAGCCAGTCCAGCTTGAGCAGCATGCTCTTGCCGCCCGGCATCGGCTTGCGGCGCGTGCCTTCGGTGCTGCTGAACTCGCGGTAGGAGAAGCCGTTCTCCTCTGCCTGCGGCAGGACGCGCTCGTACTTTTCGACCGCTGCCATGTGCTTGGCAAGGCGCTCCGGGTCGTTGAACAGCTTGGTGAAGCCCGGGATGTCGTTGCCGTCAAATGTATTGGTGTTCAGGTCGCCGCCGATCATGACCGGCGTGTCCGGCGCGAACGACTTTTTGATCTCATCATACACGACTGCCATCTGAGGCCCTCGCTGTCCGCGCGGTTCTCCAGATGGACGCTGACTGCGCCGACTTCCCGGCCGCCGATGTCGAGCGAGCAGACAATGGCAACGCGCGCGCCGATGCGCTTCTGACGGTCATAGTACCAGTTGTACTGCTCGGGCATGTGAACGACCTTCGCCCAGCGGATCGGCCAGCGCGAGAACAGGGCGTTGCCGTGGAAACCCTTGTTGTCGTTCGGGTTGACCAGCTCGATGAACTCCAGGCCATAGGCATAGTTCATGCCGATGGACTTGGCGATCTCATACGCCACGTTGCAGTTGCCCGAGCGGACCGCGCCGTCATCGAGCTCGTTCGCGTAGATGATGTCCATTTTCTTGAAGTCCGGACACATGTTGAGGAAGTCGATGGTCTCGTGCAGCGTCTGACCACGTTCGATGTTGAACACGACATGGCGCAGCACCTCGGGCACCTCAGCCGGTGCCTCGACCAGATTGTGCACCTCGCACTGCTGGTACTGCGGAATTTTATCCATTACCTTGAACTGACCGATCGTCGGTACCAGATTGCCGAGGGCGATACGGTTTTCATAGGACATAGTTTCCATTTGTTTGTTACACGCCTTTCAAGTTTGTTATGCGCCGGGATAGGGCCATGCGTAATAAGGGGCAGCCGGCAGAATACATGACTCCGCCGGCTGTTGCCATATAAGGGAAGAAAAAGATGATTAGTGAGTGTCAGAGTATGTCTGAGTTATGCGTTTGCAGCGGCCTTTTCTGCCTCAGCAGCCTCGCGCTGCTTCATCTCGGTAATAATGCGCGGATAGATCTTATCGAGCTTGTAGAAGATCAGCAGAACGCCGATGCCGCCCCAGGCAATGATGTTGCCGATGATGTAGATACCGATCAGCATCTGAGACTGTGCTGCGTTGATAGTCGCGGTGCCGGCGAAACCTACGAGGCTCATCAGGGCGCCGAAAATAGCGGTCGTTATACCGGAGCCGAATTTCTGGCCGGCTGTGGTGGCAGAAACCATCAGACCCTGTACGCGGATGCCGCGCTTCCATGCGCCGTACTCGATAACGTCAGCGAGCATGGAGTACTTGACGCCGCGGAAGCAGCCCTTGCCGATGCCGCGCATGACGCAGGCAAACAGTGCAAGATTGAGGGCGCTCGGGTTGATGAACAGGGAGACCGTGCCGATAACGGCGACAACTGCACCGATCAGCGCTACGTTGCGCTTACCGAACTTTGCGATGAACGGAGACAGAACAAGAACGGTAACGATCTGCGGAATGGACTCGAACGATGCGAGTGCGCCGAGCAGGTCGCGGTTGCCGAGAATGTACTGTGCGTAGTATGCGTTGCAGGTGCCGGTAACTGCCTCATAGAAGGACAGGAACACAGCAAGGAAGAAGAACATGATGAAGTACTTGTTGGTGACGCAGAGCTTGATGCCCATCCAGAGCGGAACGTTCTTGCCGTCCTTGGTCTTGGTCTCTTCCTTGACGCGCTCATGGCAGTTCTTGAAGCAGATGAACAGCATGATGATGGAAATGATGGCGTAGAGGATGGAAACCTCGATCCATGCCTGCTGGGTGTCACCCAGACGGGTAACCAGCGGGAAGGTTACTGCGGAGATGACCATGTTGCCGAGGGCAGACATACCGGTACGGAACAGGTTGACAACGGCGCGCTGGTCGGTGTCGCGGGTCATCAGGGTTGCCAGCGTTGCGTACGGGAGGTTCAGTGCGGTGTAAACAACGGTAGTGCAGAAGTTATAGGTGATGAAAACGTAAATGCCCTTTACGATCTGCGTTGCAGGCGGAACGGTGAACAGCAGGATTGCTGCGATACCGTACGGAATCATCATCCAGAGGATCCATGCACGGGACTTGCCGTACTTGGAATGTGTGCGGTCAACCAGGTGACCGATCAGTACATCGGAAATACCATCGAAGAAACGCGAGATCAGCATGATGGTACCGATCATGGCTGCAGAGATGCCGACTACGTTGGTGTAGAAGTAAATCAGCAGCGAGGTTGTCAAGGCGAAGACAACGTTGCAGGCAACGTCGCCGAGGCCGTAGGAAAACTTTTCTTTGAGGTGGATCTTCTCAAATTCCTTATCACCCGCGAAAGTCGGGTTGCTGGATTTGCCCATGGTTTTGCTCAGTCCTTTTTTATTTTTCTTTTCTGCCAGTTGGAGCTGCGCGGCCCTTTATCGAGCACTGAACGTGCTTTTTCGGGGAACCGCAGTTTGAGAAGTTGTCCGGACGTAATCTCTTGCTTCAGCTTTTACCCTTTCAATGGAACTCCAATCCATTGACTATAATCAAGTATAGCACTGCATGAAATAAAATTCAATAATTCATCTTGTAAAAAGAATAATGTTCATTTTTGTACATTATTCACAAACTGGAAGAATTGTGTTATAATGAAAACATAATATGACACAGATAAAAGGTGAGCGTATGGATAAAAACGTTTATGCTGCAATCCAGTCGCAATATGCGACTTTTTCCAAGGTTGGAAAGCGGATTGCCGACCATATCATAGCCGATCCGGTACATATTACCTCGATCAGCATTCAGCAGATGGCCGCCGAGCTAGGCATCGCAGAATCAAGTATTATTCGATTTTGCAAGATCCTCGGCTGCACCGGGTTCAGCGAGATGAAGCTGCTGCTCGCGAAGTATTCGCCCAAATCAGTTCGAACAATATTCGAAGATTTGTCTGAAACCGACAGTATTCAGACCATTTCCGAGAGTGTGTTTGGCCGCAACATCGACACGCTCGAGCGTGCGCTCCAGCTGCTTGACTTCCAGAAGATCGAGCAGGCGGTCGATGTGCTCAGTCGCGCCGAAAACATCCTCATTCTCGGTGTCGGCGCATCCGGCACCATCGCAGAGGACTTCTACATCCGTCTGATGCGCATCGGCTTCCGTGCGGTGTCGCTGACCGACTCGCATCTGATGCAGATTCAAGCGAGCCTGTGTATGCCGAATACCGTCGTGATCGCTATCTCGCACACCGGCAAGACATGTGAGATCGTTTCCGCCGTCCGTACGGCGAAAGAGCACGGCGCGCAGACCATCGGCATCACCGGTTACCCGGATACGCCACTTAAGCAGGTGTGTGATATCTGCCTGGAACTGTATTCTCCGGAACAGCTTTTCGTTTCGCCGCGTGTTGCACAGTTCTCGCTGATCGATTCGCTGTATGTCAGCCTTGCTGTTCGCCGCAAGGATAGCGTTGTGCAGAATATTCAGCGCATGAATGAAGTGCTCCAGCCGCTCCGCATGGAGTAAAGACGAGAAAACACGGCTTACTACAAACAAAAATTCAAATGTAACGCCGACGAATGAACATGGAACCTCTGAGATACGTTGCAGCGATAGTAATTGGCGGCAAAGGCAATAAGATCACGCCAACCAGTGCAGTTGTACCCGAGAATACGGATTCACGCTGACTATCGGTCAGAGTGTTACCGACAAAAACGTTCGTCTGCTGATGCTTACCGCGAAGACGCTGTCCTCTGAGCGACTGTGTGTTGTCAGCGGTATGAACGCAAGCTGCATCAGAGCGCAGATTATGACTTTCCTGTGGAGATTGCACACAGGTAAATGATAAAATAAGGGGCACAGGGATTTCACTGCGGGTTGGATTTGCTGGGGCAAATCCGTTGCTTGTTAGACCGATACTGCACGATTTTGCCCTAAAGCGAACCCGGAGTTCAGGCCGCAAACGGCAGTCTGAACTCCGGGTTCTACTCAGTTGTAAATCAGTTCCGAATTGACGATTTCTCTGACGCGGCTTCGGATGCTGTTCGTGCGGCGCACCCATTCCATCCGGCCGGCTGCTTTGAGTGCTTCGGTGACACCTTCGGCTGCCGTCATCTGTTTGGTAAGCTGAGCGAACATCTCGTTGGCGGCATAGTCAATCTCATGCAAATGCGCGTCCAGCTTAACGGTCAAGAACAGATACTGATACAAGCAGCGTTTGTTCTGACGAAGATAGCGCCGATGGCGCTGACCGTAGATGCCGATTGGTTCCAGCTCCGATTCTTCATCACCGGCAACCAGATAATAATCTCCGACCAGTTCGTAAGTCCTGTGTGTTCGTCCGTTATGAATTTTCCCATTGTAACAACCTCCGCTTTGTTTTGTGATTCTATGATAGCGGAGATTGCTCAAATAGGCGATGTACGAAAATCCCCTGCCGAGAAATATTCTCAGCAGGGGATTCGTGTCTTTACGGCCCTTGTGCGCTAATTTTGAATTGCTTCGTTATCAGCGCTGTTCATTGGATACGTTCTTTTTCTTTGGGTTAGCTGAGTGTGATATTTGTAGGGCGGGATGACCTCATCCCGCCGCACATAACGGCATTCGCTTTGTTAACGACTACGCATACTGCGTAAATCGCTATCCGTCACTGGTGCATCATTCGCATAAACGGTGTAGTTTATTGGGGGAACGACGGGGTAAGGTCACCTCGCCCTGCACGTTGCGTTGGTGCATATCCGATCACGTTAAGATGTCAACCCACAAATCATTATAGTATTGGTTGATTTCCGTCGGCAGATTGGTATATGCCTCGGTCGGATACTGCGTAATATCCGGGAAATACAGCGGGTCGCTGGTGATTTCCTCGTCCAGTTCGTTATAGACCTCGGTCTGCGGACTGGAATAGCCGACATACTCCCAGTTTGCCATCGCCGCCTCGGTCGAGCACATGAAGTTGATGAACTTCTCCGCACCCGAAACGTTCTTCGCGTTCTTCGGGATGCACATGGCATCGACAAACAGGTTGGTGCCCTCCTTCGGAACGTAGAATGCGAGGTCGGGATTTTCGTCGATCATGGTGACGGCATCGCCGTTATAGTACGGTGCAGCCACAATTTCCTCACTCGGCAGCTTTTCGAGAATCTGGTCCATCCAGATGCCCTGA
>OLQP01001120.1_pt1 | contig 14161 bp, 9 predicted proteins | sample 1643181 | NCBI WGS metagenome assembly OLQP01 (sample SAMEA3136710, study PRJEB25190) | human gut metagenome | biome: human gut; feature: human-associated habitat; material: faeces | place: Austria | collected 2013 | reverse complement strand
GCCAGAAGCGCAGGCTTAAATATTTTTTTCAGTTTCCGGGGCTTGGATTTTTTATCAGAAAATGCTGCTTCAGTCAGCCGGAAAAACGCTGGAGATCAGCAGAGGAAGCAGAAAATGCATTGCAGAAAATAAAACCTCTGTCCTGGAAAGTATGGAAGGGAGCGGCTGTCGGACTGTGTTGCTTTCTTTGTACTGCAGTCATAATGGGGACGCTGACAACAGAAACAATGCAAAGACTGGAAATGCAGGAATTGGAAACTGCTATATCTCCGGTCACTGCCTGGTATTATTCCATGGATTTTCGGTCAGGGGGAAAGGCGATCAGAAAAGTGATTACAGGTCAGATAGAAAAATCCGGGCAGAGATTCCTGAGGATTTATGATGCTTTGGAACAACAGAAACAGGTGCTTATACTTCTGGCTCGAAACAGTGAACTGGAAGGAAATATGGCAAAGGCAGAAGGGTATTACAGACAGATGCTCCGGGAAAAGGCAGGCAGTAAAGAATATTCTCTGTACGGGTTATTTCTGATTAGACAGGGAAGGGAAAAAGAAAGCGTGGAATTATATAAGCTGATGAAAAACAGAAAAGATTTAAAAAGTGATTCTGATTACGCAAAAGACGTAGAACACTGGAAAGAATATCTGAAACAATTATCCGTATTAAAAGGAGAGGAAACGAAATATGATCTCAAATAGAATGAAGAATAAATATACGCTAAAGAGAAAAAGACATATCCTAAGGAAAAAAGAACATGTCGGGGAAAAATATCTGGCTGATTTCTCGGGAAACAGAAAGTTTCTGTCAGTAATCTCAGTTCTTGTACTTGTAACAGCAATTAGACAGACAAGCGCTGCTCAGGATCTTGGAGGGTTTCATGTGGAGACGCTTCCGGGAGAAAGCACAGGTATTCCCTCTGACTGGGAAGTGGGAGACGGGGACCAGGATTTTGGGGAACAACAGCAGTCTGAGGAAAATGGATATGAGGATATGTTTGGGTCAGGAGAAGAAAGCTGGCAGGGGGAGATTTATGAAGAGCCGGAAACTGTGCCCGAAAGCGGGAACGTGTCTGACTGGGAAAACAGCATGGAAAATATGGAAGAAACAGATGAGGAATACTTGGAGGAAATAAGGAATCAAAGTGGAGCGGAACAGCAGAAAAATCTGTCCGAGACAGGGGGGACAAACCGGGATGGAACAGAAGATTTGCAGGATATGCCGTCTGACAGAGAGCGGTTACCAGTGACGATAGTTTCTCCAACTGCTGCCGCTGATATTGTATCAGGTCCAGGCTCAGATTTATATCAGGCAGAGAAAATGAGAAAAGATGACAGCGGCAAGGAGACAGAACCACTCAGGAATCGGCTTCATGCTGTACCGGAAATTATTTACTGGAAAGGCAAAATAAAAAAGACAGGAGAGCCGGTTCTGAATATAAAACGGAAGGGGAGCATCCAGATTCTGTCTTTAAGAGTAAACGGGAAAGAAGTTGGATGGTGTCAGGAGGAAAGCAGGATTTATCTGAAGATTTCAGAGGAACAGAAGATATCGGAAAAGGTATTTCAGACAGAGGTGGCTTTTCTTTCTTATAATGGAACAGAAGCCGGAATTTACGTGGACGTTCCGGGAAAATCATGATATACTATCCGATAATCAGTAAACTATAAATGAGTAAATTTGAAAAAGTGCGCAAAATCATCATGAATTTATCTTTATAAGATGCATATATAGAGCTTAATCTTTCTTTTATGTGCGCATATTACGGATTCTATTATGCAAAATTCGATATTTGCTCATTTATAGCAGTAAATAAAAATTCTGAAAGTCGGAGGCATTTATGTATAAAGTAATTTTATTTGATCTGGATGGCACGCTGACAGAATCAGGCGAGGGAATCACCAAATCTGTACAGTATGCGCTGGAGAAACTGGGAAAACCTGAGGATGATCTGAAAAAGCTTGAGGTGTTTGTAGGACCGCCTCTTTTGCAGCAGTTTATGGAGTATGCCGGACTGGATGAGGAAACCGGAATAAAAGCAGTAGAATATTACAGAGAGCGATATTCTACAGTTGGAATTTTCGAAAATCAGCCTTATCCTGGAGTGGAAGAAATGCTGGATACATTGTGTCAAAAAGGATATACTCTTGCAGTCGCTTCCTCTAAGCCGGAGTATTTTGTAAAAAAAATCCTGGATCATTTCGGACTGACCGGATATTTCAGTGAAATTGTGGGAAGCGAAATGAGCGGAAAAAGAACCGGAAAGGCAGAGGTGATCGAGGAGGTTCTTGCCCGTCTGAATATGCAGAATCACCGGGATGAAGTAATCATGGTAGGCGACAAGGAGCATGATGTGTTCGGAGCCAGAAAGGCCGGGATTGACTGTGTGGCAGTGGCCTATGGATACGGTACGGAACAGGAGCTGAAACAGGCTCAGCCCTTAAAAATTGTAGATTCCGTACAGGGAATTGTTGATTTTTTCTGCTGACCCCTCTGCATAAACAGAGTATTTTAAAAAAAGTGTGGAGGGTACTCTACCCCTGCGGAATCCATTTTCTTATCAGTCAGATCGTAGGGTATGCAGCTCTGGCAGTAATATGCTACAGCATGGGATACGGCTTGGAGTTTTATCAGTCTCAGACTATTCTGATGACAGGAATTACTGCGCTTTTGACAATGATTCCCTGTATCTGGTTTTATCAGAAGGATAAAAGCGCAAGAATTGTCAGGGGATTGATTCCGGAGCAGCCGGGAAAGAAGCTGAAGCCTGGAGAAGGAATCCTTTTACTTCTGGTGGGAGCGTCACTTGCCACATTTGCCAATATGCTGGTGGCTTTGTTGCAAAATGTTCTGAATGTACAGGAATATCAGGAAAATATGGCACAGATCACAAATGGAAAAAGCTTGTTTATGCTCATCTTCTGGATGGGAGTGATCGCGCCGCTTGCAGAGGAGATTGTTTTTCGCTGGCTGATCTATCTGCGGCTGAGAGATTATACCAGGGTGGCAACGGCGGCAGTGATATCAGGAGTATTTTTTGGTGTTTATCACATGAATCTTACCCAGGCTGTTTATGCAGGAATCCTGGGATTTGTATTTGCGTATTTCCTGGAGATTACAGGAAGCCTGTGGGCAAGTGTTCTGCTTCATATGGGAGCAAATATCTGGTCGCTGATCCTTCCGGAGCTGCTGCTTCGGATGCCGGAGGAACAGATGATCACCGCTGCAATGGGGATATATCTAGTTCTTTTATGTGTACTTGGGACAGGCAGCAGTTACTTTAAGAAACGTGCATGTCGCAGGAGAATGGTTTGAAAAAGCAGCTGCTGTACGAAATATTCGTGCGGCAGCTGCTTTTTACCCACGGGAATTAAAATGCAGCCAGTCTGATTTCAGATAAAAAATCAGAAATACAATGGAGCTTAGTGTCCAGGTCAGAGGATAAGCCCAGAAGATCACCTGAATAGAGGGGATCAGCTTTACGATAATGGTAATATAGCTTACCCGGATGATGCACCAACAGATCATCATGACAAACATGGGGATGATGGATTTTCCGGCTCCCCGGAGAAGGCCTGCCAGACAATGAGAAAATGCCAGCAGGAAATAGAACAGGGTAACGGTGCGGGCTTGCTGTACTCCAAAGGCTACCACATCCGGATCACTGTTAAAGGCTGCAATCAGCACAGGGGAAGCGAAATAAATAATGATTCCTATGCATTCTGCCATAATAAGGCTGCAGGTAATACCAAAGCGGGCGCCTTTTTTTGCTCTGTCATATTTTTTTGCCCCAAGATTCTGACTGATAAAGGTAGTCAGGGACATAGAAAAACAGGTAATCGGAAGAAAACCAAATCCTTCTACTTTGGAATAGGAGCCGCATCCGGCTACTGCCAGTTTGCCAAAGCTGTTGATATTAGACTGGACAACCACATTTGCCAGAGAAATAATGGAATTCTGAATGCCTGCCGGCAGTCCGTTGGAAATGATTTGGCGGAGCATAACCGGGTTCAGCTGGATCTTTCGCAGAGACACCCGGTATTCTTCCGGGCTTTTCCTTGTCAGTCGGTTCAGGCAGAGGAAGGCGCTGACAAACTGGGAAATGATCGTGGCAGCGGCTGCAGCTCCTACACCCATGTGGAAAACGCCTACAAATAAAAGATCCAGGCAGATATTTACCAGTGAGGAAAATATCAGATAATACAGAGGATGTTTGCTGTCGCCTACAGACTGCAGGATACCCACAAAATTATTATAGAGGACAAAAGCTACAGAGCCCAGGAAATAGATCCGGAAATACCGGATGGAATTGGGGAGTACGTCTGTGGGAGTCTTCATCAGAACCAGGATTTTTGGCGCAAGAAGAATACCCAGAATCGTCAGGAGAACCCCTGAGATCAGCCCAAAGCCTATGGTGGTGTGGATGGCTTTCTGCAGATCCTTTGTCTGTCTTGCCCCAAAGTAACGGGCAATTACTACTCCGGCTCCAATGGCGATTCCATTAAAAAATCCTACCAGAAGAAAAATAAGACTTCCGGAGGAACTGACAGCGGCCAGGGCATTGCTGCCCAGAAAATTTCCTACGATCAGAGAATCAGCAGTATTGTAAAGCTGCTGAAAAAGATTGCCCAGAAAAATAGGAATGGCAAAAGCAGTCATCCTTTTCCAGATCGGTCCTTCTGTGAGAAGTGTTTTTGAGGAAGTGGCGCTCATATGTAAAACCTCGCTTGTTTATTAGTTTAATTCTCTTGTAGTTTACTACACTAAATTATACTGAAAAGCAACAGGAATTGTCAAGGAAGCGCTGGTTTTTAGCAGTATCCAAACTGAGATTATATGAAAAAGGATTTTAGAAAAATTCTTGAATCTCTGTTGTCTGTATGCTATCATAAAAAGGTAACAAAAGTGGGAAAATTGAAATGACACACCCGAGGAAAATATAATGAAAATTCAGGAAAAAATGAGAAAGCCGATGATGGAGGCAAAATATCTGAATGTAGAAAACACAGAAAGATATCGCCCGATCATCCGGCTTTTTTATTTAAAATACGAAAAACTGAAATACTGGCTGTATCAGGAGGAGGTATTCGAAGAGCTGAAAGAGGATCCTTCTTTTGCAGAATATACAATGATACAGTGTCAGCAGGATCTGGCGGCTTTGGCATCATGGGGAAACCTGGTAACAATTCAGGATACCAGAAAGGTCAGCAGTATTGAGGAGTTCAAAAATAAAAAATTTCGTTATCAGCTTTCAGAGACAGCAGTAGAAGTAGAACGAATGGTAATACGGGTGGAAAACCTGTTCATTGAAGGTTCTTCTCTGGAACCAACTCTGTTGGAGAGACTGCGGATCAGTCTTGAGAAAATGGAAGAAATGGCTTCCCGGAATGAGGAAAAGCTTTATGGATGGTGGAATGATCTGAATAATGATTTTATCCGTCTGAATCAGAATTATCAGGACTATATGCGTGAACTGAACAGTGTTAAAGCAGAGGAAATGATGAAGACCAGGGAATTTCTTCTGTTTAAGGACAGGCTGATCGAGTATCTGCGGTCATTTGTAAAAGGGCTTCAGGCAAACGTATCTGCAATTGAACAGAAGCTTCGGAATATGGACAGAGAAACTGTGAATCAGATTTTGGAAAAAGCTACGGCCTATGAGCTTTCTATTCCCCGGATGGATGTTGAGATAGATGAGCAGATGATTTTTGATAAGAATCAGGGGCGCTGGGAGAGTATCGTGGAATGGTTTTCCGGAAAAGACGGGGCGGAGTCTGAGGCTGGGAAGGTATTTGATACCACAAATGAAATTATCCGTAAAATCACCAGATATGCTGCGCGAATCAGTGAGATGAGCAGTCAGGGCTCCAACCGCAGGGAAGAATACAAAAAAGTAGCCCGTATTTTTCATGAGTGCAGGGATATTCAGCAGGCCCACAGACTGGCTGCTGTTGTATTTGGCATAGAGAAGCCTTTTCATTTAAAAGGGAATTTACAAAGAGAAACAGACAGCATTAACAGCGGCGTATACGAAGAAGCTCCCGGTGTGATCACACTGACTCCAAGAATCCGTACCTATCGGGAAAAGGCAAAGAGAACAGGAATTCGTGATCATTCAAAAGAAAAAGAAGAAATGCGTGCGTCAGAAATAAAAAGACTGGAGCAGGAAAGAAAACTGCTGAAAAGCTATATCAAAGATAATCGTCTGGAGTTTGCCTCTCTTCCGGAAATTGAGCCTCAGGTAAGAGATATTTTTCTTTTATGGCTGTCAAAAGCACTGGAAAGGAAGGATCACAGGGCAAAGACGGAAGAAGGCCAGATTTATTACATTGAACAGGCGGATGTGCAGGAATACTGTACTCTGAATTGTACGGACGGCACTTTTCAGATGCCTGCCTATACCATGATATTTGAGGAAGAGAAGGACTAAGATGAATGTACTGGAGATTTTGCTGAACCGGAGATGGATCCTGAAGTCGAGAGATCGGGAACTTTATTATCAGGTAAAAGAGAAGCTGGCTTCCGGTGAGGAAAAGAAATTTTTGAGAGAAAAGCTGGGGTATCAGGTGATTGTAAATCCCTATTTGATCAAGGTAGAAAAAATGCCTGCTGTGCCGGAAAACTGGATGGGGATTTTGGACTTTAAAGAGCCTGTGGAGTATGTGTTTTTTTGCCTTGTACTTATGTTTTTGGAGGAGAAGGAAGCAGAAGAACAGTTTGTGCTGTCTGAGCTTACAGAGTATGTACAGAGTCAGTATGAAGGGGAGCAGATTGACTGGACGGTTTATCGGTACCGCCGTCATATGATCAAGGTGATGAAATACTGTACTGCCTGTGGGCTTCTGAATATAGACGATGGAAGCGAAGAGGGATTTGCCCGGGACTATACAGGAGAGGTTCTGTATGAAAATACAGGTGCTTCCAGATATTTTATGAAAAATTTCACTCAGGATATTATGGGATACCATTCACCGGAGGACTTTGAAAAGGAAGAGTGGATCGACGTCAATGAGGACAGGGGAATTGTGCGGAGACAGAGAGTTTACCGGAGACTTTTGATGTCTATGGGCATGTATAAGGATTCAGATTCAGAAGAAGATTTCGCCTATGTGAGAAATTACAGAAATATGATACAGGGAGAACTCTCCGAGCTGTTTGACTGCGAGCTTCAGGTTCACAGAAACAGTGCGTTTTTGATTCTGAATGAAAACAGCCATCTTGGCAGATGTTTTCCGGAGGAAAATACCTTGTCAGATATTGTTCTTCTGTTTAACCGAATTCTGCAGGAAAAGCTTCAGACAGGAGAAATTCAGGTTCCTCTTGATGAGCAGATCAGGATTCCAAGGGAAGCCTTTCAGAGACTTGCAGAAGAATGCAGAGAGAGATTTGGAGCAGCCTGGAATAAAACATATCGGGAAATGACTTTTGGAGAAATCTATCGGGAGATGGCTGACTATATGAAAGAATTAATGCTTATAGAAGAAAAACAGGATGAGATTGTTATAAGACAGGCAGCAGGAAAGATCATGGGAGTTTACCCGGCAGATTTCTCATTAGAAGGAGGACAGAATGAATAACAGTAAGTGGCAGATCAGCAAGGTGGGGCTGATTGATTTCTGGTATTATGATGAAGAAGAATTTGATTTTCTGGACGGCCGTATGCTGCTAAGGGGAGCAAATGGTTCAGGAAAATCTGTTACCATGCAGAGCTTTATTCCGCTTCTTTTGGACGGAAATATGAGACCGGAACGTCTGGATCCCTTTGGCTCCAGGGCAAGAAAAATGGAAAATTATCTTCTGGAAGAGGGGGATGACCGGGAAGAACGGACCGGCTATCTTTATATGGAATTTAAACGCATGAAAAGTGAGGAATACATGACCCTTGGACTAGGAATCCGCGCCAGAAAGAATAAAAAGCTGGAATCCTGGTATTTTTGTATTACAGACAACCGACGGGTTGGAAAAGATGTTTTTCTGTATAAGGATGTGGACAACCGTATTACCTGCTCAAAGGCAGAACTGAAAAATCGTATTGGCGACGGCGGAAAGGTAATGGAAACCCAGGGAGAATATGCGGCCTGTGTGAACCGTCTTCTGTTTGGGTTTGAGACTCAGGAGGAGTACAGGGAGTTTCTGGAGCTTCTGATCCAGCTTCGTACGCCTAAATTATCAAAGGATTTTAAGCCTACAGTAATCAATGAAATCCTCAGCAGTTCTCTGCAGACTCTGTCGGAAGATGATCTGCGCCCTATGTCAGAAGCAATTGAAAACATGGACAGCCTGAAAACAAATCTGGATTCTTTGAATGAGAGCATAAATGCTGCCAGACAGATTGAAAAGGTGTATGATCAGTATAATCAGATTGTTCTGTACGACAAGGCTCTGATGCTGACGGAGGCTCTGAAAAATCTTGAGGATTGTGAAAAAACAGAAAAGGAGCTCTCAGAGAGTCTTATGAACAGGGAGGAGCTTTTGATTCAGGAGAAGCAGCATTATGAAGCTCTGGCATGTGAGGAGACGGTATTAAAAGAAGAAAGCAGTTCTCTTGCGGAAAGTGATGCGGCAAAGCTGAAAGATCAGGAAATAAAGCTGACGCAGGATCTGGATGAAAAGCGGAAGGAAGAGAGAAAAAAAGAGGCTCAGGAACAGGAGAAAAAAGAAAAACATCTGGATGCAAAGGAAAGGCTCAGACAGGAAAATGAGAGAAATGAAACTATCTGGGCTGACATGGAAGGCTGTCTGGATGACATGGAAGAGGAAATGGAAGATATCCCCTTTGATGAGTTTTCTTTTTTAAGGAAAGAACTTCTGGAAGACAGGAATCCTTCTTATTCGTTTTCCTCTCATAATGCTTTATTAAAAAAATATACAGACAAGGTGGAAGAAGGAAAAGAGGGGCTTACGGAGGAAAAAAACTGTCAGGATCGATATGACAGATACCTGAAAGAGCTGGATGTCTGTCAGCAGCAGCGGGATCAGGCGGAAAGATCAGTCCAGCAGTATGAAAAACTGTTTCAGGAGACAAAGGCAGAGCTGACAGAAAAAATTTATATCTGGGCTCACGAAAATCAGGAGTTAAAACCAGAACCGGATGCACTGAGGGAAATGACCCGAAAAATTCAGGAGTATGAATTAGGGGAGGACTTTCTGGAAATCCGTGATTCTGTAAAAGGCATTCTGTTCAGTAAGGAAAGTGAATTGAACCGGGAAAAGCTGCAACTGGAACAGGCTCATGGCAAAGCACAGGAATCCTTTGAAGAATTAAATGCAGAACTTGAAAGCTGGAATAATAAAAAAGATCCGGAACCGGAGCAGCCAGAATGTGTAAGACAAAATCGAAGAAGACTGAAGGAACAGGGAATACCCTATCAGCAGTTTTATAAAATCATAGAGTTTGACACAGGATTAACTAGAGAACAGGCAGACCGCATAGAAGAGGCTCTTATGAATATGGGAGTTCTGGATGCCCTGATTATCTCAGAGGAATATCGGGAACAGGTGTATTCTCTGGACCCAGGCGTCTGCGACAAATATATTTTCAGTGACGTTTCCCATGTGAAAGAGAATCTGACTCAGGTCCTGGACGTGGATAATGGAGAGCAGGATATTCTTTTATATCATAGCATCTCCAATATTCTTTCAGCAATAGGATTTGGAAGCCGGGAGGAGCAGAGCGGTCATTCCTGGATTGACAGAGAGGGAAATTACCGGATTGGAGTGCTGGAGGGTACGGTTACAAAGGAGTATAAAGCGCGTTTTATTGGTGCCCGTGCACGGGAAGAATACAGGAAAAGTAAGATAGAAGAGCTGACAGTCCTTTGTGAACAGGAAGAAAAAGAAATCCGGATGCTGGAAGAAGCTATAGTGCAAAATGAAGAAAGAAGGAACAGGCTTCAGAGAGAATGGTTGGAGTTTCCAAAAGAGGATGATCTGAAAACAGCGGCAAAGGCCCTGGCAGAGTGTGAATATAAGTTGGAAATTTCGGTAAGACAGCTGGGAGAACAGCAGATCATTACGGAAAAAGAAAGAAAAAATCTGGATCAGATTCGGATTAAGGTCAGGGAGCTTTGTTCAAAAGCATATTTAACGCCTCGTCTGGAGCTGTTTGTACAGACGCTGGATGGGCTGAGAAATTATAAGGAGCTTTTGGCTAGTCTCCAGGTTTTATGGGGAAATTATCAGAATGGTCTCCGATTTGTGGAAAGTCAGGAAGCGTATCTGGAGGAGCTGGAACAGGATCTGGACGAAATACGGTATGAAAGAATTCGGATTCAGCAGAAAATACGGGAATTGGAGGGGCTTTTGGATTCTGTGAGAAAACAGCTGGAGCTTACGGATTATGAGCAGATACAGGAACGCCTGGATTTCTGCATGAAGCGTCTCTTGCAGCTTCCGAAAGAACGGGAAAACAGTGTAAGGGAACAGGAAGCCCTGGAAGGTGAAATCCAGACGCTTGAAGAAAAAATCAAGGAAAACGGTATAAAGAAACAGGAATTTCTGAAAAAACAGGAAAAGTATCAGTATATTTTCCAGAAAGAATATAATTTAGGGTATGTGGAAAAAAATTTTGTAATTACAGAGGATATGGATGATCAGGCGCGGAAGGTGTGCAGGATGTTTGCAGGAGGCTTTGGAAATAAGAAACAGAGCGACCTGTTTGGAAATCTTCAGGAGATTTATCATCAGAACCGGGGATATCTTCTGGATTATCAGATTACTCTGTTGTCTCTGTTTGGTGATCTGGATGAGGACAGTCTGTTTTATGAAAAAAGTGTAAAGCGAATTGATATTTCGGCAAAATATCGGGGAATATCAGTGACTTTTAAGGAACTGATCCGGAAATTGACAGAAGATGCGGAATCATTGTCTGCTCTTTTAAATGAAAGAGACCGGGAGCTGTTTGAGGATATACTTGCAAACACAATCAGTAAAAAAATCAGGATAAAGATCCAGGCAAGCAGGCGCTGGATAGAAAAAATGAATACACTTATGGAATCCATGCAGACCTCAAGCGGATTGAAATTAAGTCTTCGCTGGAAGAATAAGCAGGCTCAAAGAGAAGATCAGCTGGATACCAGATCTCTGGTGGAGCTGCTTCAGAAGGATGCGGAGATTATGAGGGAGGAAGAGGTTGAGAGCCTTTCCCGTCATTTTCGGTCAAAAATTGAGGAAGCCCGTAAAATTTCAGGAGAAACCGGCGCAGTTCAGTCCTTCCATGCAACTATGCGGGAGGTACTGGACTACAGAAAGTGGTTTGAATTTCAATTGGAGTGCCAGAAAACAGGAGAGAAGAAGCGGGAGCTGACAGACAGAGTATTTTTTACCTTCAGCGGAGGAGAAAAAGCCATGTCCATGTATGTTCCTTTATTTTCAGCAGTGGTGGCAAAATATGCAGGAGCCAATGAGGATGCGCCAAGGCTGATTTCTCTTGACGAGGCTTTTGCCGGTGTAGATGAAACCAATATCCGGGATATGTTCCGTCTGATGGTGGAATTTGAATTTAATTTTATGATCAATTCTCAGATTTTGTGGGGCGATTATGATACGGTTCCGGGACTGGCAATTTATCAGCTGATCCGACCGGAAAATGCAAAGTTTGTTTCTGTGATCCGCTATATCTGGAATGGAAAGAAAAAGATCATGACAACAGGAAGTACGGAACAGAGGTCATAGGAAATGACAGAAGGAGAGAAAAATAAAAACCTGAAGGAATGTCTGGAATATTTTCGTGAGCGTCCGGTTTATAAAAAGTTTTTCTCAAAATGGCGAGAGAAATATGCCGGACTGGGATATCTGGGCGGTAAGATAACGCTGACCGGATTGGATCAGGAGGAGAAGGCTCAGCTCAGTGGCTTTTTTCAAAAGGATTATACAGAAAGCAGGACTGTGACAATTTCTGCGCAGGTGTTTGAAAAAAGGCTTCAGAACAGCCGTTTTGCAGGAATTTCGGGAGAAGAGCTGCTGAAAGCATATTTTGAACAGCCATTGGTAATAAAAAAAGAAGAAAAACAGAAGGAACTGGAAAAAAGAGCTTTTTATTTCAATGATATTATAAAAAAATCTCAGGGAAATACGGCTTCTGTATGGCTGAAGCTGGTTCTGGCAAATCACCTTCCAGGTTATGAAATTCTGATTCAGCAGTATGGAGGTGATCCGGAGACATTTCGCAGTGTGCTGGAGAATTTTATGGCTGCAGTTCAGAGACTTACAGAAATGTTTAGAGAAGGAAACGGCTGCAGAGAACTGCTTCCTGTATTTTCTGCAAAGGTCACAGGCAATCCTCATTATTTTGACGCAGGTACTGCTGCCGAAAAATTACTGACTGCATTTTTTTCATGGCAGTTGTCGGACACAGACTCAGAGAAAATGACAGGTGCAGAGGAAAAGAACCGCCTTTTTTATCAGTGCGGGCTTTTGAGAGACGATTTGTCTAATGAGGTTCTGGCTTATGGTATCCGGGGCTGGAAAAGAGATGGAAGTCTTCACAGGGGAATAGAAGGATTTTTTCTTGAGAAGGAACCCATGCGTCTGACGCTGCACACCATGGGCAGTATTGAGGTTATCAGGGCGCAGCGGAAACAGGTTTATGTAGTAGAAAATCCGGCAGTATTTTCTGTTCTGACAGCCCGATATCCGGAATGTGCGGCTGTGTGTATCAATGGACAGCCAAGGCTTGCCGCTCTGCTTCTGCTGGACAGCCTGAAGGGCAGTCACAGATTCTTTTATGCAGGGGATTTTGACCCAGAAGGTATCCTGATTGCTCAGAGGCTGAAAGAACGATATGGTGAAAGTCTTCATCTCTGGAAATATGATAAAAAATGGTATCTGCAGTTTCTGTCCGAAGTGGAACTGAATCCCAGACGGCTTAAAAAGCTGGAACAGGTATATATAGACGAGCTTCTGGAAATCCGGGAGTGCATGAAAAAGAAGAAAAGAGCTGCCTATCAGGAGGCTATGATGGAGATTTATCTTGATGCAGTAAAATCTGAAGAGTCAGAAAATGGTTTTGTATCATCATCAGCAGATGAAAATGAATAAAATATTGTCAGAGGGTTACTGTTGTCGAATGGTGTCGATGAGATTTTGTTGACTTTCAGGCAGGAGGAGCATATACTGATAGTAGCTAAAAACGTTATGATTCTGACATTAGCGAAAACGAAAACCCCGGAAGTCTGCTACACTTCCGGGGTTTTCTATTCCTTTTATGTAAGGAGGCTTAGACCTTGAGGCTGTTACTGCCTGTTGTTTTTGTCCAGCCATTTGCAGATATAGTAGCTAACTATACCTGCTGCGACAGAAACAAAAAACGTCATGATAAGTTCTGACATCAGCATTCACCTCCTTTCTGCTGGAGGTTCGGCAGCAACTGTATTGTATCATTTGCAGTCAGAAAAATATGTCATATTCTGGTTACAAAGCTTGAAAATTTCAGCAGTGCAGAGGGATTTCTTTTAAATGCCTGTAATATGTAACTGAGAAAATTAAAATAGTACACATAAATAAAAAAATAGCAGAAGAAAATACAAGCTCTCCTGGGGTAAAATAAACTCAGTAATAACATACAGGAGGGTATGCCATGATAATCATTGGAGAAAAACTGAACGGTTCCATTCCGTCAGTTGCTAAGGCCATTGCAGATAAGGATGCGGAACTTATCAAAGAGAGAGCCAGAAAACAGGCAGAAGCGGGCGCCACATTTCTGGACGTGTGTACTTCTGTTGAGGAGGACGTGGAAGTAGAAACTTTAAAATGGATGATTGATCTTGTACAGGAGGTAACAGATACGCCGATTTGTGTAGACAGTCCAAGTGCAAAATCCTGCGTAGCAGCGATCCCGTTCTGTAAAAGACCGGGACTGGTAAACTCTGTTTCCCTGGAAGGAGACAAAATTGACAGGATTTTCCCGGTCATTGCGGATACAGACTGGGAATGTGTTGCTCTTCTCTGCGACAATGACGGAATCCCGGATTCTGTAGAACGCAGGATGAAGGTTTTCCATGGAATCATGGAAAAGGCAAAAGAGTACGGAATTGCTCCGTCAAGATTACATATTGACCCGTTGGTAGTAACTTTGTCAACAGATGAGACTGCACTTACTGTATTTGCAGACTGCTGCCGTCAGATTAAGGCGGAATATCCGGAAATCCATATTACCAGCGGACTT
>OLQP01001115.1_pt1 | contig 14222 bp, 8 predicted proteins | sample 1643181 | NCBI WGS metagenome assembly OLQP01 (sample SAMEA3136710, study PRJEB25190) | human gut metagenome | biome: human gut; feature: human-associated habitat; material: faeces | place: Austria | collected 2013 | reverse complement strand
GGGATTTCAGATATTGCGCATCTCACAGGATTCTCCTCTCAGAGTTATCTCTCCCAGAGTTTTCGCAAATCCTGTGGCATGACTGCAGGAACTTACCGTAAACTTAAGAAAAAAAGAAAGGATCCTATTTAATATCATGCAATACACATTTCCAAACTACTATAAAGAATTTTCCTGCATTGCAGGAGCCTGTCCGGATACCTGCTGCGCAGGATGGCAGATCGTGATTGACGATCAGACACTGAAGAAGTACCAGCACTTTAAAGGTCCGTTCCGCAATCGCCTACACAATGATATTGACTGGAAACAACATGTTTTCCGCCAGTATAACAGACGCTGTGCTTTTCTCAACGAAGAGAACCTGTGTGATATCTACACAGAAGCAGGACCGGAAATGTTCTGCAGAACCTGCAGAAATTATCCTAGACATATTGAAGAATTTGAAGGTCTGCGTGAGATTTCCCTGTCGCTCTCCTGTCCGGAGGCAGCAAGGATTTTACTTTCCCAAAAAGAAAAGGTACACTTTATCACAAAAGAAAAAAAGACAAAAGAAGAAGTCTATGATGACTTTGATTATTTCCTGTTCACTGCACTTATGGACACCCGTGATATGCTTATAGATATCATCCAGGACAGAGCTGTACCCATGCAGAAACGTCTGTGGAAACTTCTGGCTGCTGCACATGATTTCCAGTTATGTGTAAATAAAAATGAACTCTTTAAATGGGAAGAAATGCGAAAACGACATGAAGATTCCGGATACGGAGATAGATTTTGCAGCAAAATTTACTCTCGTATAAATGCAGATAACATAGAAAACAGTTCTGCTGCATCTGCCTGCGCAAATACACCAGAACAATTATTTAAAAAAATGTGGAAAACTGTTGTCCCGGAAATGGAGGTTCTGCGCCCGGGATGGCAGGAATACTTAAAGAATTGTCTGACTCCACTGTATAATGGAAATACAGATCCGCAGTCTGACTCCGGAAATCTTTATTCCTGGCAGAAAAGTGAATTTGATTTCTCTTATCCGGACTGGCAGATTCAGGAGGAACAGCTTCTTGTTTACTGGATCTATACCTATTTCTGCGGTGCAGTTTATGATGATGAGATCTTCGCCAAGGTGAAAATGGCAGTTGTGTGCACCCTGTTCATCCATGAATTAAATGTGGGAACCTATCTGAAAAACAACCGGCAGTTTAAGCTGGATGACCAGATCCGTATCTGTTATCAGTTTTCAAGAGAACTGGAACACTCAGATCTTAACCTGAACAGATTTGAAGAATTAATGACTGAAAAAGAGATTTTCTCCTTTGAAAATCTGCTGAAAATCTGCTGATGCAAATAAAAAATCCAGTTATTATGAGCATTAAATCAATCGGAAGGCCTCTGATGGTCTTCCGATTGATTTTAATAATTAATATTGTCCTCTCATTACTGTGTTTTCAGCATATGCCAGAATTCTATCTGTTTTCATTTAGAGCGTGTTTGAAAAATCATTTCAACAATCTGTACTCTCTAATCTACGGATCATAGATACCAGATGTCCGGCACAATTTCGGATTTCTTCTTCTGTAAGTTTACCTTCTTTATATGCCTGGCGAATATTCTTATCATCATCCGGATTTCCAGGCATGATAATGTCATTGCCTGCTGCCACACATTTCCATGGAACGCTTCCATCTTCCGGAACTGTTGTGTTCCAGTCTGACATAATTGCTCCGTCAAATCCCCATTCTTTTCTGGCAACTGTCATGCACAGATCTTTGCTGTTCGCCGCATGAATACCGTTGATAAGATTATAGGAAGTCATAATAGAAACAGGATTTCCTTCTTTTACTGCAATTTCAAATCCGCGGAGATAGATTTCTCTGAGCGCACGTTCGGATACACAGGAGTCAACACCCATGCGGTTATCTTCCTGATTATTGCATGCAAAATGCTTGATTGTTACGCCACATCCTGACTTGCTCTGAACACCCCGGATCACTGCTGCTGCCAGCATCCCTGACAGATATGGATCTTCTGAATAATATTCATAATTTCTTCCACATAATGGATTTCTGTGAATATTCATGCCTGGTGCAAGCCACAGATTTACATGAAATTCTTCCATTTCTTCTGCGATTGCTTTTCCAAACTCTGTCATGAGATCTGTATCCCAGGTCTGTGCCAGTGCTGTTCCTACCGGAAAAGCAGTACAGTACTGATAATAAGTGTCTGCATTCTCATGATGCACACCAGGTTCCAGAATTCCATTTTCCAGTGAACCAAGAACTCCCATTTCATAGATGCTGTCTGTCTCTTTATCTACCTCATACCACTGTCTGAGGCGGATACCTGCCGGACCGTCCGCCATAACAAGAGAGGGGATTCCATACTCTTCCAAAGTACCGCAGGTTTCACCTGCTGATCCCGGTACTCGAATCCCTGCTGCACCAAGAGTACTGATATTCTCTGAAATCTTTCCATAAAGCAGAGGAATCAGCTCTTCTGTAGTTCTGTCTTCCAGAACAGAAACAAATCTTTTTTCTTCCTCTGTCAGATTTTCCTGATTTTTTCCGGCATTTTCCGATTTTGCCGGTATCATCGCAGGTTTAAAATAATATTCCGGAACCTGCGCTGTTATCAGTTTTTCCTGTCTCTGCACAGATTTTTCTTTCAATTCTTTTGTCAGATAAATCTGTTCCAGTTCTTCCTGAAGCGGACAGATTTTATCCATCTGTTCCAGTACTGTATCATCTGAAACTACCAGAACTGCTTCCAGTTTCAGTTTGTCTGAACTGTTTCCGATCAGAATGCCATATTTGCCTTTTTCCACTATCCATGCATGTGTTTCCTCATTGAAAGAAGCCAGTTGTTTCTGTGGAATCTCAACAGTAAGTGTTTGTGTTTCTCCCGGCTTCAGAAGTCTGGTTTTTGCAAAACCTGCCAGTCTCTTATACTCTTTTTCCAGTTCTGTCTGCGGAAGCGTAACATAAATCTGTACCACTTCTTTACCAGCATATTCATTTCCTGTATTTGTAACCTGAACCTCTGCTCTGATCTTACTTTCTTCCATATTTATGCTACAACACTTCATCTCAAACATAGTATAAGAAAGACCAAACCCAAACGGAAACATCACCTTTTTGTCAAAGCTGTCAAAATATCTGTAACCTACATAAATACCTTCTTTGTATTTTTCCTTTTCCAGATTGCCATTCAGATACCCATACTCTTCTGAAGCCGGATAATCCTCGTATCGCCTTGCCCAGGTTGTTGTCAGTTTACCGCCCGGCACTTCTTTTCCCAGAAGTACATCAGCCAGGGCATCTCCCCCTTCCTGACCAAGCTGAGAAATATTTAAGATTCCTTTTATATTGTCTGTCTGTTCCAGAATATCTGTCAGCTCCACAGGACCACCTGCATTAAGAATAAGGATCACAGGTTTGTTCATTTCTGCAAGATAACGTAAATCTTCCTCTTCTCTCTCGCTTAAATAGTAATCTCCCTTTACTTTGCGACGGTCTTTTCCTTCTCCTGAAATACGACTGATCACATAAATCACCACATCTGCTTCACAGATATCTTCCTCTACCACCTTACGTCCCAGCGGCATTGCAAAAGGATTCTCTGCATAGGCATCAAAAGGATTATCTACTTTCTTAGCTTCTTCCAGAACTTTTTCTTTCCACGCCTCTCTCGCCTGCTCATAGCGATTGTGATAATCGCTGATCCAGTCTTCGCTTACAATTTTTACTCCTGCTTCTTTCAGTCCCTGATAAATAGAAATATTCCTTCTGTTGTTAACATCTCCAGAACCAATTCCACCCTTTACGGTTTTCTCTGCTCCATACCCAAGAAGTGCAACAGCTGTATCTTTCTTTAATGGAAGGATTCCTTCATTTTTCAGCAGAACAATGCCTTCTGACGCCGCTTTTCTGGCAAGCTTTCCATGCATCAGTTCTCTCTCTGACGGCTGTTCTTCTCTAGTTCCACTGTAAATCCATTTCTTCATATAATTATACTCCTGTTTTTAATATTATAATTCTCATGAAAAGAACCTCCATAGCATTCTCTCTATGGGGGTTCTTAATTCTCATTATTCTTTTACACCACCAAGTGTTACACCTGCAATAATGTATTTGGATAAAAGCAGATATACAATAATGATTGGCACGATCGCAACAGTGATCATCATGTAAATTTTACCCATATCAAAGTTCATATAATCAGCACCACGCAGAGTTGCAATCAGGATCGGCACTGTCATTTTGCTCTTTGACTGAATGATCAGGGCAGGAACGAAGTAATTGTTCCAGGATCCTACGAAAGTAAAGATTGCCTGTACTGCTACTGCCGGTTTCATGATCGGAAGTACAATACTGTTAAAGGTTCTGAATTCTCCGGAGCCATCAATTCTTGCCGCTTCCACAAGGGATAAAGGAAGGGAAGACTGAAGGTAACTGTACATAAAGTAAAAGACTGCCGGAGATGCAATGGATGGAATGATCAGCGGAAGTAAAGAGTCATACATTCCCATCTTTGTGATCAGTCGTAAAAATCCCATTGCTGTTACCTGTGTAGGCATAACAAGAATTGCCATAATAAAGGTAAAAGCTGCTTTCTTCATTTTAAAATCATAAGCATATAGACCATAAGCTGTCAAAGAAGAAAAATATGTACAAAGTGCAGCACTGCAGGAAGATACAACAACACTGTTAAGAATACCGCGGAACATCGGGAAACTTCCGTCATTTGCCACATTCTTCAGATTCTCAAGAAAATATTTTCCGGGAAGTGCTGAAAATCCTTTCTGCAGATCCGCATGGGAACGTGTTGCATTTACAATCAGAATGTAAAAGAAAAACAGACACAGGAAGGATAAAAAGATCAGCACAAGATGAACAAAAATACTGCGCACACGACCTGATGTATTTGATTTCATAGTTTATCTCCTCCTTCTTTCTTCTTTTGCTTTTTTCTTTGCAGCTTTCTTGGAACCATCCGGGTCTGTGTCATTTGTCATCTTATATACGATCATACATAAAATACCGCTGACAATAAACAGATATACGGACAGTGCACCTGCCATACCATAGTTCTTGCTCTTTAAGTGGCTGTTCAGGAACATGATCAGAGTCATAGATGTACGGTCTGGATTTCCCTGTCCATTTGTAAGAATCTGAGGAACATCGAACATCTGAAGACCACCGATGATAGATGTGATCAGTGTATAAGCAAGGATCGGACGAATCAGCGGCAATGTGATATAGAAAAATCTCTTGATACTGTTACAGCCATCCAGTTCAGATGCTTCAAAAATATCCATACTGATACCCATAACAGCAGCCATCAGCATAATTGTTGTATTACCAAACCACATCAGGAAGTTCATAAATCCGACCAGAGATCTGGTTCCGATTACAGAACCCAGGAAATCTATCGGTTTTTTAACCCATCCCAGAGACATCAGAATAGAGTTAATCGGTCCGTTGGTAGAGAACATGGTAAAGAACAATAATGCAAACGCAGAAGCCATGATCAGGTTAGGAAGATAAATAACAACCTTGAAAAACTGCTGTCCATGGATCTTCAGACGCGCATCTGTAAACCAGCATGCCAGAACCAGTGCGATCACGATCTGCGGTACAAATCCGATTACCCACAGGATCAGTGTATTAACACTGTATTTGACCATATCTGACTTCAACAGACTCAGATAGTTTGCAATTCCAATAAAATTCGGTCCGATTTCTTTAATTCCTGAACGATAATATTCATAGAAACTATAACGTACAGTATCTACCAGCGGAATCAAAGAAAAGATTAAAAAAGTTATAAAAAATGGAAGGATAAAGATGTATCCCCATTTTGCATAGCTGATGCTTTTCTTTTTTTTCATAGTTCAGCATTCCTTCCTTTACATATTAGTGCCAGACACACATCTCTTTCATGCGTGCCTGGCAAATACAAATGCATCTGTACAGGTTATTTACACCTGAAACTTTTTAACTGTCAATTCAAAAGCGTTTATTATTCAGCCCAGTTAACTTCCTGGATTTCCGGATAACGTTCTTTGATTGCTGTTTCAAAGTTTGATTTTGCTTTGTCATAGTCTACCTGACCCTGGAAGTAATCGCTGAAAGCGTTCTGGATCAGTTCTACACATCCCTGGTCATAAGCAGAAAGTGGTGCGATCTTGATGTTCTCTGCAACCGGTGAGAAATATGTAAATGGATTCTGTCCGCCAAGGAAGTCAGATGCGAAAGTATCATCTTTTGCAACTTCCTGCATACCACTCTTTGTATTTGTAAAGTCAGAATAATCTTTGGAAATCTTTAATAAATTGTCCTTATTTCCTGTCAGTGCAAGAATGATATCTTTTGCATGTTCCGGATTATCTGTTCCTGTTGCTGCATGGATGTAAGAACCGCCCCAATTGTATTCCTGTGGTGGATTTGTAACAGCCCATGCTCCGTCTTCTCCATCCCAGTTTGGTTTCAATGTAAAGTCAATTCCCCATGCCGGGAAGAGGAATGCAAATACTTTGGATTCAGATCCCATAGCTTTGTTCCAGTCATCATTCCACTGACCTTTTACAGTTTTGTTCAGGTATCCTGCATCCAGCCATTCTTTGGAATCTTTGATCCAGTTCATTACCTGCTGGTCTACATTAACAGTTGTTGCACCGTCTTCTACCCATGGCTGGGAAATGCTGTTTCCATACAGTCTGAATGTATCAGCATAAGAAGCAAATGTGTAATATCCTTTTGCTTTCAGTTCTTCAGCTGTAGCTTTTGCTGTATCCCAGTCTTTCATTTTCTTGCCTACTTCTTCAGGATCGTCGGTTCCGAACACATCTTTGGCAATATCACGACGATATACAAGAAGTCCAGGGCAGCACTGCCATGTAGATCCTCTCTGTACTCCATCTGCATCAGATGCAGTTGTTTTTGTAAAGTCATACTGATCTGCAAGATCTTTGTCAGGATCAATTCCAAGATCTTTCAGAGGCATTGCCACATCCGCTGCTGCATCTGTATATTTGTATACATAATCTGTTTCTGATAAGAAGATATCTACCTTATCATCTGCTGATGCATCAGCCTGATTCATAAGAGCTTCATCAAGTTTCTGCTGATAAACACCATCCTGATTTGGATTTATGATCCAGTGAATTTCTGTTCCATCCTTTAATGTTGTTACTGTTCCGTCTTTGGATGTTTCTTTTACTTCAGGATATACTGCTTCCAGACGCTGACGGAATTCATCATTCCAGGAATAAATATTGATTACTTTTCCTTCTTCATCTGCATGTACGATTGTAGCGGTTCCGCCCATTGTACCTGCAATTACGGATGCTGTAAGTAAAACAGCTAATGCTTTCTTTTTCATTAAAAAAGCCCTCCTTTTTCTTTTTTTCTCTTTGTGAGTTTCTTGCCTCACCTGATGTATCAGATTATAGCTTAAACTGCTTTTCGGGTATATTATAATTTCCACCAAAATGTCAGATTCATGACCTCATTGTGTTCTTTTTATATACAGACAGATTTTGTCATTTAATAAGGAAATCTTTCCTAAAATCATAATCTTTCTGTTTTTTTATTAGTATTTTTGTATAAAAAGTACCATTTTTCTATAAATCAGCCAGATGAATATTCGCAATCTGATTCATTACCTGCTCATATATTTTTCTGAAATTGTGTTATTTTATGTCATGATTCTGATACTTACTTCATGTTTCTTATTTCCGAAAGATCTCATTTCCGATATAATTTCCATACAATATTTATGGAAGGAGAAAAATGTTGAAACATATTAAGTTTATTGATAATCATGGAAGCTTTTGTGTGAACAGACCGGAAAATACCAGTTATCTTTATTTTCCTCTTGCATCAGAAGCAGGTCTGAAAAGTTCCGTCACACCAGTGCTTGGAGGTGACAGCAAAATTGATCAGGATACCTTCCTGTTAGAACCGGTCAGTTCCGAAAATCTTCATAACAATCGTTCTTCCAGAAATTTCTGGATCGTAAAAGAAGGACACATTCCTTATTCAGTAACAGGTTCCTCTGCTCAGCAGGAAGCCGACCGTTTTACTGACAGGCAGGAAGACAGTGAACTAACCGCCGGATTCATGTGGCAGACTTTGAAAAGGACTTCCAGAGAACTTGGGCTCATCTCCACAGTTACTTCTTTTATCCCCAAAAGTGATAATGTGGAGATTATGTATGTGACAATTGAAAACCAGACAGATACTGTACAGAAATTTACTGCATATGGTGCAATTCCTGTTTACGGAAGAAGTGCAGATAACATTCGTGATCATCGAAATGTCACTTCCATGCTCCATCGTATCGAGACAACAGAACATGGAATCAACGTCTGCCCCACCATGTCATTTGACGAGCGTGGACATCAGCCAAATCATAAAATCTATTATGTAAATGGCTGTTCCGGAAAGGGAGAAAATCCGATTTCCTATTATCCGACTGTAGAAGATTTTATCGGAGAAGGTGGTACCTATACACATCCACGCACAGTATATGAAGGATATAAAGGAGTTCCCGCACACAGTCTGGCAGCAGGAAAGGAAGCAATGGGTGCTTTCTGTTTCTCATCTTTCACACTGGCTCCCGGTGAAAAAACAGACTTTATTTTATTATCAGGTATTGCCGACAGTAAAGAAGAAATTGAAAATATTTTTGAAAAATACAATACTTCCGATAAAGTAAAAAATGCACTGGAAGAAACCAGAATTTACTGGAAAAAACAGGTAAACGTTGACTTCCACACACAGGATCCTGACTTTGACAGTTATATGAAATGGGTAAGTTTCCAGCCATTCCTGCGCCGTTTATTTGGCTGTTCTTTCCTTCCTCATCATGATTACGGACGTGGTGGACGCGGATGGCGTGATCTGTGGCAGGATTGTCTTTCTCTTCTGCTGATGAATCCTCAGAATGTAGGTGCCATGATTGAAAAGAATTATGGCGGCGTACGTATTGATGGTACAAATGCTACTATTATCGGAGACGGTGACGGCAATTTTATCGCTGACAGAAACGGAATCGCACGTGTATGGATGGATCATGCACTCTGGCCGCTAATCACGACCAGTCTTTATATTAATCAGACCGGAGATATAGAGATTCTTAAGAAACAGGTTCCTTATTTTAAAGATGCACAAACCATGCGCGGCACAGAAATTGATACTCTCTGGAATGACGCATATGGAAATAAACAGCGCACCGAAGACGGTCAGGTATATACCGGAAGTGTTCTGGAGCACATTCTGATCCAGCAGCTTGCCGCTTTTTATGATGTAGGTGTTCATAATATTTACCGTCTCCGCGGAGCTGACTGGAACGATGCCCTGGATATGGCAGCAGAAAATGGTGAAAGTGTTGCCTTTACCTGTGCTTATGCGGGCAATCTCCATACTCTTGCTTCCATATTACGCCTTATGGAATCTGCAGGCGAAACCAGTATCCCGCTGTCAGAGGAAATTGAAATCCTGCTGAACGACCAGACAGATATGTTTGACAGTGTATCTGAAAAGAAAAAGATTCTTACTGAATATGCCAAAAGCTGCAGGCATAACCTGAGCGGCAGAAAGAAAAACTTCTCTCTCTCCACACTTGCTGCCAACCTGATCCAGAAATCCAACTGGCTGACAGATCATATCCGTTCACAGGAATGGATTGATGGCAAAGACAGCGAAGAAGGATGGTATAACAGCTATTACGATAATCATGGAGAGGCAGTGGAAGGTTTCCACCATGAACAGGTGCGTATGATGCTCACGGGCCAGGTTTTCTCTATTATGGGAAATGTTGCCACTGATGCGCAGATCAGAAAAATCGTAAAAAGCGCAGATCATTATCTTTACAGAAAAGAAATTGGCGGTTACCGCCTGAACACAGATTTTCAGGAGCTGAAGTTTGATATGGGACGTATGTTCGGTTTCGCTTATGGCGAAAAAGAAAACGGTGCTGTTTTCTCTCATATGGCAGTTATGTATGCAAATGCCTTATATCAGAGAGGCTTTGCAAAAGAAGGCTGGAAAGCATTGCGTTCTCTGTCTGATACAGCTCTCGACTTTGATACCAGCCATATTTACCCGGGAATTCCTGAATATTTCCGTTCAGACGGACGTGGCATGTATCATTATCTGACAGGTGCTGCAAGCTGGTATCTTTTTACCATGATCACAGAGGTCTTTGGTGTCCGTGGAGTTTTCGGAAACCTTCTGGTTCATCCAAAACTTCTGGCAGAACAGTTCGATGAAGCAGGAACTGCTTCTGTCTCTGTTACTTTTGCAGGAAAACAGTTCCATGTTACCTACCGAAACACAGACAGAAAAGATTATGGTTCTTATCATATCGCCGCTGCGGACTGCGACAAAACAGCAATAGAAATCGTAGAAGATTCCCATATTATGATCTCCAGAGAATTTATTAACAACCTCTCTTCTGATCTTCATGAAATTACAGTGACACTTGCCTGAAAACAATAGCTGCTCAGCCTCCATAAAAGCAGTCGACAGGCAGTTATAAATATTGTTCTAACAGAAAGGATTTACTATATGAAATACGGATATTTTGACAATGAAAACCGAGAATATGTGATTACTAATCCGGCAACACCTGCACCATGGGTAAACTATCTGGGTTCCCCGGAGTACGGTGCAATCATTTCCAATAATGCAGGGGGCTACAGTTTTGCAAAATCCGGTGCAAACGGACGTATCCTGCGCTATGTTTTTAATAACTTTGACCAGCCGGGACGTTACATTTACATTCGCGATGACAGATCATCAGACTTCTGGTCTGCATCCTGGCAGCCTGCAGGCAAAGATCTGGCTCAGTATAAGAGCGAATGCCGTCACGGAATCGGTTATACAAAAATTTCTGCCGACTACAGCGATATTCACTCAGAAGCCCTTTACTATGTTCCTCTTGGAAAAAGTTATGAAGTATGGGCATTATCTGTGACCAATCATTCTGATCACGAAAGGAACCTGACTCTCAGCGGATATGCAGAGTTTACCAACCACAGCAATTACGAACAGGATCAGGTTAATTTACAGTACTCTCTTTTTATTTCTCGTACACTGTTCGAAGGAAACAGAATTACTCAGCAGATTCATGGAAATCTTGATGCAATTCCTGAAAATGAGAATGTAGATGAGAAAAATGTGACAGAACGTTTCTTTGGACTTGCAGGTGCTGAGGTTTCTTCTTACTGTGGGGACAAAAATGAATTTCTCGGAAGTTACCATGGATATGGAAACCCTGAAGGTATTGTCTGTGGTGATCTTGGTGATAAGACAAGCTATAATGAAAACTCCTGTGGTGCTCTCTCCTGCAAAATAACTCTTAAAGCAGGTGAAACCAGAACAATTGCTTTTCTTCTTGGAATGAAACCGTCATCTGAAGCTGCTGAAGTAATCAGATGTTACGAAAATCCGGCTCCAACTGTAGCAGAAGAACTGGAAGCATTAAAAGCTGACTGGAACAGTAAGCTTGATAATCTTAAAGTCAGCACTCCAAGTCCGGAATTTGATACTATGATTAATACCTGGAACGCATACAACTGTTTTATGACTTTCATCTGGTCCCGTGCAGCTTCCTTCATTTACTGTGGACTCAGAAATGGATACGGATACAGAGATACTGTACAGGATATTCAGGGAATCATCCATCTGGCACCGGAAATGGCACTGGAAAAGATTCGTTTCATGCTGTCTGCGCAGGTAAATAACGGTGGCGGACTCCCTCTTGTCAAGTTTACTCACACACCTGGAAAAGAAGATACTCCGGATGATGCTTCTTATGTACAGGAAACCGGCCATCCGGCTTACCGTGCAGATGATGCATTATGGCTTTTCCCAACTGTATATAAATATATTTCAGAAACCGGAAACACTGCTTTTCTTGATGAAGTGATTCCTTTTGCCAACAAAGATGAAGCTACTGTATATGAACATCTGAAACGTGCGGTTGCTTTCTCTCTTAATCACCTTGGACCTCATGGAATGCCCGCCGGACTTTATGCAGACTGGAATGACTGTCTCCGTCTGGGTGCAAACGGAGAATCTTCTTTTGTTGCTTTACAGTTCTATTATGCAATGACAATCCTGAAAATCTTTGCCGAATATAAAAAAGATACAGAATATGTACAGTATCTTGAAGAAACTCAGAAAGCATTTGGCGAAAAAGTTCAGGAACTGTGCTGGGATAACGACCGCTTCGTACGTGGTTATACAGAATCAGGAGAAAGAATCGGTGAAGCTGCTGCTCCTGAAGCAAATATGTGGCTGAATCCTCAGAGCTGGGCTGTCATCAGTGGTCTTGCCAGCCCTGAACAGGGAGACGCTGCACTGAACAATGTATACGAACGTCTAAACACAAAATATGGTGCGATCCTTATGGATCCGCCTTATCATGCGCATGCTTTCGATGGTGCACTGGCAGTTATCTATAATCAGGGTACCAAAGAAAACTCCGGTATTTTCTCCCAATCCCAGGGCTGGCTGATTCTTGCTGAAGCACTCCGCGGTCATGGAGAACGTGCTTTTACCTATTTTATGGAAAATTCTCCTGCTGCGCAGAATGACTGTGCCGAAATCCGTCGTCTTGAGCCATACTGCTATGGTCAGTTTACAGAGGGAAAAGCAAGCAAACACTTTGGACGCTCTCATGTTCACTGGCTGACAGGAACTGCTTCTACTGTAATGGTAGGATGTGTGGAAGGTATCCTCGGGCTTCGCCCTGATCTTGAAGGACTTCGACTGTCTCCTTCTGTGCCAAAAAGCTGGAAACACTTTGAGATTGAGAAAGTTTTCCGTGGAAAACAGCTTCATATCTCTGTAGAAAATCCAGACGAAAAAGAATCTGGCTGCTGCAGTCTGGTTCTTAACGGACAGAAATTAGCAGATGATTATATCCCTGAAAAACTTCTTCAGGATAAGAACGAAGTCATATTAACTCTTTAATCTCCCGATATTACCAGATGAAAATAAGCGGCCGGCTTACAGAAAATTTATATTCCCTGTAAGCTAGAGCGTGTCTGAAAAATCATTCCCGCAATCTGCACGCCCCACTTTGCGGGATATTTCACCCGAATTCAGTTGCCGTAGCCCGCTACGGCGCCCTCATCCGGGCAAAATATACCACAAATTGTGACGCACATCTTGCAGAAAGCCTTTTTCAGACACGCTCTAGCCGCCTGTTTTACTTATCTTAATATTTTGATTAATCCTGTTCTTTTTTCAGTTCCGACTCTGATGCGACACAAAGTTCTTTTTCTATATCCCAGTGTATCATATAATGTTCATCCCTGTATTTACCCGGTGTCATTCCCGTAACTTCCCGAAACTGCTGGATGAAATGACTTTGGGAAGAAAAGGAAAGACGGTTTGCAATCTCAATGATCGGATAATCACTGTACTGCAAAAGATTTTTCGCCATTTCTATCTTCTGTCTGCGGATATAGGCACTGACCGATATTCCTGTTTCTTTTTTAAATAATCTGGAGAGATAGCTCGCAGATACTCCAAGTGAATCTGCAAGATCTTCTATTGTAATTCGTTCTTTGATATGAGAATAAATGTATTCTTTACTTGCGTTGATATGTTTAGAATAAGTGTTGTCTCTGAAATATCTGCGCATTTTTTCAGTATAATCCATCACCATCTCATCATGAAGGCTCTGAACCTCTTCTACTGTATGAATGCCATCCAGCTTTTGAATATAAAAATCACTCAAGCGAAATGCCTGTTCCATCTCCATTCCATTTTGTTTACAGAGTCTGGTTATCATTGCGGTAGTGATAACAAAATGATATTTCATATTTGTGACCGCATTCTTTGACAGTACTCCCACACCATCACACTCTGTAAATCTCTGCCGTTCACAATTCTTCTTAACAGTTTTTATATCTCCACTTGCAACTGCACGATAGAACAATAATTCCTCTGTCGGTTCTCTGTGCTTAATTTCATCAAACTCATCTTCTGCCTCAAAAAGAAGCCATTCGTTCTGATAACTCATATGTCTCTCCTACGCCAATGCCAGCAATTCTTTTCCTTCTTTCAGTCTCTCATAAAACTGTATGTAGAAATCCTGATTTTGATCATATGGTTTGAGATAGAATCTGTTCACCACAAAGAGGTTCAGATTTCTGATCAGATCTGGATCCTCAGCATTGTACAGTACTTCCTGCACATCCAGCA
>OLQP01001100.1_pt1 | contig 14358 bp, 6 predicted proteins | sample 1643181 | NCBI WGS metagenome assembly OLQP01 (sample SAMEA3136710, study PRJEB25190) | human gut metagenome | biome: human gut; feature: human-associated habitat; material: faeces | place: Austria | collected 2013 | reverse complement strand
ATTGGTGTCGCTTGTGTGCGTTTTCAGGCGCTGTCGGTATTGTCTGCCCTTGCAGGGCGGTTGTTCATACCATATCCGTTGGGTGGTATGGATCGGATGGGATTACTGGCCGGTGTAGCGGCTGAGGATAACCGCTACCTGAGCACGGGTTGCGGTGCCGTTCGGCACGAGCGTAGTCGGGGTAACGCCGGTTACCAGACCGTTGCCGTTCGCCCAGCTCATTGCTTCAGCAGCCCACGACTCGACAGAAGCCGCGTCTGCGTAGCCATCGAGTGCTGCGCTGCCCTGCGGCGTATGACCGCGATAGGTATCGTAGCGGTACAGGATGGCCGCCAGCTGCTGACGGGTGATCAGCGTATCCGGCTGGAATCTGCCGTCGGTGAAGCCGTTGACAATGCCGTTTTCGGAGGCCCATGCGATGGCTTCTGCGTACCACTTGCCGTCCGCCACATCGGTGAACTGTGCGGTGGAAGCGGCCTTGCTGCCGCTCATGCGGTAGAGCACCTGAACCAGCATTGCGCGGGTCATGCCGTCATCCGGACCGAACCTGGTTGCGGTCAGGCCCTTGAACCAGCCGTTCTCGAGTGCAGTGTTGACCTCGTTGTAGAACCACTTGCGCAGGTTGACATCGGAGAAGTCGCTGCTGTACTCGTGGGTGATAATGAAGGTGGAGAAGTGGGTGGTCTTAAAGGTAGCCTTTCCGGTCGCTGCATCATAAATGACAGGCAGCTTTTCGAACGAGCCGTCCTCAGCAAGATAGTATGCAACCAGATGCGCGGCGCTCTCGCCGCTCTTGAGGCTGTATGCTACAGAAACCGAAGCCGTGCCGTTCAGCGCATGAATGCGGGTTGCAGTGCCGTTTTTCGGCTGCACCTGCGCAGAAATGTTCAGGATGGTGCTGTTCTTCGGCAGGTATTTGCGCTGTGCGTCCGTCAGGGAGGACTTGTCAGCGGAAGCGATCGAAATACTTGCCATACCATCGGCCTGTGCGGCGCTGCCGAGTGCGGTCAGCGTCTCACGGTCGAGTGCAACCGTGCCGTTCGGCAGGGTAAGCGCTGCGCCGTTCTTTGCACCGGCGAGAGCAGCTACCACATCGCCGGTGAGCGATACCGTGCGTACGGTGGAATCTGCGGACAGGTCAAGCGTCAGCGAATCCTTGCCGGAAAACGCAGTCAGCTTGGAGCTGTCGGCGGAAACCGCTGCGGTGCCGTTCTTTACCTCAACCGTTGCGGGAACCTTGGTGCCGTCCGGTGCGGTAATGGAGGACGAGCCGCTGTCGGTCGGAGCCGGTGCGACAGCGCCGCCGCCTGCTCCACCGCCGCCGCCTGCGCCGCCGCCGCTGCTCGGCTTGACGGCAAAGGTCGCGGTGACAGTAACGTCATTCGCCGACATGGTGAAGGTGTAGGTCAGGGTGGACGCGGAAACCGTCTTGTCGAGTGCGGTCTCCGGTGTCAGCGTCAGGGTTTTCAGCTGATAGCCGCTTGCGGGTGCAGCGGTGAGCGTTACCTTGTCGCCAGCCTTGGCGCGTGCCGCAGAAGCGGAAACGCTGCCGTTTTCGGCCTTGCCGGCCATAATTGCGTAAGTTTTGTGGAACAGATTGTCGGTGTTGACCGCCAGAGCTTCCGTTACGTTGCGGATAACCGCTTCAAAGCTGCCGTCCTTCTCGGTTACGGAAACAACGGCATTCGGAGCCGCCTTCTGGAGTTCGGACTTGATTTCCTCGGCGATGCCGACACAGTTTGCGCTCGGTGCGAGCGTCAGCTTGACCGTGCCGTTCTTGCGAACCTGAGCGGATGCGCTGTTGACTGCACCGGTGTCGTTCGGCTGAATCGGCGTGGTGTAGGTGAATTTGCCGGTGCCGTTCGTGCCGGAAATCTTGGCATCGTACTGTACAAGGTCGGTGAAGTAAACGCGGATGGTCTGGTTGTCATCGAGTGTGTGAATATAAATTGGATCGACAAGATTTACACCATCAACCTGTACAGCTGCATCGTTTTTTGCTGCGGTAATGTCACCCTGGGTAACCGTCCACTTTTCGACCATCTTTTGGGTGTTCGGTGCTGCAGTGAAGGTGATTTCACTGCCGTTCGGCTGCTTGGTCTGAGAGTTAATCGCGGTGTTGTCAATCTTGGCGGTCAGATGGCCGTTCTCATCAGCAGTGCCGAAAGTAAGCTGATAGCTTGCCGTAACCTTAAAGTATACGGTTGCGGTAATATTCTTGTCCGCACGGATTTTGCCTTCCGGATTGGTTTTGGAGTTTCCGGCAGTCTTTTTGCCGTTTACTTCCCACTGTTCAACCTGATAGCCAGTCTTCGGCGCTGCATGGAAGGTGATTTCCTCATCCTTATAGATGGTTACGCCATCAGTCGGCATAGCCTTGGTCTCAACTTCCTTACCGTAGATATCATACAGCGTGTATTTTACGGTGCCGTTGCCGGCTGCAGCGGTAGCCTTGGCGGTGTAGGAAGCGCTCTGGGCAAATTCAGCGTGGATGGACAGATCGCCGGCCAGTTCGCTGATGGTGTAAGTGCCGTTGGTCTTTGCCGCAGCCTCATCCTGAGCAGTATCGTTTACAACCCAGTTCTTGAAATGCCAGCCGCGGTCTGCGCGTGCCTGCAGCTCAACCTTGCTGCCGCCGGGAATCTTGGACAGATCGTCCACAGCTTTGCCGTCTACGGTTGCAATGATCGTGCCATGCTCCATTTTCGGTGTGGTAATCGCAAATGCGGCACGGTCGGTCTTGAGCGAAACCTTGGTGTTCTCGGTGATGGGGAAGGTATAGCTGCCGTCAGCGTTGAGCTTTCCTGCTTCAACAGCCTTGCCGTTCACCTGGTAGGTCTCGCCCGTGGCGGCAGCATAGCCTGCCTTGGGCGCTACCGTGATCTTTGTATCGCCGGTGACGCTTTCGCCGCTCTTGAGAGACTTGGTGAGCGTCTTGGAGGTATCGTTCGGATCAACCGTCTGATAGCTTGCGGTCAGTTCGCCTTCCAGCGTCAGCGTGTAGCTGTCGCGCTCGAATACGGCAGCCAGATCAATATCCTGAACGCCAACCTCAACAGAGAGCGTGTTGGAGCCGTTATCGTGCGGGGTGCCGGACGGATAACTGTTTGCACCGCGTTTCGCGAGAATCCACTGCTTGAAGTGCCAGCCGGTATTCAGCGTTGCGGTGAAGTTGAACTTTGCACCGCTGGCAATGTAAGCCGGGAAGTTCTTGAGGCTTTCGGAGCCATCTTCATCCGTGCATTTGAGTGTACCGCCCTGCTTATTCTGAACGGAAGCATTCAGTTTGGTATCGGTGGTCTTGAAGTAAACCAAAACAGATGCCGGTTTTGAAAGGGTCTTGATGGTAACCGAGTTCTTCTCCTTGCTGTCCTCGATTTCCTTGCCGTCATAGGTCAAGTAATCGACTGCATAACCTGCATCCGGCACAGCCGTCAGGGTAACATCGGTGTCTGCGGTAAAGCTGGAGATTGCACTGCCGTCATCCGCCTTGCCGGCATTCAGACCTGCGGTAATGATCGACGCAGAACCGACAGAGTGCTTGTTTGCGCCTTCGCCGAAGTCCTCAGCCTTGAGGGTAAGGATGTAAGTCGTGCCGTTTACCGTGTAAACGCCGGGGATAAAGGTAAATTCATAGTTGTTGTACAGCGTTTCGTTGGTCTCATCGGTCTTGCACGGAGAAACCGTGTAGTTACTGGGCGCAATGTTCGGCTCGAGCGTTACCTCGTTGCCTGCGGTGTTGACTGCGGTATAGCCAAGGTGCAGAGCAGCAATCTCATCAGCAGTCATGTTTTTCGTGTCTGCCGAGAGAGAAAGCTGGGTGCTTGGGTTGACCAGAGTCTGATCAACGCCGTTCTTCGGGGTGACAACGCGCAGCGTAACGGCACGCTGAACAACGGTAAACTCGGTTTCCGCAACCGGCTTGGTTTCGCCGTTTACATAAGCATACAGCGTGTAAGTGCCGACATTCAGCGGATTGGTCAAATCCCGTTGTGTTTTCGAACCGGAAACTGCATACTTGAAGGTCGCGTTATCGACCTTCTGCAGACCATGCGTATCTTTACTCATGCGGGAGAGCGACGGCGTTACCGTATCGCCGTAGGTGAAGCGGGTGACGCTGTTGTTATCCTTGCCGGTGGTGAGCGTCAGCTGATAACCGGTCGCGTTCTCGCCAACGAGAACCATCTGACCTTCCGCGTTGCTCATATCCTTGAATACATAGCTGCCCGGATAATACGGGGTAACCGTGTAGGCGCCGTCTGCGGGCACGATCACATCCTTTGTAACCTTGCCGGTTTTGTCAATCTCAGCCGCAACTGTGGTAGAGAAGTCCGTGCCGCGAATCAGGAAGCTGAGCGTGCCGGTCGGGATGGAGGTAGCAGACGCAGAACGCATCGTAGCATTGATGTGCAGCGTGCGGTCAAACTGATCAGTGTTGTCTTTTTGTACATTCTTCGCCATAACATTCAGCTCACACTTGGGCGTGCGCTTGCTGTAAACCGTGTTGATTTCGGGCGAGTAAGCGGAAATGCTGAACTCCTTCTGAGCGGTGTTGTCGAAGTAGAGCACATTCAATCGGCAGCGGTAAGTGCCCTTGTCGGCAGAACCGGCGTTTTCGATGCTCAGCGTATCGGAAACGCTGCCGGCAATCTCGGTCCAGGAACCATTGTTCAGCTTCTGCCACTGATAGCTTACGCTGTTGTACTTGCCGCCGTCCGGGTTTTTATTGTCTCCGTTATACTTAACCGTTGCGGTTGCCAGAGAATCCGGATAGATCGGCAGAACCGTCTGATTCTCCTTGCCGTCAATCGTTACCGAAATATCGGGATAGCCTGCTGTGGTCTTGGTGCGGCAGGTCAGCGGTTCGCTGTAAATGCTGTTGCGCTGCTGCTCAGCCTTGTTGTTGTTGCGGGTCTGAATCTGATATTCATACTCGGTATAGGGAGACAGGTTCTTATCCGTGTAGCTGAAGGTGTAGGTGCCGTCATCGTGACGCTCACCATCGGTGAACGGCACAAATGCGAGTTCCTTGCGTCCGGAGCCGTCCGGGAAGTTGTAGTAGCGGTACAGCTGGAAACCGGAAACAATCTTGTCGTAGGTCCACGTCAGGGTGACGGAATCATCGGTGGTTGCCGCAACATCCTGCTCAAAATCCTCCGGCAGCGGAGACGGAGCCTGCGGCTCGGTTACCGCGTAGGTAACAACCGGGAACGCCTGATTGCCGCTGCGGTAGTTGTAGCAGAAAATACGCCAGTTCATGCCGTAGCCGTACGGTTTGGCTTCAATCGGCATGTTCTGCAGCGAACCGGAGAACGAGCCGCCTGCGGTGTTGACAGACACCTTGCCGGCAGAGCTTTCCGAACCTGCCACAACGCCTGCGGTTACGCCGCCTGCGCCTGCACCGGCCTTGGTTTCGATAGAGGTGGTGTTGGTGTAGTTTTTGCTGTCCGAGGTGGAGAAGCTGATCTCCTGCGTGATGCCGGAGCCGCCGCCTGCCGCGGTGAAGTCAACCTTAGCCGGATCACCGTTATAAGCCTTGGAGCCTGCACTCGGTGCGCTCGGATAGCTGGACGGATCACCGATCGTATGCGTCAGCACGCTGCCCGAAATGGATGGCAGAACGCTGTAATCCTCGGCGATATTTTCGTAGTCGGACAGGTCGATCAGACCAATCGAGGCTTCGTGCGGGATGGAAACGGTGGAGGTTACTTCAGTGTATTTGCCTGTTCCGTCCGGGATGTAGGAGGTATACTCGTAAATCTCCATCGGGATGGAATAGAACGCCACTCTATCCTCGCCGGAGGTTGTCTCGTAGGTGATGGACTGCTCGAGCGAGGAGGTGTGCTCGGTCTCGTAGGTGAAACCGGAGGTAAAGGCGGCTTCCGCCTCAACGCTGCCGATCTTAACGCCGAATACCGAGAATTCCTGCTCAAAGGAGACGTATGCGCCGACCGAGATGGTAGAGGAGGAGCTGGTGCCGTTCTCGGTGCCCTTCATGCTCGAGTAGGTGGTGGAGGACTCGGCATAGTTGCCGGACAGGTCATCGCGGTCGAGCAGATCGGAGAAGTACGGAGGCGAAGCCAGTACCGCCAGAACCTGCGGGTCGGAGTAGGTGTAATAGTGCTTGCCGGTGTAGGTCATGTAGCTGGTATCGTCGTCCGTGTTGGCGAGACAGAGCGTGTACGAGCTGTTGACATCGGTTTTTACCGGCTGAGAGCCGTCAAACAGGTTGACGGTCGAAAGTCTGGTTGTACCCGGCGTGCGGGTGGTGTACGGTGTCTGAACCGCCTGATCTACGGTTTCGTAGCCGACAAAAGCCTGGTAGTAGGACTTTCTGCGGAACAGCTTGTGCCACCAGCTCTTGTAGTAGGCACGGCGCTCGTACTTCGGAACCTGACCCTTGACGGTGTAAGAATCGGACTTATGCTCCGTATCCTTGGACATGGTCTGCGTCAGGGTGAACAGCGTACCCGAACCTGCGGTGTTGTTGTCTTTATCCACCGCGGTGGTCACAGAGCCTGCGGATGCATCGTACTCAACGTAGTCCTCACTCGGCATAGCGGCCGTGTTGTCAAGCGCCTGCTTGATATTCAGACCATTCTCATCGCAGGAGATAACAAGGCTGTCAAAGTACAGCAGATCGCTGGTCTTGCCGTCATCGCCTTTTTCGCCTGCGGTCGGACGGGAGATAATCGCCGTATTGGCCGGGCACAGCGGCAGAGAACGGAAGACATCGTTGTGCTTTGCCATTGCACCGTAGATGTACTCGCTTTTATCGTTCTTGGAGAACAGATCGAAATTCTGCGAAACAGACGGCTTGAAGGTGACGCCGTTCCATGCGTACAAACCTACATAGCGCGTGTTCTGCTTATTTGCCTTGAGGTCAGCATCCGACTGAGCCGCCAGAATCAGTGTTTTGCCGCCGCCGGTCATATCGCCGAAGGCGAAGGATGCGCGGACCAGATTGCTGCCCTCGTAGGTCAGCGGGAATTCCTGCGAGCTCTGCAGCATGTGTGCGCTCGTGGAGCCGAACATTACAACGGCACGCGAGCCTGCGTTCTGCTGCGGACCGTAGTAGTAACCCCAGGTGCAGGCGAGATCGTCTACGCCGTCCTGGTTGACGTCACCGCTGACGAGAGAGATCATGTTGGAAACGACACTGCCCTCACGGAAGAAGTACGTCCAGGCCTGTCTCCAGTTAGAGGGATTGGAGTAATCTTCAGTCTGAAGGTCGTAAATCTCAATGCGGGAATTGCCGACCTCCGGCACATAGACCGCAACCTCGTCCTTACCGTCGTTGTTCCAGTCGCCGGTAGCTACCTGCAGGTAGTTTTTCAGCTGATACGGGTTTTCTGCGAAGTTTTCGACCAGCTTGGCTTCGGTCGTTTCACCGTCAACCGTCTCGGAGTTGTCCTTGAGGGTCGGGTTGCCGATTTCCTTGCTGGTGTCCAGCAGCGTGATCGGCTTGCCGTACTTGCCGGATTCAGCATCGCCGAATCGCAGGTACAGACCGCCTTTCGCGCTCAGGTCACTGGCGTAAACCATGACCGTTTGCGAGGACTTGGCGTCATTGCTCGAGGTGAAATGGCCTGCGGCCACGTCTGCCATAGCGTAATCGGTACCATCCTGCAAATCGGTAGTAGCATTGGTCATGCCGGTCAGATAGCCCTTAGTGGCATAGCCGTCATTGCCCTTGCTGCCTGTCGGGAACTGTGCGTATGTGCCGGTAGAGGTGGTTTTACCCTTAGAAATAGTTTGGTTCTGCTTCTGAGCGCTCAAAAACTGCTGAGCCTTGGTAGATGTGTTATCATCATTGCCGTACAGCGTGCTCTGCAGCTTGTTATCCTTATCGTTGGATGCGGAAGTGCTCTTTGCACAGCTTTCTGCGTCGGCCTTGGTTCCCATGCTGATGGTATCCGACGGCAGAACATCACTCGTCAGACCAACGGTATACAGCTCGTACACCGGCGTAACCTTGATGGTATTGCGCCCGTATGGGTTGCTGGGGTCGTTGGCATTAAAGCCGTCGGGCGCTTTGCTCGAATCAATGCCGAGCGCCGCAAGCGCGTCCGAGCTGCCGGTATCCGCCGCCGCTGCGCGGATATCAAGCGGGCCGCCTATGCCGGCGATAAGAGCCAGTGCCAGAGCAAGGCTTATGCCGCGTTTGAATTTCATGGTATATTCCTCCTTTTTCCATTCTGCGGTGCGGTGGAACGAGCCGCGTCTGCAGAAAAGAGACTGAAAATTGCCTGCGCTTATCATAGCAGCTTTGCAGCCTGCTGTGCGGTCGGGCACACGAAATGTCCGATTTTCGACACGAAATACACCGATAGGAAAAACAAAGTGAACTACGCGTAAATTCTGCAAAAAATGACACACAATCCACAGGAATTATCAACAGGCTGTGGATAAAATGCGGCAAAAAACACCCCGGTTTTGTCACCTGACAAAACCGGGGAGAAAGGTGCCTGCGCTTGTTTTCCGCTTGTGCGCTGCGGCGGCTGCCATGGCTGGCGCCCTGCATTCCGCTAAAACGGATTGTGCCTGTATTTTACCGCGTTTGCGGTATCAAGGCAGGGAAAAAGATGATAAATGATTTCGGGCAGGGGGTTAAAGCAGTTCGCGCAGCTTGTCCGCAATGAGCCTGCCGAGCACGGCGTGCTCCTCTGCGGTCAGATGAATCTGGTCCGAGCACTTTGCCGCCGTGACAGCCGAGCCGTCCACGAAGGCGCAGCCGTACTTTTCTGCCAGCGTGCGGAACCGTGCGGGCAGAGCACGGATGAGTGCGGCACTGCTTTCGTCAAACATGCCGTAGTAGACGCTGTCTGCAAGGTTTTCGCCCATTTTCGGCGGTGCAACCAGAAGGATCTGCGGTTTCTGCATGGTATTTGACCATAAAAGCGGACTTTGCATCAGCTTGATCGTGCGGTCCATGGCATCGCTGATGGTGAACGGCGAGTGGCCGTACATTACCTTGCTGTCGTTTGTGCCGAGCATGATAACGATCACGTCGAGCGGATCGTGCGTTGCCAGCAGGGCAGGCAGCATTGCCATGCCGTTTCGGCCGTAATCAATCGGGTCGGTGCTGCAGATGGTGCGTCCGCACAGACCTTCCTCGATAAAGTGCACGTCCGGGAACTGAGCCGCAACCACACCGGTGTAACGCTTGTCCGCGTCCAGACGGTGCATGGGATCGTCGCCCTGATAACCCCAGGTGTTGGAATCGCCGTAAAACAGTACATTTTTCATTTTTACGCTCTCCTTTGTCTCTATCATAGCATGAAATTGAGGGAATAGATAGGGAAACCGCATTGTATTTCCGTACAGACATGCTACAATAGATACAGATTATTTCCCGGAGGTTTTTCCTATGACCCTGCAGCAGCTGACCTATCTTGTCACTGTGGCCGAATGCGGCAACATCACGGACGCCGCCGAGCGGCTGTTTCTCTCGCAGCCGAGTTTGAGCGCCGCGATTCACAATTTAGAGAAGGAGATGGGCGTTACCGCCTTTGTGCGCTCAAACAAGGGCGTAACCGTCACGCAGGAGGGCGAGGAGCTGCTTTCGTTTGCGCGCATGCTGCTCGAGCAGGCAGACATCATGCAGGAGCACTTCGGCGTGGGCAAAAAGCGCGTGCCCAAGTTCTGCGTGTCATGTCAGCACTATTCGTTCGCGGTGAACGCATTCGTCGAGGTTGTCAAGGAGTACGACGCGGACCAGTACGGTTTTATCCTGCGGGAAACACAGACCGGTGAGATCATTGATGATGTGGCGTCGGGCAAAAGCGAGCTGGGTCTGCTGTATTTGTCCGAGAGCAACGAAACCGTGCTCTCCAAGCTGCTGCGCAAAAGTGAGCTCGTGTTCGAGGAACTATTCACTGCCGCACCGCATGTGTTCATCAATAAGGACCATCCGCTCGCAGACCGGAAGTGCATCACGCTCGATGAACTGAAACCCTATCCGTATCTGATTTTTGAGCAGGGAGACCGCAATTCCTTTTATTTTTCCGAGGAACTGCTCAGCATGCTCGACATGCCGAAAACCATTCAGGTCCGCGACCGCGCAACACTGTTCAGTCTGGTGATCGGACTGAACGGCTTTACGGTCAGCTCGGGCATTATCGACCGCAAGCTGAACAGTCCGAGCATTATCGCGCGGCCGCTCGAGATGGAAGGCAGCATGCGCATCGGTCTCATCCGCAAGAAAAACGTGGTATTCAGCCGCTATGCGGACTCCTATGTGAAGGCACTGAAAAAGCATCTGTCGATAGATTAAGGCAACACCGCGATTCGGGTGTGTCGGTGGAGCACCGGAACGATTCGTGGTCGTTCGACATTGCAAAAGCCGCTAAACGGTATACGTTTAGCGGCAGTTTTTTATCGGTTTCTTCTCCACGTTTCCGGCGCAAACAGCAGAAGCATGGGGAACAGCTCCAGACGACCGGCGAGCATATCGAAAGTCAGCACGATTTTACTCAGCGGGTGCAGTGCACCGAAGTTGGCTGCAGGACCGACCTGATTGAGTCCCGGACCGACGTTATTGATGCAGGTAACGACCGAGGTGAAGCTGGTTACCATATCCTCACAGTGCAGGCTGACAATGAGGATGGAAGTGGCAATGACGAGCAGATATGCCACAAGAAAGGCGTTGACCGAGCGCATGACCTCATGCTGGACGCGCTGTCCGTCCATTTTATGCACGCGCACCAGACGCGGATGAATCAGCGACATCATTTCCTTCTTTACGCCCTTGAACAGCAGCAGAATGCGCGAGCATTTCATGCCGCCGCCGGTCGAACCGGCACACGCGCCGATGAACATCAGCAGCACAAGCAGCAGCTTGCTGAATGCAGGCCACTGGTTAAAGTCCACGGTTGAAAAACCGGTGGTCGTGATGATAGACGCAACCTGAAACAGGGAATGGTGGAAGCTCTCGCGCAGCGAACCGAAGCAGCCGCGCACGTTGAAGGCGATCAGCGTGGTAAATACGGCAATCACGCCGAGGTACACGCGAATCTCCTCGATTTTGAATAATTGCTTGAATTTACGGGTCAAAAGCAGAAAATACGCGTTGAAATTGATGCCGAAAAGGATCATAAAGACCGAGATGACATTCTGCAGATAGGCGCTGTTGTAGTGCGCGATGGAATTATTCCAGTTGCCGAAGCCGCCGGTGCCTGCCGTGCCGAGCGAAACGCAGATGGCGTCGAACATCGGCATGCCGCCGAACAGCAGCAGAATGATCTGCAGAACGGTCAGTCCAAAGTAAATCGCGTACAGGATAAGCGCGGTATCGCGCATGTGCGGCGATATTTTGGAGACCGAGGGTCCCGGGCTTTCCGCGCGCATCAGATAAATGGTCTGACCGCCTGCCAGCGGCAGGACGATCAGCATGAACACCAGAATGCCCATGCCGCCGACCCAGTGCATCAGGCAGCGCCATAGCATAGAGGCATGCGAAAGCGCCTCCACATCGCCGAGAATGGTAGCGCCGGTGGTGGTGAAGCCGGATGCGGCCTCGAAAATCGCATCTACTGCGAACGGAATCTCGCGGCTGAGCACGAACGGCAGGGCACCGGTCACGGCTAGCACCAGCCAGCACAGCGCGACTGCCACAAAGCCTTCGCGTGCGTAGAACTTGGTGTTTTTTGGCTTGTATTCACACAGAATGCCTGCGCCGACCATACAAATCAGTGCGGTGGCGATATAGGCAGGCAGCTCGGGTTCACGGTAAATGACCGCAGTAAACGCGGGCAGCAGCAGGAACAGGGACTCAATGCCCATCAGCCAGCCGATCAGATAGCGGACGATTGCGAAATTCATTTTTCGCGCCCTCCGGCTGTCGGCAGGAAGATATCCTGAAGGTCGTTCATGCCCTCGAAGGTGGAAACGACGATAACCGTATCGCCTTCATGCAGCACATCGTGGCCGCGCGGAATGATACGCTTGCCTCTGCGGTTGATGCAGCACAGCAGAACATCCGGACGAATCGGCATATACTGCAGGGGAACACCGGTGAGATGGTGCGCCGCAACACGGAACTCAAGCGCTTCTGCGCCGTCCAGCTGATGCAGGGTCTCCACGTTGGAGCCCATCGAGTTCTGCATCGCGCGGGTGTACTGGCTGATCAGCTCTGCGGTGGTCTGCTTGGGGCGAATCACCTTGCCGATCGGCATGCTGGCAATGACTTCCTCGAAGTTCACACGGTTGACCTTGGTGAACAGCTTCGCACGGGAATGACGGCCGGCGTGCAGCGCAAGCAGGATGTTCTCCTCGTCCATGCCGGTGAGAGCCGCGAAGGCCTCACAGGTTGCCAGACCCTCCTCATCGAGCAGGTTGCGGTCGGTGCCGTCGCCGTAGATGATGGTCGCGTTCGGGAGCATTTCGGACAGTGCTTCGCAGCGTTCGAGTTTGTTTTCGATAATCTTGACTGCAATGCCGGAATTCAGCAGGATTTTCGCAAGAAAGTACGAGATTTTGCCGCCGCCGACCAGCATCGCAGAGGAAATGCGCTTGACCGGCAAACCGACCTTCTCGAAAAATTCGCTCTGCTCGTGCGGCGGAATGATAACCGTGATGTTGTCGTTTTCGCGCAGGATGAAGTCGCCCTTGGGAATATAGGTCTGACCGTCGCGGCGGACCATACACAGCAGCACGTCCGTGCGGAGCAGCGGATTGACCTCGCAGACCGCCATACCGTCCAGGCGGGACTCGTGCGGGATTTTGAGGTCGAGCAGCTCGATGCGTCCGCGGGCAAACGTGCTGACGCGGATGGCCGACGGGAAGCGGATCAGACGCGAAACAACACGCGCGGTGGACAGCTCGGGGTTGATGACCATCGAAATACCCAGCTCATCGCGGATAAAGCCGAGGTCGGATACATATTCCGGATCGCGCACACGCGCAATGGCGTGGCAGCCGGATGCCTTGCGGGCGATCAGACAGGAAAGCAGATTGATTTCGTCATGGGCGGTAACGGCGATGAGCAAGTCGGTATCCTGCACGCCGGCTTCACGCAGAACGTGATAGCTGGTGCCGCTGCCCTTTACTGTAGCAAGGTCGTGTGTGTTGGACAGTTCCTCCAGACGGCGTTCGGACAGGTCAACCAGTGTCAGGTCGTGTCCGGCCGCGCTGAGCTGTCCTGCCAGCTCCGAGCCGACTTTGCCGCAGCCTACAATAATGATGCGCATAGCGCACCTCCGATCTATTTCTCTATAGCTGTGCTCTGTTGACACAGTCTTGATACGCATATAGCGATTATAGCGGTTTGACCGAGAAAAAGCAATATCCAGACAGGAATTTTGCAGGAGTTTAGCGGAAAACCGACAAATAGGGAGAAATGGTCGGTGTATAGCTGATAAATAGTATGTCCGAAAAAAAGGAAAAACCACCCGAACGGGTGGTTTTCACTGCGGATTAAAGTTCCGCGACAGGTCACTTAAACTGTGTATAAGTGGTATCGCTTGCGTAGCCGTCGCTGTCGGTCTGGTGCATGGAGACCAGATTGCCGTTATCATCAAAGGTACGGGTATCGGTCGAGAGGGTGCCGCCTTCGATGGTCGAGCGGGTGGTCTGCGTTTTGCCGTCCACCGAGTACACGGTGAGCACCTCGAACACGACGCCGCTCTCGTCTACGGTGACCGACTGGATGAGCCGTCCCTGACTGTCGTAGCGGTTGTCGGTGGAGGAGGTGATATTGTCCTCGCCCTCGTAGGTGCGGGAGGACAGCACGTCGCCGTTGGTGTTCATGCCCATGCGGACGACCATTAGCTCGTTGCCGTCTGCGTCGTAAACCGTGTTGACGGCAGAGGACTGACCGTTGTCAACCTCGGTGTAAACCGTCTCAGAGGAGGCAGAAAGTTCGCCGTCCTCGTAGTTTTCCGTGCGCAGAACGCGGTTTTTGTCGTCATAGCTGCGGCGATACTCCGAGGTGGAGTTGTTGGTCTTGTCGGTGGTGATGGCATCTGTGCAGTTGCCGTTTTCGTCGTAGGTGTAGTCCGTGTAGGTGAAATTAAGCGGTTCTTCCTCGCCTTCCACGGTCTGCATGGTGTAGGAGCGGAAGGTGTTGCCGTCCTTGTCATGGCAGTTGACCGTGTAGCTGCGGTTGCCTTCCTCCGTGCGCAGCTCCAGTTCGTAGGAGGCAGCACGCGGCAGAACGGAAGCCAGCTGTGTCGGCACCTGCTCCATCACGGCAATGCGGCATGCAGGCGTGCGGTCATACGCGATGGTGGCACCGAGCACGATGACCGTGCTTACAATACAGGAAATAATGCGTTTGATCATATTTTTGTTCCCCTAAAATAATTAAGGCAATACCGCATAATTGAACAAGAGTGATTTGCGAGTAAATTTTGCGTA
>OLQP01001087.1_pt1 | contig 14584 bp, 7 predicted proteins | sample 1643181 | NCBI WGS metagenome assembly OLQP01 (sample SAMEA3136710, study PRJEB25190) | human gut metagenome | biome: human gut; feature: human-associated habitat; material: faeces | place: Austria | collected 2013 | reverse complement strand
ATATTTTTCTGATCATCGTGTCATTTATTTCAGTATTCCCGTTATACTGGATGATCTCAGCTGCGACAAATACATCAACAGATGTATCCCGTGGACGTATCCTTCCGGGAAGTCATTTTATGGAAAACTTCCACAATCTGACAGCTCAGCAGCCACTGTGGAGAGCACTTGGAAACTCATTTTTCTATGCAATCCTTACCACAGTGATCTGTCTTCTGATCTGCTCTATCGCAGGATATGGATTTGAAGTTTATCATGACAAAGGAAAAGACAGACTGTTCTCCATTCTGCTTCTGGCAATGATGGTTCCGCAGGTTGCAACTATGGTTCCGTTGTTCAAAATGTTCTCCAAAGCAGGACTTCTGAATACAGCAGTTGGTTTTATCCTTCCAATCATTTCTACACCATTTATGATCATGATGTTCCGTCAGAACGCAAGATCATTCCCGGTAGATATTATCGAAGCAGCTCGTATTGATGGACTGAGCGAAGTAAGAATCTTCTTCCAGATGTTCATTCCTACTATGAAATCAACATATGCGGCAGCAGCAGTTATTACCTTCATGAATGCATGGAACTCTTACCTGTGGCCGAAGGTAATCATGACAGACAACAAAGCAATGACAATGCCAATGTTGATCGCAAACCTGATCACAGGTTATGTAACAGACTATGGTATGCTGATGTGCGGCGTATTATTCTGTTCCATCCCGACAATGGTTGTATTCTTCGTACTGCAGAAACAGTTCGCAGAAGGTATTACCGGAGCGGTTAAGTAAGGCGGAGAGTGTTGCAATAATAAACTAAATAAAAGGATGCTGCGTGGTCCAGTGGGTATATTGCATAATATGTCCCGTACAGATTATGCGGCATCCTTTTTTTGTAAAATCCAATAACAGGAGGATAAGAATGAAAACTTTTGATTATTCTTTGGTAAAAGATCCACAGTATTTCAGAGATGGAAGAATGGATGCGCATTCTGACCATACATACTACAGAGATGGAGAGGAAGCGCAGGAAAAAGAAACTTCCTTCCGTTATGACCTCAATGGAATCTGGAAATTCCACTATGCCCGCAACTACGGAAGTGCAATCCCGGGATTTGAAAAAACAGACTATTGCTGCAAGGACTGGGATGATATCCGCGTGCCGGCACATATCCAGATGGAAGGATATGATGCACCTCAGTATGCCAACGTACAGTATCCGTGGGAAGGCCACGAAGACATTCATCCGGGCGAGATTCCGGAGCATTTCAATCCGGTTGCAAGCTATGTGAAATACTTTGAAGTGCCGGAAGAAATGCAGGGAAAACGTCTCTTTATCTCCTTCCAGGGTGCAGAGAGCGGCATTGCATTATGGCTCAACGGACAGTTTGTAGGCTACAGTGAAGACTCCTTTACACCGTCAGAATTTGAACTGACCGAGTATGTAAAAGAAGGTGAAAACAAACTTGCAGCACAGGTATTCAAATGGACAGCAAGCAGCTGGTGCGAGGACCAGGATTTCTATCGTTTCTCTGGAATCTACAGAGATGTTTATCTTTATACCGTGCCGGAGGTTCATGTTTATGACCTTCAGATCCGTGCAATCCCGGACGAAACTTTAAGTACAGCGGCACTTGAGATCGGAACAGATACCTGGGGCAAAGGTACAGTAAAGATCACTCTTTCCAAAGATGGAGAGACCGTGATCGAAGATAAAAAAGCACTCGACGGAGAGGAAATTTATTCCTGGAAAGTAGAAGATCCGGTACTCTGGAGTGCAGAAGATCCGCAGCTTTATGACCTTGTTTTAGAGGTTTATAACGAGGCAGAAGAACTTCAGGAAGTAGTTCCGCAGAAGATTGGATTCCGTCGTTTTGAGATGAAAGACGGCATCATGACACTGAACGGAAAACGTATCGTATTCAAGGGTGTAAACCGTCATGAATTCAGCTCAGTGAGCGGAAGACATGTGTCCGAAGAAGAGCTTCGCAAAGACCTTAAGACCATGAAACAGAACAATATCAATGCAATCCGTACATGTCATTACCCGGATGCTTCCATGATCTATGAACTCTGTGATGAATACGGAATCTATATGATCGATGAGACAAACCTGGAATCACATGGTTCCTGGGACGTGGCTGAATTTACAAAAGACTACACCTATGTTGTTCCTCATGATAAACCGGAATGGCTGGATATGATGTTGGATCGTGCAAATTCCATGTATCAGAGAGACAAAAACCACGCTGCGATCCTGATCTGGTCCTGTGGAAATGAGTCTTTCGGAGGCAAGGATATTTTTGAAATGTCACAGTTCTTCCACAAGGAAGATCCGACTCGCCTGGTTCATTATGAAGGTCTCTGCCATGACCGTAGATATAACGATACCAGTGACATGGAAAGTCAGATGTATCCATCCGTAGAGGCAATCAAAGAGTTCCTTGCAAAAGACAGCTCCAAGCCGTTTATCTGCTGTGAATACACCCATGCAATGGGAAATTCCTGCGGTGCAATGCACAAATATACAGATCTGACAGACACAGAACCGAAGTATCAGGGCGGATTTATCTGGGACTATATTGACCAGTCTATCTACAAAAAAGACCGCTACGGCAAAGAATTCCAGGCATACGGCGGTGACTTCGGAGAACGTCCGACAGATTACAACTTCAGTGGAAATGGTATCGCATACGGTGGAAACAGGGATGCTTCTCCAAAGATGCAGGAAGTCAAATTCAATTACCAGAACATCACTGCAGAAGTCGGTGCAGACAGCGTAAAAGTCATCAACAAGAACCTGTTTGTAAACACAGATATTTTTGATTGCGAAGTAACGGTTGCAAAGAATGGCAAGGTGATCAGAAGAGCTTCTCTTGCAACAGCAGTTGCTCCATTAAGCGAAGAAACTTATGTACTTCCGCTTGCAAAAGAAGAGAAACCAGGCGAATATACGGTGACGGTTTCCTTCCATCTGAAAGAAGATAAAGCATGGGCAGAAGCAGGACATGAGGTGGCTTTTGGACAGTATGTATACAAGATTGAAGAACCGAAAAAGACCTGCCCGGAAGGTGTAAAAGTGATCCGCAGCACACACAATATCGGTGTCAGAGGCGCACACTTTGAAGTACTTTTCTCTGTGTTAAACGGTGGTCTGGTATCTTATAAATATGCCGGAAAAGAGATGATCGAGGCAATTCCGAAACCGAATTTCTGGCGTGCACCAACCGACAATGACTGTGGAAATCTTATGGGAATGCGCTACGGACAGTGGAAACTTGCCAGCATGTACTTGAGTCACAAAGACTTTAGACAGGGAGCATATGGCCCGGCAAATATGCCAGAAGTAGAAGTGAATGAGAAGTCTGTAAAGGTATCTTACACCTATATTATGCCGACTACACCGACCAGTGAATGTAAACTTTCTTATGAAGTTTTCGGTGATGGAAGAGTGAAAACAACTCTTGTTTATGATCCGGTTAAAGAGCTTGGTGATATGCCGGAATTCGGTGTGATCTTTAAATTCAACGCAGATTATGACCGTGTGGAATGGTATGGACTTGGCGAGGCAGAGACCTATTCTGATCGTAAAAAAGGTGCAAAACTTGGTATTTATGCAAATATGGTTGCAGATAATATTGCAAGATATATGGTACCGCAGGAATGTGGCGCAAAAGAAGAAGTTCGCTGGGCAAAAGTAACCGACCGCAAGGGAAGAGGAATGCTCTTTGAGATGGACGAAAACAATGGCCCAATGATGTTCTCTGCACTTCCGTACACTCCACATGAGATGGAAAACGCAATGCATCCATACGAACTTCCGGAGGTTCATTATACCGTTGTACGTGTCGCAAAAGACCAGATGGGAATCGGTGGTGATGACAGCTGGGGTGCTCGCACACACGAAGAATATTTACTCAAAACTGACAAAAAGATGGAATTTTCCTTTGTATTTAAAGGACTTTAAGAGGCGAAAAAATGGCTAAACAGATTAAATACGGACGTTACCTTCATGGTGGAGATTATAATCCGGAGCAGTGGCTTGACCGCCCGGATATCCTTCAGAAAGACATTGAATATTTTAAAAAAGCACACATTAATACTGTGTCAGTAGGAATTTTTTCCTGGGCAGTTCTTGAACCAGAAGAAGGAAAATATAACTTTGATTGGTTAGAGGAAATTATCAATAATCTTTACAAAGAAGGCATCTATACTATCCTTGCAACACCGTCAGGAGCAAGACCAAAATGGATGGCAGACAAGTACGAAGAAGTTCTTCGCATGGATCCGGACAGGACGAGAAGATTCTTCGGAGGCAGACATAATCACTGTTTTACCTCTCCGGTATACAGAGAAAAAGTTCATGCAATTGATAAGAAATTAGCTGAAAGATTTGGCAAACATCCGGCAGTTATGCTGTGGCATATCTCTAACGAGTTTGGAGGAGAATGTCATTGCCCGCTCTGCCAGGCGAAGTTCCGTGAATGGCTGAAAGAAAAATATGGCACGATCGAGAATCTTAACAAACGCTGGTGCACTACTTTCTGGAGTCATAAATACAATAGCTTTGACCAGATTGAAAGTCCGTCCCCTAAGGGTGAAAATGAACTCCATGCGTTGAAGCTTGACTGGAAGAGATTTGTGACATACCAGACGATCGACTTCATTAAAAATGAGGTTGATGCGATCCGCGAGGGTGGTTCTGAACTGCCTGTAACAGCAAATCTGATGTATGATTATGACGGTCTGGATTACAAAAAATTCAAGGATGTTCTGGACGTGGTATCTTGGGATAATTATCCAAGCTGGCACAAAAAAGAAGAATATCTTACTGCAGTTGATGCGGAAATGCAGCATGATCTGATGCGCAGTATCAGGAAGGAACCATTCCTTCTTATGGAATCCTGTCCGTCTGCAACGAACTGGAAACCGATCAACAAACTTAAAAAACCGGGAATGCATCTGGCTGCATCTCTCCAGGCTGTAGCACATGGTTCTGACAGCGTGCTGTATTTCCAGCTTCGCCAGAGCCAGGGAGCTTCGGAGAAGTTCCATGGTGCAGTGATCGATCATTATGGCGGAGATGATACCCGCGTTTTCCGCGAAGTAACAGAGGTTGGCGAGGCTCTTGAGCAGATCCAGGAGACGGTTGGAACCAGCATGAGATCGCAGGCGGCTGTTCTCTATGACCGTGAGAACGACTGGGCGATCGCTGATGTGCAGGGACCGCGAAATGTAGATATGCACTACCGCGAAGCAGTCCAGAAAAACTACCGTGCTCTGAGAGAACAGGGGCTGAATGTGGATGTGATCGCAATGGAACATTCCCTTTCCGATTATAAAGTTCTGGCGGCTCCGATGGCATATATGTTCAAAGATGGATACGAAGAAAAGCTTCGCACTTATGTGGAAAACGGCGGAACTCTGGTGCTTTCTTACTGGTCAGGACTGGTTGATGGTACTGACAGATGCTTCCTTGGCGGAACTCCATATGGGCTTATGGATGTGGCGGGACTCCGCAGCACAGAGACAGATGCGCTCTATGACTGGGAAGAAAATCATGCGATCCCGGAGGCGGGAAGTCATCTTGGAATCAGTAACGTATATACCTGTAAAAACCTTTGCGAACTGGTCAAGGTTTCGGATGCAGAAGTACTGATGCGTTATGGCGAAGACTTCTATCAGGGATATCCGGTGCTGACACACAAGGCATTTGGCAAAGGCCATGTATATTATGTGTGTGCAGATATGGAAATTGGATTCTATCAGGATTTCTACGGCAGAGTAGCTGCAGAAGCAGGTCTGAAATCTCCAATAGAGATTATTCCGGAAGGAGTTTCTGTAACAGTAAGAGAAAACGAGGATACCGAATATCTCTTCATCCAGAATTATGCGCGTAAGCCACAGGCTGTTCCGGTTCCGGCAGAGTATGAATTGCTTTATGGAACAGAGAGTGAAGTCATGGCTCCGCTGCAGACAAGGATTCTGAAGAAACACAAATAGAACAGAGATAATGTCTTCAATACTGTTTTGAAGCTAATAACAAAGTGTTTTAAAGGAAATGGTGCAGTCTCAGAGATGGGACGCACCTTTTTTGATATTTTCACGTATAGAAAAGTTCTATTAAATTGACGAAAATGCCTAATTAATGATAAAATAGTAACTAGATAATGCAAGGAGTATGCTGACAGAAAAATTGAAATAACAAAAAGAGTGACTGGACAAGGAATTGTTCCTGAAGGAGAGATATCATGAACTCTAATACAGAATTGATTATTTACACAACTGACGACGGAGTTACAAAAGTTGAGGCAACTTTTGATGGCGATACTGTCTGGCTGTCACAGGAACAGATGGGAGAATTGTTCCAGAGGGATAAATCTACGATTTCCCGACATATCAGAAACATTTTTATAGAAGGAGAATTAGATGAGAAAGTGGTTGTTGCAGAAATTGCAACAACCAGTCCTCATGGTGCAATGAAGGGGAAAACTCAGAATAATATTACAAGAGTTTATAATCTTGATGTTATTATTTCTGTTGGGTATCGTGTAAAATCTCTTCGTGGTACGCAGTTTAGAATTTGGGCTACAGGAATTTTAAAAGAATATATGCAAAAAGGATTTGCCCTCGATGATGAGCGTTTAAAAGGAAATGGTGGTGGTTCTTACTGGAAAGAATTGCTTGACCGCATCAGGGATATTCGTTCTTCTGAAAAAGTTCTTTATAGACAGGTTCTTGATTTATATGCAACAAGTATCGATTATAATCCGAAGGCACCGGAATCAGTCAGGTTTTTTAAGATTGTTCAAAATAAATTGCATTTTGCAGCTCACGGACATACAGCTGCAGAAGTTATATATGAGCGTGCTGATGCAGAAAAACTGTTTATGGGATTGAAATCATTTGCAGGTGAAATACCGGCACTTAAAGATATTGGTATTGCTAAGAATTATTTGACTGAAACAGAACTTAAAGTTCTTAATAATCTTGTTTCCGGATATTTCGATTTTGCTGAAATCAGCGCTCTTGAGCGTAGACCTATGTATATGAAGGACTACATAAATCAACTTGATACAATTTTGTCTTCGAGTAACAGAAAACTTCTGCAAAATAGTGGGACGATTAGTCATACGCAGGCACTTGAAAAAGCAAAACAAGAATATCGAAAATATCAAGAGAAAACAATTGCGCCTGTCGAGCAAGCGTATTTAGATACCATTCATGATCTTGAAAAAGAGGCAAAAAAACAAATCAGAAATAGAAAATAGTTTGCATTAAAGCACAACCAATGAAATTTTATTCAAAGGTTGTGCTTTAAGTTTAATTCTTTAAGCAAATTTTCCTGAGAAACAGATGGCTGATAAATAATCAGGAGAGCCATTTTTATAGGTGTTCATAATTGCCTGTTCGTCGGGTGCAGGCAGATCATCGAGATGTTATGATGTATACAGAAGAGATGCCGTGTTACGGAAAACAGTAACATGGCTGATGGAGGAATATGTTTATGAAATTTTTTCATTTATCGGACTTGCATATAGGATTAAAACTCATGAACCATGACATGAGAGAAGATCAGGAATATATTTTGTCGGAAGTTATCGAGGTGGCAGGTCGGGAAAAGCCGGATGCCATTGTGATCGCAGGGGATATTTACGATAAGGCAGTTCCGTCAGCGGAGGCGGTGGAGGTTTTTGACCGTTTTCTGGTCGGACTCACCGAAGCAGTGCCGGATGCGGTTATTATGATGATCAGCGGAAACCACGACAGTGCTCCGAGAGTCAACTGTTTCCGAAAAGTCCTTTCCGGGCAGAACATCTATATGGTGGGACAGCCGCCGCGTACAGAGTCAGAATATATCGAAAAAGTAACACTGAATGATGCGTACGGAGAGGTGAATTTTTACCTCCTTCCGTTTGTGAAACCATCCATGGTAAAACAGATCACAGGTACGGATAAAAACGGAAATAATCTTTCTTATAATGAGACATTGCATCGGCTTATTGATCGTGAAACCATCAATCAGAACAAGAGAAATGTGCTGGTCAGTCATCAGTTTTATCTCCCGACGGGTAAAAAGGCAGAAGAAATTGAACGTATGGATTCCGAGATGCGTACGGTCGGAAATATCGATGAAGTATCAGCAGACGTGTTGGAAAAATTTGATTATGCGGCTCTTGGACATATCCATAAACCAATGAAAGTTGGCAGTGAATTATACCGTTATTGCGGAACTCCGCTTGCCTGCTCTTTGAGTGAAGCACAGCAGCAAAAAGGCATTATTATGGTAGAAATGGGTGTAAAAGGAGAGATAAAAACAACAATTTTACCGCTTGAACCGTTGCGACAGGTGAAGGTTGTAAAAGGAACTCTGGAGGAGGTTTTGAAAGAATCCTGTAAGGATTATGTGACTGTGGTCCTGACAGATAAGGCGGATCTGGATGTGATCGATATGCAGGAACGTATCCGTCTGGCATTTCCGAATCTGCTGGAGATCCGGAGGGAAAATCAGCGGAAAACGGATTATACCAGAACGTTACAGACAGAAGAATTGCTGGATCCGTATGAGCTGTGCTGCTCTTTCCTGAAAGATCTGGACGAAGAAGAAAAGATGATTTTGCAGGATGTACTACATACGGTTCAGGGGGTGAAATAAATGAAACCTTTACGTTTAAAAATGCAGGCATTTGGCTCATATGGTAAAGAAACTACAATTGATTTTGAGAAAGTAAATCAGAATCTTTTTCTTATAACCGGGGATACCGGAGCGGGAAAAACGACGATCTTTGATGCGATCGTTTTTGCTTTATATGGAGAAGCCAGCTCTTCTTTAAACAAAAAAGAAGGCGTAGTTCTGCAGAGCCAGTATGTGGATTTTGGCTGTGAGCCGGCGGTAGAACTGGTCTTTGCGGAAGGAAGTGGAGAGAACTGTGAAATTTATACAGTACGTCGCGTACCACGTCATCTGAAAACGATCACACGAGGAGCGGGAAAAGGAAAACAGCGTGAAATTACAGGCTCTGTAAGCCTGATCATGCCGGATGGAATGGAATATCCATCCAAAGAAGCTGACCGAAAACTGCAGGAGATTGTAGGACTTACCAAGAGTCAGTTTATGCAGGTTGCGATGATTGCACAGGGCGAATTTATGGATCTTCTTCGTGCAAAATCAGATGATAAAAAAGTAATTTTTAGAAAGCTTTTTAACACAGAAATGTATCAGGATATTGTGGCAGAATTGGGTAATCGAAAGCGCGCAAAAGAGAAAGAAATCGCAGTTCTGAAAACACAATGTCAGGGAGAAGTGAGCAGGATCCGTATACCTGAAACATATGAATCAGAGACTCTGAAACAGTTGAAAAAACAACTGGAAGATGGTGAGATGACACGCCTTACTGACTTTCTGGAAGAAGTGGAAAAACTGTGTGACTGGCTGGAAAAATATACTGATCTGGCAGAAAAAGATTATCGGAAATCGGTTGAAAACAGAGACAAAAAAAGAGAACTATATACCAGGGCGGAAGCACTTTTAAAATGGTTTGATCAGTTAGAAACTGCGGAACAGAAACTGCAGGAATGTGCAGATGATGAAGCAAAAATAGTGAAAACAACAGCCCTGATCAGCCGTATCAGAAATGCGTATGAGATCAGAGAGACCGGTGTTCTCTTAAATGATGCGGAGAGACGACTGACAGAATTGGAACAATCATTAAAGACTCAGGAAAAACAGTTGCCAATATTGGAAGAAACGCGGAAAACAGCGGAAAATGCAGAGGAACAGAAAAAGCTGATTTGCGATCAGGAATTGCAGAATTGCAGTAAAATTTCAGAAAAAGTCCAGAAGGCACTGGAGCTTTTTGAACAGATAAAGAGACTTCATACACAGGCAGAAGTAGACAGGAAAAACTGTGCTCTGGCAACAGAAAACACAAAGAAAGTGCGAAAGCAGCAGGAGGCTCTGGAAGAGCAGGAAACACAGTGGAAAAAACAGAGTGAAGAGTTGGCTGAAGTGGATAAGAAGCTGGTACTCGCAGAGAATAAAAAGCAGGAAGCAGATGCGGTTTCAAAGGAGATCGTGGATGTTCAGAACTTGAGAAATCAGGCAGAACAGTGCCGCAAAAAAGCAATTAAAACACGAGAAACTTATGCAAATATAACGAAAAAATATAATGATGCAAACACAGAATACGAAGAAGTAAGACTGCATTTTTTGAATGCGCAGGCTGGTTTTCTTGCCGCAGAATTAGAATCGGGAAAACCCTGCCCGGTGTGCGGTTCTACAGAACATCCACATCCTGCGAAAAAAGGTGTGGAATCTGTGGATATCTCTGAGGAAAAACTGCAAAATATGCAGACAAATGTGGATAAACTGCGTAAAGGTCAGGAAAAAGCTGCTGGGGATGCAGCGGCGGCCAGATCAGAATACGATACACGAAAAGATACTTATATTGCCAGTGTACAAAAGCTCCAGGAACGTTTGCATAGAAGTGTTTCTTCTATAACAGAGCAGTCAAGTGTGACGGAAATGAACGATTCTCTGGAAAACTGGAAGCAGCAGCTGGCAGAAGAACTGAACAACTTACAGAGGAGTGCACGCCTTCTGGTAAAAATCCGTGAAGCACTTCAAAATATGGAGAAACAGAAAAAACAGTTGCAGGATACTTATGATGAGTGCATGGAGAAAGAAAAAGCTGCTGCTGAAAAACTGGCGGGAAGTGAAGCCGCACTGGAAAACATAAAAGGCTCCACTGAATTTAAGACAGAAGAAGAGGCAAAGGCGGCACTGCTTCAGGCTGAAGACAGCAAAAAACAGGCAGAAGAAGTATATCAGAAAGTTCTGTCAGAAGCGAAGAAAGCCGCAAATGCGCAGAAACAGGCAGAAACACTGATCAGCCGTTACCAGCAGGAGATTCCGGAACAGAAGAAGTGTGTGGAAGATCGAAAAACTTCTTATACAGAAGTAATGGAAATAAAGCAGATGACAGAATCTGAATGGAAAGAGCTTGTGGAGACGTACAGCCGTGAAGCGGCAGAGGATTTGCAGAAAACAGTCAATGCATATAATGAGAAAAAGACTGCAGCACAGGCAAGACGAGATTCTGCGCAGAATGCAGTTGGGGAATCAAAACGTCCAGTGTTGGAAGAACTTCAGAAAGAAAAAGAAGTTGCAGAAACGGAATATTTGGAGAAAGAAAAGATTTATAACCAATTGCGAATAGATAACAAGGATGACAGAGAAATTTTTGATACACTTTCATCCAGGCTGGAAGAGCGAAAATCAATCGTGGAGGAACATGCCAGAATCGACGCGTTGTACCGTATGACTTCAGGAAATGTCAGTGGATCTCGTATGGACCTTGAGACTTATGTGCAGCGCTATTATCTGGAACGCATTTTGTATGCTGCAAACAGGCGCTTTCAGGAAATGTCTGCCGGACAGTTTGAACTCCGGATGTATGATCTGGAAAAAGCTGGTGAGGGTAAAAACCGGGGGCTTGATCTGATGGTGTATTCTACTGTGACAGGGAAGGAGCGAGAGGTCCGTACACTTTCCGGTGGAGAATCCTTCATGGCAGCGTTGTCTCTGGCACTTGGAATGGCAGATCAGATTCAGCAGAGCTCTGCAGCAATTAATCTGGACATGATGTTTATTGATGAGGGCTTTGGTTCACTGGACGAACATTCACGCAATCAGGCGGTTCGTGTGTTGCAGGAAATGGCAGAAGGCTCCAGACTGATTGGAATTATTTCTCATGTGTCAGAACTGAAGCAGGAGATTGAAGATCAGTTGCTCGTAAACAAAGATGAGAATGGAAGCCATGTGAAATGGCAGATCAGCTGATTTTCGGTAAAATATAAAAGCAGGGAATAGAAATATTAGAGAATGTTAGGAGAAAAATGACAGAAGAAACTTTGGAAAAACTGGCACAGTTGCTGGAACAGGATCAATTTGAACTGCTCATTCCGGAGAAGATGCGGACAGAATCGGGAAGAATATCGGATAAGGCATCAGCCAGCATGGATATTCCATTGGTATATCTGATGAATGATGCGGTCGAGAGCTTTCTGGTTTTTCGAAATGTTCGTATGACGGGGGAATATCACAGCGATTATCAGGGAGAACTGCAGGCATCCATGACCAGGCAGGATGGCAGATTTGTGCTTGTCATAAAACAGGATGATACAGTGCTGACATTGTTTTTTGAGGATTTGGAATTGGAAGTCCATCTGTATGAATATGCATATACTGGTCATTTCTGGGTAAAAGACTATGAATATTTGCGACAATTGGAGTATCGCCTTGCGATTCTCAGGGATAAATATGATTATCTTGGTGAGGCATATTGCACGGAAGAAGAAATAAAACTGGCGGCACTTGTAGAATTTCCACCATTAAATTATTGCTGCTATCCGGCAGTACCGGAGAAATATATCGTGTCCAGAGAAAATCCCTGGATACCTTCTGAAAAAGCAATTGTTTATATGAAAGAACTGGCAGCGGAATGTGAGGATACTTCTTTGCTGAAAATGTTAGAATTCTATAGAAAGCATCCTGCGAAATTCTGGGCGAAGAGACTTGCGGTTATGCTGCATCAGACGAAGCACAGCAGAATTGTAGATCTGTTGTCAGAGAGACTGCAGCAGGCAACGGCAGATTATCCAAGAAGATTTTTTGGAGATGATGTGGAACAAAAGTATCAGCAAACATTGGAAAGAGCAAAACAGCGTCAGAGGGAGTTGAAGAGCCAGGGAATTCGTGCAGATCTTCTGAGAGAAGAACCTTTTACGATTGCGCGTGATTCTTTGAATTATAAACTGTATCTTATGATATGGAAGGAACAGAAGGGGAACCGAGTAACAGAAATAGAAGAATATATCTGTGAATAATAGATTCTTAAAGCCAAAAGCTGTATTAGCAGGAGAAAACTTGAAATACAGCTTTTGTTGTTCTTTTGAAATACGGAAAGTTATGCTTTTTTCATTTTTCCAAGTTCTCTGCGGGCAAAAACAACCGCCAGTACAAATGCAGCTGCGTCGGCAATCGGTCCTGCATACATAACGCCATCGATTCCCATAAGCATAGGGAAGATAATGATCAGTGGAAGCAGAAAGATCACCTGTCTGGTGAGAGACATGATGATACCGAGGCCAGCCTTTCCTATAGAAGTAAAAAATCCGGAGGACATCGGCTGGATACCATTTGCGAAAGTCAGGAGCATAAAAATCCTCAGATAATTTTCTGCGAATTTAAAGTACAGATCGCTTCCGCCGCCAAACATGCTGATAATCTGATGTGGAAAGATCTGGAAGCACAGGAAAAAGAATGTGGCAATGATCGTACATGCTGTTGCAGAATAACGATATGTCTGACGAACACGGTCGTATTTTTTAGCTCCATAGTTAAAGCCCCAGATAGGCTGAGCACCCTGAGCGATGCCGATGCAGATTGCCAGAAAAACCATATTTACTTTTGACACAATCCCAACGCATGCAATCGGGATATCACTTCCATAAACAGAAGACGCTCCGTAATAACGAAGAGTGTTATTCATTACAATCTGGACAGCACCAATTGCAATCTGATTGATGCACGAAGCAAGTCCGAGCGAAGAGATTGCTTTGAGGTGGGTCATTTGAGGCTTAAACATGCCCTTTTCCAGATGCATATGGCGGAATTTCGCAAAATAAAGTACAACCAGCATGGCAGAAATAAACTGTCCGATGACAGTTGCCCATGCACCACCTTTGATTCCCCATTTGAAACCAAAGATAAACAGTGGGTCAAGGATCGTGTTGATGATTGCTCCGGTCAGAGTGCAGACCATAGAATAAGTGGGACTGCGGTCAGCACGAATCAGGTGGTTGCCGCCGACGGACAAGGTGAAGAATGGAAGTCCGATAGCAATAATGCCTACATAATCGATTGCGTAAGGCATCACATTATCTGTTGCGCCAAAAAAGATAAGCAGTGGTTTCAAAAAGATTAAAATCGCTGCGGCAATGGCTGTACCTATAATAACAAGTGTCGATAATGCACTTCCTGCAATCTCGCTTGCTTTTCGTTCTCTTCCGGCACCCATTTCAAGGTTGTAGTTGGAGGCGCCGCCGATTCCAAGCAGCAGTGCGGCAGCAGTGGAGATCGTCGTGACCGGAAATGCAATATTGGTAGCTGCGTTTCCGAGCATGCCGACACCCTGACCGATAAAAATCTGGTCTACTATATTATAGAGAGCATTGACCAGCATGCTGATGATAGCTGGGATTGCAAATTTAGCAAGAAGGCGGCCGGTTGGAGCAATGCCTAATGGATTGCCGGCATTTGTATTTGCAGTTGAAGGACTAGATTGAGATTTCAAGATAAATGACCTCTTTCTTCTATAGTATAAGATGTTTTTTATAAAGCCTGATTCAGGGCTGTTTATTAAGTATAACACAAAAAATAAAAAAAGTTCAAAAAAATTGTTGACAGATTCTTTTTATAGTGGTATTCTAACTAAGCTGTCGCAAGGAATTGTTTCTTCTGAATAAACAATTTGAAAAATTTTGAAAAAAACAAAAATAATTGTTGACAAAGAAACGAACATGTGATAGAGTAA
>OLQP01001072.1_pt1 | contig 14805 bp, 9 predicted proteins | sample 1643181 | NCBI WGS metagenome assembly OLQP01 (sample SAMEA3136710, study PRJEB25190) | human gut metagenome | biome: human gut; feature: human-associated habitat; material: faeces | place: Austria | collected 2013 | reverse complement strand
TCTGGTTAGCCTCTACCACCTTAGTCACCTCAATGGTATCAAAGTTTCTGATTTCTGTTTTGCGAGGATGGTTCTTTCCATACTTGCCCTTGAGATATTCAAACCAGTTGATGGTTACATCGGTCATGTGAGCCAGGTCGTTCTCAATCTCAGCAAGTTCAGCCTTAATCTTCATCAGCAGTTCGTCTGCCTTATCCTTATTATATTTAAGGATCCGCTGCATCTTGATTTCCAGAAGTTTGAGGATGTCCTCGCGGGTAATTTCCCGATGGAAGGCATATTCTACCATACCCTTACCGTCTACTTCGGCAGTAAAGAGTTTGTCTTTGAATGGTTCGAGTTTTGAGTCGATGAAGGCAACAACCTCATCCTGACTCTTACTCTGCTCAAACTTTCGCTCCTTGTAGATGCGTTCTTCGATGAAAATCCGTTCGAGAGAAGAGAAGAAGAGCTGTTCCTCCAATTCACCCTTTCTGATCATCAGTTCCTTGCGCAGCAATCCCATAGTGCGGTCTACGCTGTGGCGCAACACATCGCTGGTAGTGAGGAAAACAGGCTTGTTGTCTTCGATGACACAGCAGTTGGGCGAGATGTTGATTTCGCAATCGCTGAAAGCGTAGAGTGCATCCATCGTTTTATCTGATGAGGTTCCTGGTGCCAGATGCACAAGAATCTCAACATTTGCCGAAGTAACATCATCTACCTTGCGTGCCTTAATCTTACCCTTTTCTACCGCTTTGGTGATAGAATCGATGAGGCTGCCTGTAGTCTTGCTGAATGGTATCTCGCTGATAACGAGTGTCTTGTTGTCGAGCTTGTCTATCTTGGCTCTTACCTTCAATGCACCACCTCGCTGTCCATCATTGTATTTACTTACATCGATGGCACCGCCTGTAGGGAAGTCGGGATAGAGTTGGAATGGCTCGCCCTTGAGATAGTGGACGGCAGCATCGCAAATCTCATTGAAATTATGTGGCAAAACCTTACTGCTCAATCCCACGGCAATACCCTCGGCACCTTGTGCCAGGAGCAGCGGGAATTTGGCAGGGAGCGTGATAGGCTCCTTGTTTCTGCCATCATAAGAGAGTTGCCAGTCGGTGGTTTTAGGATTGAAAACCACATCGAGAGCAAACTTAGAGAGGCGTGCCTCGATATATCGGGGAGCAGCGGCACGGTCGCCCGTAAGAATGTTTCCCCAGTTACCCTGAGTATCGATGAGCAGGTCTTTCTGTCCCATCTGTACCAAAGCATCTCCGATAGACGCATCACCGTGAGGGTGAAACTGCATGGTATGTCCCACGATATTGGCAACCTTGTTGTATCTTCCGTCGTCCATGCGCTTCATAGAGTGGAGGATGCGTCGCTGTACCGGTTTCAAACCATCCTCAATATGAGGAACGGCACGTTCGAGGATAACATACGATGCATAGTCGAGGAACCAGTTCTGATACATTCCGCTGAGGTGATGTACAGCAGAAGCATCGAATCGGTTCACCGGCTTATAATCGGAATGTTTCTCGGTCGAAATCTCCTCGTTGTCATCTTCCGCAGCATCCTGTTCAGATTCTGCAGAAGAATTTTCCAAATTTGGCGATTTTTCCTCTTCAAGACCGTTTTTATCTTTAATTTCGTCGCTCATATATAGCTTTTAATACTTATTTTATTAATTTATGGCAAAAATACAACAATTTTTCGAGAAAAAAGAGTATCTTTGCCGAAAATTTGAAAAAAATAAGATTTAATCATGGCACAGGAAGATGTTTTTAAGAAAATTGTAAGCCATTGCAAGGAATATGGCTTCGTGTTCCCAAGTAGTGAAATTTATGATGGCTTGGCTGCCGTTTATGACTATGGTCAGAATGGTGTTGAGCTCAAAAACAATATCAAACAGTACTGGTGGCAGAGTATGGTATTGTTGCACGAGAACATTGTTGGTCTCGATGCAGCTATCTTCATGCACCCTACAGTATGGAAGGCATCTGGACACGTAGATGCTTTCAATGACCCATTGATTGATAACCGCGATTCAAAGAAGCGTTATCGTGCCGATGTGCTCATCGAGGATCACATGGCTAAGTATGAGGAGAAGATTGCCAAGGAGATTGCCAAGGCTAAGAAGCGTTTCGGCGATAGCTTTGATGAGGCTCAGTTCCGTGCAACTAATCCTCGCGTTCTGGAGAACCAGAAGAAGTTTGATGATCTCCATGCCCGCTATACTGAGGCTATGCAGGGTCCTAACCTGGAGATGCTGAAGCAGATTATCGAGGATGAGGGTATCGTCTGCCCTATCAGCGGTACCAAGAACTGGACTGATGTCCGTCAGTTCAACCTGATGTTCTCTACCCAGATGGGTGCTGCCAGCGATGCTACAAGCAAGGTATATCTCCGTCCTGAGACAGCTCAGGGTATCTTCGTAGATTATCTGAGCGTTCAGAAGACCGGCCGTATGAAGTTGCCATTCGGTATCTGTCAGATTGGTAAGGCTTTCCGTAACGAGGTTGTAGCCCGTCAGTTCGTATTCCGTATGCGTGAGTTCGAGCAGATGGAGATGCAGTTCTTCTGCCAGCCTGGTACTGAGATGAAGTGGTTTGAATATTGGAAGAAGGTTCGTCTGGCTTGGCACGAGGCTCTCGGTATGGGTAATGAGAACTACCGTTATCACGATCACGAGAAACTGGCTCACTATGCCAATGCTGCTACCGACATCGAGTTTAAGATGCCATTCGGCTTCAAGGAGGTAGAGGGTATCCACAGCCGTACCAATTTTGACCTTTCTCAGCACGAGAAGTACAGCGGCCGTTCTATCAAGTACTTCGATCCAGAGAAGAACGAGAGCTATGTACCTTACGATGTAGAGACATCTATCGGTGTAGACCGTATGTTCCTCAGCGTAATGTGCCACTCTTACTGCGAGGAGAAGCTGGAGAATGGCGAGACACGTGTTGTTTTGCGTTTGCCAGAGGCTTTGGCACCTGTTAAGTGTGCTGTGTTCCCATTGGATAAGAAGTATGGTTTGCCAGAGTTGGCACACGAAATCGTTGACGAACTGAAGTTCCACTTCAATACTCACTATGGCGATCCTAAGGATTCTATCGGTAAGCGTTATCGCCGTCAGGATGCTATCGGTACTCCATTCTGTATCACCGTAGACCACGAGACTCCAAACGATCATAAGGTAACTCTGCGTTATCGTGATACCATGGAGCAGGAGCGCGTAGCTATCTCTGATCTTCGCAGCATCATCGAGGAGCGCGTAAGCATCACTAGCGTATTGAAGAAGCTTGGCAAGGAAATCAAGAACTTCTAATTAATCAAATATATCTAGATGAATCTTAAGAGTTTGAAATATTTCTTCTTCCTCATGATGGCAGTGATCACACTGTCATCATGTAGCGAAGATGATGATAATGTCTCGGAATATGCCAACTGGCAGGAGCGTAACGAGCAGGCTTTTGCCGATACATTGGCTTATGCCAGAAAGATGGGTGAAGCTAACGGCTGGTACGTTTATAAGAACTGGACGTTCGAAAACCAGACTCCGACGAACAAAGATCAGAATGGTAATTTAGTGACCCTTCCTTATAAGGATTGCGATAATATCATCGTTCATGTTCTGAAGAAGGGAGAGGGTACAACTTCTCCTATCCTTACCGATTCGGTACAGGTGAGCTATCGTGGCCGTTTCATTCCTACTGATAATTATAAGGAAGGTTACGTCTTCGACCAGAGTTTTACGGGTACTTTTGATGCTGCTACAGCTAATCCTATCCGTAGTGTGGCCGGTGGATTTATCGATGGCTTTACCACCGCATTGCTCAAGATGCATCCGGGCGACCATTGGCAGGTGTTCATTCCATACCAGCTGGCTTATGGCGAGAGCGGTAATTCTTCAATCCAAGGCTATTCAATGCTCCGTTATGAGATGGTGCTCAAGAGTTATAAGAGAGCTTCTGGCAAGAAGTGGATTACTAAATAATAAGAATAAATATTTAGAGAAAAGTATGTGCATATGTTTGAAATGATATATGCACATATTTTTTTGTATGAGCGATATACGAGAAATTAATTTATGCTTTATAGCAAGAAGACAGATTATTTGATGGAGTCGATTCGCCTGGGTAGGGAGATGGATCGGCGCGAGAAACTCAATCTTATTGTAGGGTTGAGTATACCTTCTATGCTGGCTCAGATTTCTACGGTGATGATGTTCTTCATTGATGCTTCTATGGTGGGGCATCTGGGAGCAGAGGCTTCTGCCAGTATCGGATTGATTGAGTCAACTACCTGGCTTATAGGTAGCTTGCTCAGTGCAGCTGCTACTGGCTTTTCTGTACAGGTAGCTCATTTTATCGGAGCTAATGATTTTGAAAATGCCCGTCAGGTGTTTCGTCATGCGCTGATTTGCGGTGTGGCGTTCAGCATTTTTGTTTCTCTTCTCTGTGTCGGCATTCATGCTTATCTGCCTTATTGGCTGGGTGGAGGTGCTGATATAGCCACCAATTCCTCTCGCTATTTTCTGATATACGGTCTGGTACTGCCATTCGTTTTCCTTTATCACATATCCGAAATGATGCTGAAATCGGCGGGCAATATGCATACGCCTAGTGTGATGGCAGTATTGATCTGCATCTGCGATGTGATATTCAATTATCTGTTTATCTATATCCTGAAGTTGGGTGTTGTGGGGGCTGCCTTAGGAACGGCGATGGCTTATGTCTGCATCTCTCTGCCTAATCTTTATCTTGCTGGTTTCAAGAATAAGATACTGAATCTCCGTCAGGACCATGTCCGTTTCCGTTGGGTCAGGTCGTATGTTCATAATGCCTGTAAAATCAGCATTCCGATAGCCATACAGAACATATTGATGAGCGGGGCGCAGATAGTGAGTACCATGATTGTGGCACCTCTTGGCAATATAGCCATTGCTTCCCATTCTTTTGCTATTACGGCAGAGAGTCTTTGCTATATGCCGGGCTATGGTATTGGTGATGCGGCTACTACTCTGGTGGGACAGACGCATGGAGCAGAGCGAGTAGGTTTGTGCAAGAATTTTGCCTATATGACAGTAGGACTTGGAATGGCTGTGATGGCTGTGATGGGAGTGGTGATGTATGTCTTTGCTCCTGAGATGATTGGCGTTCTTTCTCCGGTAGAAAGTATCCGTGAGATGGGTACCATCTGTTTGCGCATCGAGGCTTTTGCTGAACCATTCTTTGCAGCCAGCATCGTGACCTACTGTGTTTGTGTAGGAGCGGGCGATACCAGAAAACCGGCGATGATCAATCTCGGTACCATGTGGCTGGTGCGCCTCACTCTGGCTTATGCTCTTTCCAAGAGCTATGGCTTGGAGGGAGTATGGATAGCGATGGCTACCGAACTCACATTCAGGGGAATCCTCTTCCTTATCCGCCTCTTCAGAGGTTCATGGATGAAGAGTTTTCATGTAGGTTAGGATTGGTTTTCTGCCTCCAATGTTAGTTTTAGGTTAAGATTTGCATACATCGGGAAGATATTCTCTAAAATGTTTGCAAATCTTTTTTATTTTTCTTAATTTTGCATCGCAGACAGTAACCATGTCACAGGTTTTGCCGTTATATATAGGTGAACTTGTTAAGTAGCATGATATATATAATAAGGTATATAGAAAGAATGATATAGAAAACAATAAATATATAAATAATTAAAATCAGATGAAACTAAGAAAGATTTTTGCAGCAGTTGTGCTGTTCCTTTCTGCAGGTACAGCGATGGCACAGCAGATGCCAGCTATTCCGGTAGACAAGAATGTGAAGATAGGTCGTCTTGATAATGGATTGACTTACTACATTCGTCACAACAGTTATCCTGAGCATGTAGCCAGTTTCTACATCGCACAGAAAGTGGGTTCTATCAATGAGAATGATGACCAGCGCGGTTTGGCTCACCTCTTGGAGCACCTTGCCTTCAACGGTACCGATCACTTCAAAGGTAATTCCCTCCAGGATTACCTGCAGAGCATCGGAGTGGAGTATGGTAGAAATCTCAATGCTTATACCAGCGTAGAGAAAACCGTATATTACTTCACCGATGTACCTACTACCCGCCCTACAGCCGTAGATTCATGCATGCTCATCCTCAAGGATTGGAGCAACGGTATCTCTCTTACCAAGGAAGCCATCAATGACGAGCGCGATGTGGTACACAATGAGTACCGTATGCGCATTGTAGGTCAGCAGCGCATGATAGAGCGTTCACTTCCTAAGCTCTATCAGGGCGAAAAGTATGGCTACCGTTTCCCTATCGGTTTGATGAGCGTTATCGATGGTTGTAAGCCAGAAACTCTCCGTGCTTACTACCGCAAATGGTATCGTCCAGACAATCAGGCTATTATCATCGTGGGTGATGTAGATGTAAATCATATCGAAGCTAAGATTAAGGAACTCTTCTCAGGTATCAAGGTACCTAAGAATGCCGCTAAGATAGAGAAGGTAGAAGTATCTGATAATGATTCAGCCATCTATGTTATCGACAAGGATAAGGAGCAGCAGGTTGATCTCTTCCAGATTTATATGAAGCACAATGCTGTGCCAGATTCTCTGAAGGGCAATATGAGCTATCTCCTGAAGGGATACATGGATAACGTGATTTCTTCAATGATGGCTGCCCGTTATGCTGAGAAGGCATTGGAGCCAGACTGTCCATATCTCCAGGCAAGTGCCGGTGATGGTTCATACCTGATTTCAAGCACTAAGGATGCTTTCACCCTTACCGGTGTGGCTAAGCCAGGAAAGATTAAGGAGGCTTATGCTGCTGTTCTCCGCGAGGCACAGCGTATGCATGAGTTCGGTTTCACAGCTACTGAGTATCAGCGTGCCAAGGATGAATTCATGAGCCAGGTTGACAAGGCGCTTGCCAACAAGGATAAGATGAAAAACGAGCAGTTTACCACCCAGTATGTGGATAACTTCACTTCTAACGAGCCTATTCCGTCAGTAGAAGAGGAGAGCCAGATCTGGAAGATGGTAGTTCCAAACTTGCCTCTTGAGGTTATCAACAGCTATGCCAAGCAGTTGGTTTGCCAGAGCGATACCAACCTTGTATCATTGGTTATGATGCGCGAGCAGGCTGGTGCCGTTTATCCTACCGAGCAGGAACTCTCTGCCATCGTAAAGCAGGTACGTGCTGAGAAGCTCGAGGCTTATGTGGATAATGTTAAGCAGGAACCTCTCATCGCTCAGGCTCCTAAGGCTGGTAAGATTAAGAAGACTGTAGAGAACAAGAAGTTGGGCTTCAAGGAGTTGACTCTTTCTAATGGCGCTAAGGTGGTATTGAAGAAGACCGATTTCAAGGACAATGAGATTGCTTTCGCAGCTTCAGCCAATGTGGGCTATTCTACTTTCGGCAAGGAAGACTTCCTGAATGCTGCATTTGCAGCAGATGTGCTCGATGCTAGTGGTCTTGGCGATTTCTCAAGCAATGATCTTGATAAGACTTTGGCAGGTAAGCAGGTTGGCGTTTCGTTCAGCTTGAGTCCTTTCAATCATGGTTTGAAGGGTAATTCTACTCCTAAGGACATCGAAACCCTGATGCAGCTCATCTATCTCAAGATGACCGCAGTAAGCAAGGACCAGAAGAGCTTCGACAATATGAAGAGTATGGTGGCTACTGTTCTTGCCAACAAGAGCAACAATCCAAGCCTCGTATATCAGGATTCTGTTCAGAGCACTCTCTATTTGGGTAGCAAACTTGCCCGTGTGCCAGAGGCAAGCGATATAAAGGATATCAACTACGACCGTATCCTGGAGATTGGTAAGCAGTTCTACGGCAATGCCAAGGACTTCACCTTCTATTTCGTAGGTAACTATGATGAGAAGACTCTCCTCCCACTCATCGAGCAGTATATCGCCAGTCTGCCAAACAATGGCTTCAAGCTGAAGAACAAGCAGATTCCTTATGCTAATGGTAAGGTAAGCAATGTCTTTACCAAGGCAATGGAGAACCCACAGAACCAGGCAACAGAGATCTGGTATACCAAGGCGCCATTCACCTTGAAGAATTCTGTTCTTGCTGATGTTTCTGCCCGCCTTTTGGAGATGAAGTATTTGCGTACTATCCGTGAGGAACTCAGCGCTGCTTATCATGCAGGAGCAAACTATGGTTTGCTTCGCGATTATGATAACAAGGCTGCCATCTCTATTTCAGCCGTGGCTCAGTTGAACCCAGAGAAGTCGGATATCGCTATTCCTTACTTCTTCAAGGGTATGGAAGAGACCGTAGCCCAGCCAAATGCAGAAGACCTTCTGAAGGTGAAGGAGATTCTCCTGAAGCAGGCTGCTGTTAGCGAAAAAAACAATGTTTATTGGCTTGGTGCGTTGAGCACATACGAGCGTATGGGTGTTGATACTCATAGCGATTACAAGGAGATGGTGAAGAATCTGAAGGCATCTGAGATTTCAGACTTCCTGAAGAATGTCATCTTGAAGAGTGGTAATCACTTCGAGATCATCATGAAGGCAGTGAAGAACGAGAAGTAAAATCTCGGACTTGATATAATAAACTTGAATAATAAATGAAAAAATCCCGTTGTACAAGCCAGATGGCTGACAACGGGATTTTTACGTTTTTTTCTTTTCCCAAAATTTCTGAAACTCATCATTTAAGAGTCGTTCCGAAAAATCTCTCTTTTAAAAGAAAGGATGCGTCCTTATAAGAACTTCATCTTTTCCTCCTTTTACATCGTGTCTTTGAAGAGGATTAACCTCTTCTCTTTGCCTTAGAAGCAAGAGCCTCACGGCGATCCTGAAGAATCTTTTGGCATCTATCGATAGCCTGATTCTGATTTTCTGAATTTACCTTAATTAAATCATTCATAACCTATTGATATTTGTTAACCGCTTGCAAAGGTAGGGGTTTTCTACCTATTTTTAGGTACAAAATGCAAGAAAATGCGTGTTTTATTCGCTATTTTTTGATGTATGTCAAAAAAAATGCAAACGTTTGAACAGTTTTCCCCCTTTAGAATGATAATTGGTATTTCCTGAACGATTTTTTTCATTATCTTTTAAACGAATTGTCATCGCAATCGTCTATACTAACGTAAAAAGAGTAGAAATGATGAGTTTTTAGGGAGATTCATACGCGAAATAGGGATTTCTCTTATCGTATTTCCGTTTTTTTTTGCGAACTTTGCACCCGAAAGAACAATAGGAAGTATTGGGTATTATAAATAAGAGTGATAAAATAAATATATAGAAAGCAATGAAAAAGGTATTTCTTTTGGCTGCCCTCGTGCTCGCATGCACAGCTGGCAGCAACGCAAGCGCTATGAACGAGGCAGCGCTCAATGCCTCAATGTCTGAGATGATGCCGGTTAAGAAAACGGCTAAGAAGACAACAAAGAAGACTTCTACAAAGAAAACAACTTCTGCAGCATCTAGCACTACAGCAGCAACAACTACAACTTCTGCAACAACAACTGCTGCAACAACCAGCAATGCAGGCTCAGCCGTTGCAGGTATCTTGGGTGCTGTACTGGGCGGAAACTCTAACAGCAGCAGTTCTGCAGGTAGCAGCATTATCAATGGCATCCTGAATAATGTAATCGGTTCAGGTACCTTCAGCAAGCAGGATCTCTGTGCCCATACCTGGAAGTACAGCAAGCCGGGATGCGCCTTTACCTCTGAGAATCTCCTGGCACAGGCTGGCGGTGAGATTGCTGCCAACAAGGTAGAGGAGAAGTTGGGTGAGTATTACAGCAAGTTTGGTTTCAGCGGCTCAAATACCTATTTCACCTTCAAAACTGATGGAACTTTCGCAGCCAAGATAGATGGCAAGTCATGGCAGGGCAATTATACTTTTGATGAGAAGACTCATGCCATTCAGATGAAGGGCTTGCTCTTGAGTATGTCGGGCTATGCTACGAAGGCTACCAACGGCATCAGCCTGCTCTTCGACCAGAAGAAGTTGCTCAACCTCATCAAGACCATGGGTGCCCTCAAGGGCAGTTCTACCCTCAGCGCTATCGGTACTATCGCCAATAATTACGATGGTATGCGTGTAGGTTTCGAGATGACTAAGTAATCCTGAAGGATAGAATCCATTACTGAGCCTTCTGTTGGAGTGGGCTCAGTAGATGATAATCGCCCTGTAAGAAGTAAAGCATCTTTCAAGCTATGCTTTGCTCTTTACAGGGCGATTTTTCTTGTTTATTTCACGCTCAGTTTCATTGTCTTTACATCCTTGCTGTTGGTTCCTATCATAATCTGGAAGTCGCCAGGTTCTATCACGTGCTTCAAATCTGCGTTGTAGAACTTGAGCATATCTGGGGTGATATCAAAGCTTACCTCCTTGCTCTCACCTGCTGCCAGATGGATGCGCTGGAAACCTTTCAGTTCCTTTACAGGACGGGAGATGCTGGCTACCATGTCACGGATGTAGAGCTGCACAATCTCGTCGGCATCGCGGGAGCCATTGTTCTTAACGGTGACGCTAGCTGTAATCTTCTTGCCATCCTGCCATTCGGTAGCCTCCTCATTGCTGATGCCGGCCTCCTGGCTGCTCAGGCGGAAGTTGCTGTATGAAAAGTAGGTGTAGCTCAAACCGTAACCGAAAGGATAGAGCGGACCATTGCTTACATCCAGACAGTTGCTGGCAAACTTGGCAAACTTCTCATTATCGTCTGCTACAGGGCGGCCGGTGTTCTGATGGTTGTAGTAGAGAGGCTCCTGACCGGTAGTCTTAGGCATCGAAGTGGTGAGCTTACCCGATGGCGATTTGTCGCCAAAGATGACATCGCAGAGTGCATCGCCCATCTCTGAGCCTCCAAACCATACATTCATGATGGCTGGTACATGGGCTTTCTCCCAAGTAAGAACCGTAGGACGGCCTGCAAAGTTGAGGAGCACTACTGGCTTGCCCATCTTCAGGAGCTCGGCAAGCAGTTCGCGCTGTACGTCCGGCATCTCCAGGTTGGTACGGCTACCGCATTCGCCGCTCATCTCGGCACTTTCGCCCATAGCACATACTATCACGTCGGCCTCTTTGGCTATCTTCAGCGCTTCAGCCTTCATCTCAGTCTCGTTGCCCCAGTTGATTGGCTTGCCGAATTCGCCGTTTTGCTGCAGCTCCTTATTGCGCCAGATATTGCTTCCCTGGGCATATAATAAGGTGGCTTTTCCGGCAAGTGCATGCTCCATTGCCTCCTTGATGGTGGTATATTTAGATGGTTCCTGAGCCACGCTCCATGTGCCGGCTATATTGTTTCGGGTGTCGGCAAGCGGACCTATCAGGGCTATCTTTCCTTCCTTCTTCAGTGGCAGGATATTTCCTTCGTTCTTCAGAAGCACGAAGGTCTCTGCTGCTACATCGCGGGCTGCCTGACGGTTCTCTGCGGTATAAATCTCGCTCTTGCTGCGCTTGGTGTTGCAGTAGCGGTAAGGGTCGCTGAACAGACCCAGTTTATATTTCGCTTCCAGGATGCGGCGACAGGCGATGTTCACATCCTCCTCGCTCACCTTTCCTTCTGCTATGCTCTTAGCCAGATGCTTTACGAAGGCATTGGAACACATGTCCATATCGGTACCCGCCTTCAGCGCCTGTTCTGAAGCCTCCTGGATGTCTTTTGCCGTTCCGTGCTGCAGAATCTCGGCGATAGAAGCGTAATCGGTAACCACGAAACCGTTGAATCCCCACTGCTTTCTCAAGACATCGGTCATCATCCATTTGTTGGCTGTAGCAGGTATGTAGTCGATGAGATTGAATGAAGACATCACGCTGCCTACGCCAGCTTTCACCACTGCCTCGTAAGGTGGAAGATACTGGTTCATCATGCGCACGCGGCTCATATCTACTGTGTTATATTCCTTACCGCTCTCAACGCCTCCGTACAGGGCAAAATGCTTCAGACAGGCCATGATGCGGTTGGCTCTCAGAATCTCTTCTGTGCGCATATCCACGCCCTGGTAGCCCTGAGTCATCGCTGCTCCCATCACGCCGCTCAGATAAGGATCCTCGCCATTTCCTTCGCTTATTCGTCCCCAGCGGGCATCGAGCGCAATGTCTACCATAGGAGAGAAAGTCCAGTTGATGCCGTCGGCACTTGCTTCCTTGGCTGATACTTCGCCTACCTTCTTCATCGCCTCGGTATCCCATGAGCAGGAGAGGGCGAGAGGGATAGGGAACATCGTTTCGTAACCATGAATCACGTCCATACCTACGAGCAGCGGGATGCCCAGACGGCTGTTCTTGATGGCGATTTCCTGCAGAGCCTTGATCTTGTTGAGCCCTTTGATATTGAAAACTCCGCCCATGTTGCCCTGGGCGATATCGCTGCCTACCTGAGTATCAAGTGCGCCGCCGGTGGTGATGTCGCCAGCTACCATCAGGTTCAGCTGACCAATCTTCTCCTGTAGTGTCATCTTCGCCATCAGTTGGTCGATATACTCCTTCATGGGTAGAATCTTGCCTTTCCTGGTTGTGGCAGTTACTTTTTTCTTAGGGGCTGCGGTATGGGCGAAAGCAGGTGCTGCCATAGAACCAGCCAAAAGAAATGTGAGTGATAAAAGTGCTGTTCTCATTGTTTATTATGTTAATTGTTATTTTTATGTTTATCTTTTGCAAAGATAATAAAAAAGATGATACGATGCGCGATAGAAATGTTAAAATGTGGATGAATTTTTCTTTTTCAGATAGAAATATCTCTGATAATGAGATGGATAAGAAAAATGAAGAATATATAAAAAGTGGATACGGCATAGGTGAAAAATGCGAAGAAATCTACATTTCTTCTATATTTGATTTGTCGTTTCCGATTTTTTTATTACTTTTGCACATGAAACCTCATGAAAATAAATCAATCTTAAACGGAATCAAGTTGATGTATCGCATAAATGAATTATGGGGAAAGGCATTCTTCTTCCTGCTCTTTGTCTTGATGCCTCTTTCTCTTGCAGCAAAAACAACAGATAATATAGAGCAGCTTTTTCAGAGTCTGGACAACGCCATTGCCCATTCGGCTGATTATGTGAAGGTACGTGAAGCCCGAATTCGCGATTGGGAGCAGAAGCTGAAGACCGCCAGGCGCCTAAGCAGTAAGTATGATGCCTGCTTTGCGCTCTTTGAGGAATACCGCTCCTACAAGAACGACATGGCGCTGAAATACATCAACCAGTGTATGGAACTTGCCTTCAGAATGGGCGATAAAAAGAAGGTGGAAAATGCCAAGGCGCTGCTTGCTTTCCAGGAGTCGACCACGGGCGATTATGCCGAATCGTACGACCTGCTGAAGTCTGTCAATATCGCTGATCTTGATGCTGAGGGCAAACGCAACTACCTCTGGGCTTGCCAGCACCTGTATGGCGAGATGGCATATTATTCCAACGTTCCTTCCTTGAAGAAATATTATGCCGGCAAGCGTAATGCCTATCAGGCTGCAATAGACAGCACATTCAGCCATGATGATGACTTTTATCTGCAGATGCAGGAGGTGAGGGCACGCGATGCAGGCAATATGAAGGAGGCTTTGCGATTGAGCGATAAGCGGCTGGCGATGACGAAACCGGGCACCCATCAGTATGCCATTGTACAGTTTTATCGCGGCTTGACCTACAATCAGTTTGGCGATGAAGAGCAGTTTCTCAGCTGCCTTTTGCGTTCTGCTATCTGCGATGTCCAGTTGGCTGTGATGGACCAGGGGTCGCTCTGGGAACTCGCCAATCTGCTCAATGCCGAACCGGGCGAGCAGAAGCGCTCTCATGAGTATATCAAGTTTGCCTGGAAGTCGGCTACCGTTTTCAATACGCCTATCCGCAGCCGCCAGATCATGCCTGTGCTCACGCAGATTGAGGAGGGCTATCAGAAAGAGCTTTCTTCGAGCAACCAGCATCTGCGGCTCATGGTAGCGTGTTCTGTCCTGCTTCTCTTTGTGGTTATGCTCTTGCTCTACTATGTCAACAAGCAGCGCAAGCGCATTGCTGCGGCCCATCATAAGCTGAAGGAAACCAACCATGCCTTGCAGTTGGCAAATGAGCGTCTTAACGAGATGAACCATTCTCTCAACGAGATGAACCATTCTCTCAACGAGAGTAACAAGATGAAGGAAGTATATATTGGTCGATTCCTGCGCCTTTGTGCCATCTATGTCGACAAGATAGAGACCATGCGCAAGCGAGTAGTGAAACTGGTGAAGGCAAGAGAACTCAACAAGTTGCTGGAGCAGATGCAGGCTGGCGAGGCCTACATGGGCGAGCTGTATGAGTATTTCGATTCCGCCTTCCTGAAGCTCTTCCCTGACTTTGTTGAGGAGTTCAATGCCCTCTTGAAGCCTGAAGAGCGTATCGTGCTCGAAGATGACAGCCGTCTTTCTACCACCCTCCGTATCTTTGCCCTTATCCGTCTGGGCATCGAGGACAGTTCTAAGATTGCCGAGTTCCTTCACTATTCTGTGAACACTATCTATAATTATCGCGCCAAAATCAAGAATAGTGCCATCTGTGACAGGGAAGAGTTCGAGCAGCGTGTGAAGCAGATTGGCATGAAATAAGCCTTTCTGGGCGTGATGGGTGAAATGTGCTGCAAAGGTACAACATATTTCTGTTACTGCCAAAAATCGCGCTGCTGACTTCTGTTAAACGGATTTAACACTCGCATTTTTCCGAGCCAACAAAGCCTACTCGTAGTTTTAGCAGGAGAGAAACTATGAGTATGCGAGCAGATATCAATAAGTTTTACCGGAAGAGAAGATAGGTTTGCTGATGGACGTATTGGGTTTCATCAGGTAGACCTAATCGTTACAGTGTGACAGTTGTGACAGTTGTGACAGTTTTCAGC
>OLQP01001070.1_pt1 | contig 14846 bp, 7 predicted proteins | sample 1643181 | NCBI WGS metagenome assembly OLQP01 (sample SAMEA3136710, study PRJEB25190) | human gut metagenome | biome: human gut; feature: human-associated habitat; material: faeces | place: Austria | collected 2013 | reverse complement strand
TCGCGCCTGCGTAGATGAACCCGCCTGTGTAGCAGAACGAAATCTGACACTGCGTAGAGATAGAGAAATGGGCGCACATTGTGCGCTCCTACGGTAGAAAGAATCCTCTGCCGTTCTCCTTTTCGAAGCGGTCGCCGGTCTCTGGTCTGCGCCGGATTCGGAAACAAAGGGAAACGGGAGTTAAGAGGGTAGAAACCGCAGGTGTCTGCCCTCTTGCCCGCCGCCGCGGGTGCGGCGAACCGCCCAGTCGTCCGGACGGCGCCCGCTCCATATCCGATAGTGAACAATTTGATGAGGATTTGTATAACGACAATAATCTTCATGATAAAAATCTACATTTCGTACAATCAATCTCTTGTCACAAACGACACGATTTGATAATATATAAAGTGTATTGCTGTTTTGCTTGCCAAATGACAAAACAGCATAATTGATTCTCTGCCGGGCGGCAGGGATAAGGAGGAAATTGAGGTTTCATGAGTAAGGTTGAGCAGTATATCACCAGCATTCCGGATTTTCCGAAGGAAGGCATCATCTTCCGCGATATTACCACCGTGCTCGGTGACGCGGACGGCTTCCATCTGGCGGTGGACGAGATGACTGCGCTGCTGGACGGCGTAGAGTTTGACGCGATCGCCGGTCTGGAATCCCGCGGATTCCTGTTCGGTGCACCGATGGCGTATAATCTGCATAAGGCATTCATTCCGATCCGTAAGCAGGGCAAGCTGCCGCGTGCAACGTCCCGCATGTCCTACGAGCTGGAGTACGGCATGGAGACCATCGAGGTACACCGCGATGACATCAAGCCGGGGATGAAGATCGTCGTTGTCGATGACCTGATCGCTACCGGCGGTACGCTTGAGGCGGCTGTCCACCTGTTGGAGCAGCTCGGCGCAAAGGTCGTCAAGGTTGTCTGCCTGCTGGAGCTCAAGGGTCTGCACGGACGCGACCGCATCAAAACCTGTCCGGCGGAGACGGTTGTCGCTTACGAGGGGAAGTAAGCAAGGGCAATACCGCATAATTGAACAAGAGTGATTTGCAAGTAAATTTTGCAGTGTTGCCTAAGACATTTCACAGTAATCAAGGCGAAAGCCTGAAAATTAAAAAGGGGGTTATTCGATGTTTGAACGTGTTTTCAAGCTATCGGAACACAAAACCACAGTCAAGACCGAGGTCATGGCCGGTATCACTACCTTTATGACCATGGCGTACATCCTTGCCGTTAACCCGAGCGTACTCGGCTCCACCGGTATGGATACCACCGCGGTATTGCTGGCAACCGCCCTGGCATCCTGTCTGGGCACGCTGTGCATGGCGTTTATGGCAAACCTGCCGTTCGCGCTCTCTGCCGGCATGGGTCTGAACGCCTTCATGGCGTACACCGTTGTTGCAGGCTATGGCTACAGCTGGCAGGTTGCGCTGCTGGCCGTATTCATTGAGGGCCTGATCTTCATCGTCCTGTCGCTGACCAATGTGCGTGAGGCCATCTTCAATGCCATTCCGCTGACGCTCAAAAAGGGCGTTTCGGTTGGTATCGGTCTGTTCATTGCCTTCATCGGTCTGCAGAACTCCGGTCTGTGCGTAGACTCCGCTACGCTGGTCGGCATCATCAGCTTCCCGGAGAATTTCCACACCGCAGGCATTTGCGCACTGCTGACGCTGATCGGTCTGTTCTTCACCGCAGTATTTTACACCCGCAAGATGAAGGGCGCCATCCTGTACGGCATTCTGCTGACCTGGATCCTCGGCATGCTCTGCCAGGTGACCGGCCTTTACGTTCCGACGCCGGACGCAGGCTTCTATTCCCTGTTCCCGAGCTGGGGCATGACCGACTTCTCCAAGCTGGGTCTGACCTTCGGCCAGTGCTTCAACGTGGATTTCAGCGCAGTCGGCATCGTAAACTTTATCGTTGTCATCTTCTCGTTCCTGTTCGTTGATATTTTCGATACTCTGGGCACGCTGATCGGTGTTGCCACCAAGGCGAAGATGCTCGATAAGGACGGCAAGCTGCCGGGCATCAAGCCCGCTCTGCTGGCAGACTCGATTGCAACCTCCGCAGGTGCAATTCTGGGTACTTCCACCACCACCACCTTTGTTGAGTCCGCATCCGGCGTTGCAGTCGGCGGCCGTACCGGCCTGACCGCTCTGGTTACTGGCATCCTGTTCCTTGTATCCACGCTGTTTGCGCCGATCTTCACCGCCATCCCGTCCTTTGCAACCGCTCCGGCGCTGATCATGGTCGGCTTCCTGATGGTAGGCACCGTAACCGAGATCAACTTCGATCTGGACAACCTGACCGAGTCCATCCCGGCTTATCTCGCCATTATCGCTATGCCGCTGTTCTACAGCATCTCCGAGGGTATCTCTCTGGGCGTTATCTCCTACGTTCTGCTGAATGTTGCAGCCGGCAAGGGCAAGAAGGTTGCTCCGCTGATGTACGTTCTGGCAGTACTGTTCGTACTCAAGTATATCTTCCTCTAATTCAGAAATCGTAAAGATTGCAGAAGGCTGCCGAAGCTCGCTTCGGCAGCTTTTTTGTGGCATGAAAATCATGGTAAATATCAGAGAAAATAAGCGAAAACAGCGGAGATTGCAGTTGAACGGTGTCGATACTTGACAGAAAACGTAGGAGTTGGTAAAATATAAAACGACTAAATTGGGGCAGTATACCCGTTTATCTTGTATCCAAAGGGAAGGAGGCAGCGAATATGACACAGCAGCGCAAAAAGTGCGGAAAAGGCGGCTTTACTCTTGTAGAGCTGGTGGTTACGCTGGTCATTCTGAGCATTCTGTTTGCCATCGCTGTACCGAGCCTTCTGGGGTATATCCATCTGTCGCAGTTCCGAAAGAATGAATCGTACGCTAAGACCATGTATCTGTCGGCAGAATCCGAGCTGACCTACCTTCGTACCGGCGGTGAATGGGAGTCATTCTGCAGCAAGGTGAAGAAGGAAGGCGTGCTGAATCAGTCGTTTGATGAGTCGGATGAGGACCGGAAAAAGCTGGTCGGCCGTATTTACGGCATTCGCCTGGATGCAGGCGAATACGCAGAGGGCGAGCTGTCGGGTGACGGTGCGCTCGTCGGTGCGCTTCTTTCGCAGGATACCTATGATAAAAGTGTGCTGAATGCTGCAATCTGCATCGAAATCGATGTGGAAAGCGGTCAGGTTTATTCGGTTTTCTACGGCACAAACTGCAAGGGACTGTACTACGGATCAAATGAGGACAGCAAACCGGCGGATATGTCCGGCAGCTGGCTGGATATTGATTACAGCAAGCGCGACCGCGATACGCGCCGGGAAGAACGGCTGGGCTATTACTCGGTTCAGGATGCAGTCAATGCTGTCAGTCTGGATGCGACCAAGCTGAAGATCACCTCGATCAATCTGGTAAACGGTGAAACCCTGTCGCTGAACTGGTCGAGCAATGTGAAGGATCAGGATCTGGATAAGGTTTATTACGAGGTCAAGCTGTACAGCAGTGAGGACAAAGCGCAGCTCCTGTCGATCAATATTCCGGGCAGGGATTTGAAAACGGGTTCGCAGTCGGTTGCGGTTACGACCGAGGACAACGCGACGAAGGATTATACCTTCCCTGTGGAATACGACCGTACCAACAAGCGGGCAACACTTGTGCTGGACGGTATGATGAATGCGAAGCTGTACGACCAGCTGGATAAGCTGTCCGCTGATAACAAAGCAGCCTTCCGGCAGAGCAGCGATACCAGCATCACGCGCTTCGGCGGCAAGTTGGAAGCCCCGCTGAATGTTTACGCAGCCGTGCAGGTATTTCCGGACCCGAATGCAGAAAACACCCGCGGTGAGGAGTATCAAAAGAGTGACGCTATCGAATCCAATAAGGCGAACACGCTTTTCGGTGACGGCACCCGGTCGGATAACGGTCGGTGCGAGATCGAAACCTTCCGTCATCTGTCCAATATCCGTTATATGGATACGACGGCGGCATTTGCCGTTACCGCGCGTTCACTGGACTGGATGAGCGACAGTGTAAAGGTTTACGGTACGGCAGCCCGCGGCGCACTTTCGGTTTCCGCCGGTAAGGATATCGGCTTCCCGAGCATCCCTGCGCTGCGCAGCAATCAGACACTGGATGGCACAGGCGGTCTGCTGAACCGCATTGCCGGTGTGTTTACCGGCGGGAATGTCATCAGTAATCTCAAGCTGGATGAGACCTCAATTGCCGATGACGCAGAGTATCTTGGTCTGTTTCAAAAAAACGCAGGTACAATCCATGATCTGCGCCTGCTCAATCCGCAGGTGGAGATTGACTCGAGTAAGCTCAAGGGTGTCGGCGCAGTCTGCGGTTACAGCAATGGCTCTTTGAAGGGCGATAACGTGGACGGCACCCAAGCCAGGGTGAAGGCTGCGCTGACTTCGGCACAGGCGCAGGGCATCGGCGGTGTGGCCGGTGTGATTGAGGTCGGCGATTCTAAGTCGGTAACCAAGCTGTCTGCATCGGGTACCGTGACCGGTACGCTGCCGACCGGCGATACTGCGCGCGGTATCGGCGGTATTGCGGGCAGCCTGACAACAAACGGTGCCGCAGTCAAGACCCTGACCAACAGCGCCGCTGTAACGGGCAATCGTTCGGTTGGCGGCATTGCAGGCTATTTTTCCGGCAAGAATCAGGCTACGGGAAAAGATATGGCTGACTGCCAAAATGAGGGCCTGATTCTCAGCAGCACAGCCGCGGACAATGATTCGCTGGCAGGACATTATATCGGCGGCATTGTCGGCTACGCGCATCATGTGTCTCTTTCGGAATGCAGGAGCCGTGCCGGATATGCGGACGGCTACACCTATAAGCAGGAGGATAGAGACAAGCTGCGCGGCAGATATGTCGGCGGCATTGTCGGCTACGGCGAACAAAGTGTGCTGTATGACTGCGAGACCGAGGCAAACGGCTACGTTCTCGGCAGCGAGTATGTCGGCGGCATCATCGGTGCGCTGAATCAGTCTGATACGCAGACGGCACTGCTCAGTGAAAACGGCACCAGAACAACCGTTAACGCAAGCTATGTCATCGGCAATTCGTATGTCGGCGGCATCATCGGTGAGAATAAAGGCGGTTCGACGATCAAAAACTGCGTCAACACAGGTGTCGCTGCGGGATACAATGCGTATATCGGCGGTATTTGCGGTGCAAATGAGAACAATGCGGCCATCATAAACTGTGCAAGCTATGTTTCGGACACCAATAATGCGATCTACAGGCGTGTAACGGACTGGGGAGCTGTCGGCAGCTATGCGGGCGGTCTGACCGGCTACAACAGCGGCACGATCACCTTCAGCGACAAGGATAACGCAGTCTCCAACCGGAGTGTGGCGGGTATCGTTGTTGGCAGGCACTATGTCGGCGGTTTGGTCGGCTATAACGACACGGACGGCACGATTGACATCAATTACACGCTCATCGGCGGCCGTGTTGCCGCAACCGGAGATTGTGTCGGCGGTCTGGTCGGTCTGAATGCTTCGACGGAGCTGCTCGAGAAGAAGCTGACCATCAAGCCGAGCAGTGTGCAGGGACGGTATTATGTCGGCGGTGCGATCGGTGCAAATGTGGTCAACCCGGGAGAGAATGTCACGGTCAGCGGTCTCAAGGTCGATAACAGCCTTGGCACGGTCACTGCAGAGGCATTCTGCGGCGGTCTGATCGGTTATCAGCGCACCTACACGGCGGAAAACCTCGGCGGCAAGCGCTTTTGGGAGGCACTTAGCACTGGCGCACTGCTGCCGGGTATTCAGGCGGGCAATGTGCCGGGTACGGAAGCGGCATCGCTGAATAACCACACCATCACTATCACGGCAAAGAACAACGGCAGCCTGAAAACCGCCTCCAACAACATGACCATCCGCGCATATGCGTATGCGGGCGGCATTGTGGGCTACTGTGAACCCCAGACTAAGATGTACGTTAAGGACTGCCTGAACGCAGGCGGCTTTGACCGTCCGGCAGAGGACACCTTCCCGGACAGCAAGCTGAAAACCGGTGTGGATATGGTATCCTATCTGCGGGCGCAGAAGTACACGGATGCCGCGAAGGCGCTCTCCGATGAGCTGGGCAGCAGCGAGCTGCGTGTTTCCGTCATCGGCGGTGTGATCGGCGTCAACGGTGAGAATCATGTGATAGAGCACTGTGCCAGCAAGGGCACGATGAACGGTCTGAATGCCATGGGCGGCGTGGTCGGTCTGAACGAGGGCATCATCCGCGGCTGCACGCTCTCCGGCAGCATGGGCAGCGCAACGCAGGATTATATCGGCGGTATCGCGGGTCTGAATGTCGGCGGCAGGACGGCGGGCACGATTGCGGGCACGATTGAAAACTGCACGACCGAGAAAAACTGCACCGTCACCGGACGGAACACGGTCGGCGGCATCGTCGGCTATAATCTCAGCGGCGGCAGGATACAGAACAATACCAGCAGCGCCAATGTCAGCGGTGCAGGCCGTGTCGGCGGTATTGCGGGCGAAAACGGCGGTGCGATCACGCTTTCGAGCACACCGGCAGGAAAGCGCCGTGTCAACGGCAGCGGCAGCGGTGTTGGCGGCGCGATCGGCGTGAATACCGCAACCGGCACGCTCAGTCCGGCAAGCGGCAGCGCACAGGGCGATGTCATTGCCGCGGATAACAGGCTGACCGTGCGCGGCAGCAGTATGGTCGGCGGTATTGCCGGCATCAACCGCGGCACACTCGGCGGCACGAGCATCAACTGCCTGACCAATCAGGCGGCAGAGGTCCGCGCAGCGGCGGGCAGTGCAGGCGGCGTTGTCGGCGCGCAGGAGGGCGCAAAGTCTGTTCTGCGGTACGCGAAGAATCTCGGTCAGGTGACCGCAAATGTCGGTGCGGCAGGCGGCATTGTCGGCATGAACAGCGCGAGCAGCACGGTCGAGAACTGTATCGGCAACGGCAGCGTCACCAGTAACGACGGCTATGCAGGCGGCGTTGCCAGCGAAAACTACGGTACGATCAGGAGCTGCAGCGTCGGCACGGATAACAGGGTAACGCTCATCACCCGCAACAAGACTGCGGCAGGCGCGATTTGTGCGGTAAACCACAAGGGTGGTACGGTTCAGGGAGCGGTACTCGGCGATCATATCACGATTTCCGGCAGTGCATTCATTCTGGGTGCTGTTGTCGGAGACAACAGCGGTACGGTCACGGAAACCGAGGTTTCGCAGCAGCCGACATACAGCGTTTCCGCAAGCACGCTGCAGGTCGGCGGTGCAGTCGGCATCAATCGAGCGGGCGGTACGGTCAGCAAGGTGAAGGTCACCTCGGATTTCGAGAAATTCACTAAGTATACCTATCTCGGCGGTGTAGTCGGTCAGAATAATGCAAGCGGCAAGGTAACCGAATGCACTTACTCCGGCACGATCGACGAAGGAAAGAGCGCGGTCGGCAACTGCTACGGCGGCATTGCCGGACTGAACGGCGGTCTGCTGCAGAGCAGCACCGTTTCCGGACTGACACTGACGGCGGACGGTGTGTACACCGCAACCTCCACCAGCTCGGCGGCAGAGAAGGAACGCCTGTCCTCGCATATCGGCGGCATTGCAGGCAAGAATGATACGACCGGCATCATCGAGCAGTGCTACATAGACAATACCGGAACCGGCACGATCACGGTCAAAAACGGCATGGTCGGCGGTGTGACCGGCTATAACAAGGGCACGATCACCATGTCCGGCGACAAGAGCACCGAAAAGCTGATGAAAAACGTCACCAAGGTGAGCGAGCTGCTGGCGAATGCCAAGGCGCAGGACCTTTCTGCGGACACTACTTGGGTAGCATGGCAGAATGGCGCGCAGGTCGAGAACATGACGTTTAACGGCGGCAAGGCGCTGAAGGACGGCCGGATCATGCAGATCATTGTATCGAGCAACGGCAACCTCGGCGGCGTGGCGGGCTACAACGCGCCGACCGGTGAGCTGAATCGCTGCGTCAGCGGCCGCTGGCTGCTGGTCAACAAGTCGGACGGCATCGGTGTCGGCACCGGCGGTATTGTCGGCATGAACGAGAGCGAAAAGGACTTGTCCTATCTGCTCAATCAGGCGTTTGTCGGCCGTCAGCTGAAACAGCAGAATACCAGCCGATTTGCGGGCGGTATCATCGGCACGCAGTCCAACAAGACCACAAGCGACTGGACGATTGAGAACTGCATCAATTATGGCACGGTTTACGGCTATCTGTCGCACTATTCGGGCGGCATTGTCGGCCAGTGGACGAATAACGGCGGCACGGTTGAGGATTGCTACAATTACGGCAATTTGCAGACCACTTATGCAGCCAACTGGGTCGGTGCATCCGGCGGTATCGTGGCACAGCTGTATCATGCGGCCTCCGGTCAGGATTTCAATATTCTGAGCTGCCAGAACCATGGCAGTATATATGGCCGCTTGGGTACCAACACGAGCCAAAGTGCAAATGACAGTGCCGGCATTCTGGGTAATATTACGGCGTATACGGCAAGTTCGGCCGCCATGGGACAGCAGTTCAATATCAATGTAGTGGACTGCCTCAATGCACCGGGTGTTAAAATTTATTCGGGCTCGATGGCTTCCGGTATCGTGGGCTTCTTCTCGGTCGATAACGCAACATCGAACAACGGTGCTTCCATCACGGCATCGACGGCGAATATCGTGCTGAATATCGACCGCTGCCGCAACTATGCGTACACGGACGATCTGGTGGGTACTAACTTCCGCGCCGGTATCTTCGGTGACCGCTACGGTTCGGCTGCGACACAGAATACTTATATCCAGAATTGCTATTCTGTGCCGATCAGGTCGGATAACGGCATTATTTCGTTCCAGACTGGCCGTTCTACGCGGCTGGATGCAGACCGGGTTGGCAATAACTATTATTTCTTTGATACATGGGGGCTGACAGAGAGCGGGAATACAGCTGGCATTACTTATAAAACGGACGAAGCGCGCAACAACGGTGCAGGTGAATCGCGGCGTGGTTATGCGCGCATGGCTGCATATGGTGAGTTTGACGGAAAATTCTATGCGGCGATTGTTGGTCCGCGTCTGGATCCGACTTTGAACTTGACACAAAATGAGGATGCCCGGACAAAATGCGGCATTTATTACAATATGACAGATTCTAATACAAGGGTTGAAAATGGTATCCTGATCAGCAAATTCAATGATGGTACGGAAAAAATTACCGGACGAATCCTGTTTGAAATGCCGCCGGATTATTCTTATGATCAGGTACGCACATGGCATGCAAACAACCTAATGCCTGCCATTAGCCAGAAAACCGGCAAACTGAACAACCTGTCAGGCGGAAAGATCATGGACGATTATGTTCGTGAGGCATACCGCACCATGGAGCACGGCCAAAACAGCAAAAAGCTGGATGTCTCGTTTACGGTTGACTTGAAACAGCAGACAGACGGCAGTTTCGATGTATCCATCGAGGATACGGACCGTCCCCTGTACTACGAGGGTACAGTGCTCGTTGATGGCAAGGAAGTAATGTCTAATCTGCGCTTCATCCCGAATCAAAAGGGACAGGGACAGTGGGACCCGAAGCTGAACGGCACACAGGCGTACGGCTCCGGTACGACCACCGGTACGTTCCAGCTGCCGGCAAGCCTTGCGGCAGACACAGCAGGCAAGACTATTACATTGTCGGTTCGTGCTGTCAGTCTGTTTGAGGATACCGCGCCTTCTGCATGGAAAACTGCGGCGACGCAGAATGTGTCGGTGCTGCCGACACCGGATGTCAATATCCGACTGGTGAGCCATTGGAACAATGGCGCTAAATACCAGATCTCGCTGAAAAACCTTGCGGATTATGCGGTCTTCAGCAACTGGAAGGTCACCTTCAGGCTTGGCTCGCAGACCGTGACCATTGATCAGAACAACCATACCGCCGAGATCAGCGGCGATGATTTGAAGGAGCTGATCGTCACGGCAGCGGCGGGCATTACGAACGGCATTCAGCCGGCCTCCGTGACGGATACTATCCCGACCGACACGCCGAAGTACAAGCCGGACGGCAGTATTAACAAGCTGTCGGTATCGTACTCGGGCAGTACGGTGGATGATTGCACGGTCACGGCTGCACTGACGGTCAACGAGCCGCAGATGGAAACACCGCCGATTTACCGTATCGAGGTGCTCGGCACGGTTGGCACAAATGAGTATGTGTTTGCGTATGAGGATGTGCTGACCTCGGCGGGCAACACGGTTACGGCAAACTTCCGCGACCTGCCGAAGGAGTATTTCGCGGAGAATGTCACAAATCGTCGGGTGCGTGCATGGTACGCCGCCTCCGGTCTGGGACCGGTTTACACCTATGGCGATACCCGGCAGACCGGCGATGCATCCGTTACGCTGCGGACTTACAGCGCGGAGGGCGTTCAGCAGCAGGACAAGACCATTTACAGCCATGTTCTTGGCCATGCGAATGACTTTGCAAACTACATTAAAGCCGCGGCGCTGAACATCAAGCCGCTGACGGCACCGGAGCTGAACGACCCGGTACTGATGCAGGAAAATAACGGCAGTATCAGCTACCAGTTCTCGTGGACGCAGTCCGGGCAGGGGACTGCAGTGCCGCACTACAGCGTCAAGCTGACCGGCATTACTGCGGCAGGTGCAAGAATCGGCATTCCGGTCAACGAGGTTTATGGTACGCAGGAGAATCCGAATACTTCCCAATCGTTCACCATCAACGCGGACGACTGGCAGTACGCCGAGGTTGAGCTGACCGTTACCCGTCTGGGACAGGCATACGGCGAGGTTGGCCTGAGTACGACGAAGAAGTACGCTGTCAAGCAGCGCCTCGAGCGTCCGGGACAGCCATTGGTAATCAACCCGGATACCAACGAGCTGGAATACACCATCGGCTGGAGTGCCATCGGCAGCGAAAACGGCTGTGCAGGCTATCAGATTTATGTGCAGCCGGAGGGCGAAACGGCCGCTGCCCTGGGTGCGCTTGTGCCCGTCAGGGGCGGCACCTGCTCGGTAAGCCGCAGTCTGGAGTCTTACGCCGGCAAGACCATCGACCTCTATCTGGTGGCGGTGGCTGCTGATGATTCCGGCTACGCGGACAGCCCGAACGGTATCGTGTACACGATGACCGTGCCGATGCGTCTGAATACGCCGAGCGTCAAGTGGTCGTACAACTGGAATGCGACAGCAAACAACCCGATTCCGGCGGCCGACTTCCGAAGCGGCGGCCTGCAGGTCACCGTTACGCCGGAGAATGAGGCCAGCGTACCGCCCGGCGGCAGCACCTATCTGCTGCGGGCAAAAATCACCGGGACGGACGGCACAACGGTGACTTACCCCGTTTCTGCAATGAGCGAAAGCGGCGGCAGCTACGTCTGCAGCCTGACCGATCTGGATACGAAATACGCAGGCTGTTCGGTACGGTTTGAGGCTCGTATTTCGCAGTCGGCGGGACAGGTAAGCTCGGCCTGGGTATCGAGCGGCGATGTGGTATTCCCGCGTGTGAAGCTGGAAGCACCGAGCGCGTCGCTGGCAAACGTGAATGAGACGCTTGCGGTCAGCTATGGCCCGATGAATCGTCTTATCAACACGGCAGAGTGGGATGCACAGCTTACCGCGCTCTCGTGGGACGAGGTGGCAGAGGCTGACCTGTATCGGATTGAATTGACCGATAAGGACGATAAGTCCACGACGGTTACCGTCGATATGAGCGGGAACCTGCCGGAGATTATCATGAATGGTCAAAATACGTTTGCAGTTGCAGGGGATGACTGGTATACTGTAAAACAGGGCAGTGCGGTCAACGGCAGATACAGCCTTACCAATGGCAGCATTCGTTATTACAGCTATCAGCCGGATACCATGCTGCAGGTGAAGGACGGCACATTTACCTTGAAGCTGCCTAACATTTTCTCCGTGGTAACGCACGAGAATCAGACCCTGCAGCTGACGAATGGTATACAGATCAGCAGGGTAACTGTCATTGCGGACAGCAAGAGCGACCGTTATACGGAATCCGATCCTGCTGAGCGCAGATTTTAGTTACGAAGGGAGGCGGCAGACATGAAGCGGATACGTCAGGGATGGAACACCCTGCGGCGCAGCAGGCGAAGCGGTGTTTCGCTGATCGTAGCACTTTGTGCTGTCGCCGTCCTGATCGGGCTTTCGCTCAGTATCGTGTATTCCTCATCCATGCTGCTCTCGCGGGCCAACCGCAAGATCGGCAGGGAACGCTGTTATCAGCTGGCGCAGTCCTTTGCACAGGTTCTGGACAGCGAACTGCAGGAATACAAAACAATAAAGCCGGAATTGGATACCAATTTTGCGCCGGAAGGCTGTTTCTACCGTGAAGTGAACAACATTTTAGCGGAAGATACGGGATTGGGTATTTACGATCCGGACCGTTCAGATGAAACCACTGCCTGCTATAATGCGGGTTCGACCGAGGATAACTACGGCAGGATTACGATTCTGCTCCGTGATGTTACCGATGTGCAGGACCCGATCACAGGCGATACCTTTGCATACGATGATCGGGACGAAGGCACCGAAAAGGCAGAGCAGACAACCTTTAACAGACATCAGGTTTGGGTGGGCGTCAAGGCGGAAAAGGGAGCGGACAGCTACATGTACACCACAGAATACCGCCGAAAGGACAGTTTTCAGCCAATCTACACATGGAAAGGGGAAGACGGCGTCAGCGGACAGTTCACGGTCTACTGGGTAAACGGCCGCTTTTGCCGAAGTGCCAACGGCAAGGAGCCGGTAGAACCCAAGGTCATTGGCGAGGGCAAGGATGCCCGCACGGAGCATGTGGAGATCAGCTATACCTATGATATCAACAATCCGACGTACAGCCGATACGAACCCATTCACAAGCCGGCAGCCCGGACAACCGGAGGTGCAGCCGATGAATAGACTGATTCGCGTGCTGCGCGACCGCCGGGGCGAATCCATGGTGGAAATTCTGGTTTCCACGGTGGTATTCATGCTGCTGCTGGGCGCGCTGAACGGCGCAGTCGGCTTTGCCTCAAATGCGCAGCGCAAGTCGGAGCAGCTCCGCAGGGACGCGACCGAACTGCAGGAAAGCGTGCGCGGGAATGCAGAAGTCGCGGACGGCGAAGCTGCCACGTACGATTTTAAGGTGACGACGTCGAACGGCGAAGATACCGATATTGACGCCTTCCGCGTAAAGGTAAAAAAGCAGACCGTAAACGCCAAAACCGAGGACGGCAAAACCGTGCCCTTCTACCGGTTTGCGAAGGGAGAGTGACGGCATGAAACGCATTCGCTCAATCCTGCGCGGCCGGGAAGGCATGACACTGGTGGAGCTGGTGGTCGGCGCCGGACTGCTGTGTCTGGTCATCGGCATATTCAGCGCGTCGCTGCGGCCGGCGGCCGAGGTATCGCGCCGCACGCAGGAGCTGAACAGCGCCGAGCTGATCGCGGACGACCTGCTCGAAACCGTGCGCAGCAAGGTGGAGACCGCCACGGATTACATCAAATGCTATGACAGCGGCACGGACGTGACGAATAAAACTGGCTCGTCCGAAGGCTCGGCAATCGAGTTTGGCTATGAGACCGAACAGGGATATAACGCGGCGGAACTGCTGACGGCAGACGGCTGCGGACCAACTAAAATCGTGATTGCCGATAAGGACTCCGGTGAGCAGCCTCAAGTGGAAAAGGGTTATCTTGTCGAGCGCTATTATAAAGACGGCTACAGTCAGGATGCGGACGGCAATCCCATTGCCCGAGCCATGACGAAAACCTACGCAGAGGGCTTTTATATGGGTCTCCGCGCCGGACTGCATTTCAAAATCGACGAAGCAAAGCACACCGTTACCGCCACCGTGACAATTTACCGTGATAAGGATTTGACCGATAAAATCTATTCGGATTCGCTCATTATCGACCTGCGGTACGATATTCCGGTGAAAACCGAGGTAACGGCAACGAAAAAGCCGGCATAACGGCAATGTAATATGTGTAACTCTGCGGAGCACCGCCGCAGCTTACAGAGATAGAAAAACAAAAATAAAATTGGAGGAATAAGATAATGATGGAAAAAATGATCGCGCTGCAGCAGAAGCGCCGCAGCAAGAAGGGCGGCTTTACGCTGGTAGAGCTGATCGTAGTTCTGGTTATTCTGGCAATTCTGGCAGCGCTGCTGATTCCGGCGCTGACTGGTTATATTGATAAGGCAAAGGAGAAGCGAATTGTTGCAGAGACTCGTCAGGTAGTTATGGCTGCTCAGACATTGTTGGATGAGGACTACGGTTCAGGCGTTGCTACGAAGGATACTACTACCTACACTACTGGCGAGTTTACTCAGCAGAAGGTTGCTGATTTGGCTGAGGTAGATAAGGATAAGATTACTCAGATGACAGTAGCAAATGGTAAGGTTTCTGTAGTTAAGTATACGGATGGTAAGGTTTGCACATATACACAGTCTAACGGTCAGTATGTAGTAGCCAACTCCTGATTTGGCTGAAATTAAGACCGCTGATAATATTAAAAGTGTAAAGGTTACTAAGGGTAAGATTTCACATGCTGAGTATCAGGAAGGTACAAATGGCAAGAAGTGCACCTTTGATGGTACGATTACACGGTATCTTGATTATGCCTAACCCAATCACCCACCCCGCCCGCACCGCACCGTCTAACCACGGTGCGGTACGGTGCCCGTCGGTGGTGACTTGATTCATACCGCTGTAACGATGCGGAACGCAGTAACGGTGCCTGCGTTCGGCTTGCGGACGGTATGGCGGGTCACAGCCCCTTAATGTTTAAGTGGCTGTGACCTGTCATGCGGTTTTTGTATGGCAGATTCTACTTGTAAAAAATCATTCCAAA
>OLQP01001037.1_pt1 | contig 15371 bp, 10 predicted proteins | sample 1643181 | NCBI WGS metagenome assembly OLQP01 (sample SAMEA3136710, study PRJEB25190) | human gut metagenome | biome: human gut; feature: human-associated habitat; material: faeces | place: Austria | collected 2013 | reverse complement strand
AATAAGTGCTAGTGCAACTAGAGCAAGCCGTAGTGCTTTGGCTCATGAGGCTGATTCTGCAAATATCAAGCAACAAGCTGCTGCTGATTCTCAGAAAATCAATGAGGGTAGTGTGGTTGATGAGGTAATTTGGGTTGTCGGCGATGAGGCTATCCTGAAGTCAGACGTCGAGGTAACCCGTTTGCAGGCTGAGGCTGAAGGTATTAAATATACTGGTGACCCAGACTGCTCTATTCCTGAGCAGATTGCCGTTCAGAAACTGTTTCTCCATCAAGCAGCTATTGATAGTATCGAAGTATCTGAGTCAGAAGTCATGAATGGTATCGACGAACAGATCAACAGTTGGGTTTCCATGATTGGTTCTCGTGAAAAACTGGAGGAGTATCGCAAGCAAAGTATCACCCAGATGCGCCAGCAGATGCATGATGATTTCAAAAACCAACAGCTGATTCAGAAGATGAAGCAGGAACTGGTGAAGGATATCAAGGTGTCTCCAGCTCAGGTACGTAAATACTTTAAGGATTTACCTGCCGACAGTATCCCTTTTGTTCCTACAGAGGTAGAGGTTGAGATTCTTACCATGCAGCCACGTATTCCTCTTGAGGAGATTAACCGTGTGAAAAATCAGTTGCGTGAGTTTACTGACCGTGTGAATAAGGGTGAGACTTCTTTTGCTACTTTGGCTCGTCTTTATTCTGAGGATCCGGGTTCAGCCCGTATGGGTGGCGAGATGGATTATATCGGTAGAGGTATGTTGGATCCTGCGTTTGCAAATGTAGCATTCAATCTTACCGATCCTAAGAAAATCTCAAAGATTGTTGAGTCTGAGTTTGGTTATCATATCATCCAGTTGATAGATAAGCGTGGTGATAAGATTAAGTGTCGCCATATCCTGCTCAAGCCTCAGGTTTCTCAAGATGCTATTGATAAGTCTATCGGCCGTCTGGATTCTATCGGTAATGATATCCGTGCCGCTAAGTTTACCTTTGAGCAGGCTGTTGAAGCATTGTCTGATGATAAGGATACCCGCAACAACAAGGGGTTGATGGCCAATGTTACTCCTGACCAGTCAAGAACTTCCCGCTTCCAGATGAAGGATCTACCTACCGAGGTTGCCCGTACGGTAGATACAATGAAGGTTGGTGAGGTTTCTGCACCTTTCACGATGGTGAATTCCAAGGGTAAAACCACTTGTGCTTTGGTAAAACTGGTAAGCCGTGTTGACGGACATAGAGCTACTATTACCGAAGATTTTCAGGTGATGAAGGATGTAGTGTTGGCTAAGGAGCGTGCCCAGACCTTGCACGATTGGGTAGTCAATAAAATCAAGCAGACTTATGTTCGTATGAACGATCGCTATAAGGATTGTAAGTTTGAATATCAAGGTTGGATTAAATGATAAATAAAAGATTAAATAATCATATCAGAGGGCATAGAATCATATCGGTTATGGTTCTATGCCTGTTTGGGTTTTGTCTGATGCAAGCCATGCAGGCTCCAAAGAAGCATGCCAGAAAACGCCCTCATGGTGACCGCGTATATCTTTTGCATGCAGATGAATTGTACTATGATATGTTCGGTAATAATCCTGATGCCCAAATATTGAAAGGTAAGGTCTCTTTCTTGCATCAGGGCAGTCATCTTACCTGTGACAGCGCGTATTTCTATCAGGCTTCTAATTCCGTGAAAGCTTTCGGACATGTTCATTACCGGCAGGGAGACACCTTGTCACTCACTTGTGATAGAGCAGAGTATGATGGGCAGATGCAGATGATGAGAGCACGCAAGAATGTGGTCTTGCATCATCGTCGGCAGACTTTGCGTACTGATAGCTTGGATTTCGACCGCTTGTATAATATGGCAAACTTCTTTGACGGCGGAACGCTGATTGATGGTAAAGATAAGCTGGTTGCCGATTGGGGTGAGTATCATACCGAAACGCGTGAGGCTAAGTTTGTCTATAATGTTAAGTTGCGCAGCGGCAAGGAGGTTGTTACTACCGATACTTTGTATTACGATGTCCGTAAGTCAAAGGCTCACATGGTAGGACCTTCTAAGATTGTTTCTGGTGCAAGTGTTGTCAAGACAGAAGACGGATATTATGATACCAAGACCGATAGAGCACAGCTTTACGGCCGTTCTACGGTTATAGATAAAGACAAGACACTTACGGGTGATACGCTCTATTATGTAAAGGATGGAGAGAGTACCGGATATGGTAATGTGGTTTATGTAGATAAGAAGAGCAAGAATTCCCTTACTTGCAATTATCTGCGTTACAACGAGAAAACCGGTAATGGCTTTGCCACCCGCAATCCTGTAGCGTTCGACTATTCGCAGAAAGATACCCTTTGGGTTCATTCTGATACCATGCGTATCAATACCTTCCATATCAATACCGATTCGGTATACCGTAAGGTGCATGCTTATCCTAAGGTCCGTGCCTATCGCCTGGATATGCAGGCCATTTGCGATTCCCTGGTTTTCAATTCTCAGGATTCCTGCATGACCATGTATAAGGATCCTATCGTCTGGAATGGAAACCGTCAGTTGCTGGGCGAGAAGATTCTAGTCTTCATGAACGACTCTACCGTTCGTTTTGCCCATGTCATCGGACAGGCGCTGTCTGTAGAGCAGATGCCGGATAGTGTTCATTTCAATCAGATCAGTTCTTCTGAGATGAAATCTTACTTTGAAAAAGGTGAGATTAAACAAGGAGAGTCTATCGGTAATGTGCAGACCATCTATTATATAACGGATGATAAGGACAGTTCGCTCATTGGCTTGAATTTTCTGGAGACCGATACTATGCGCATGTATATGGGACCGGGCAGGAAGATGGAGAAAATCTGGACCAATAAGTTTACATCTACCATGTATCCTATGACGCAGATTCCGCCGGCAAAATATAAACTTAACAATTTTGCCTGGTTCGAGGACTTGCGTCCTAAAGATAAGAATGATATCTTTGTATGGCGTGGTAAATCCAAGGGCTCCGAACTCAAGAACATTAAGCGTCATGAAGCTCCACTTCAGAAACTGACTGACTGATTATAATGAAGCATCATTTTCTTATATGATTAATATTTAGAGATGAGTGATATTATTCAACTTTTACCCGATTCTGTTGCCAATCAGATAGCAGCAGGTGAGGTTATACAGCGTCCGGCTTCAGTTATCAAGGAGCTGGTCGAAAATGCAGTCGATGCGGGTGCCAGGAATATCCATGTCACAGTTACCGATGCTGGCCGTACCAACATCCAGGTGATAGATGATGGAAAAGGTATGTCTGAAACAGATGCTCGTTTGGCTTTTGAACGTCATTCTACTTCCAAAATCCGTAAGGCTGATGATTTGTTTGCACTTCGCACCATGGGCTTCCGTGGCGAAGCTTTGGCGTCTATAGCTGCTGTGGCTCAGGTAGAACTGAAGTCACGACAGGCTACCGATGAGATAGGAACCCTGATACAGATTTCTGGTTCCCGATATGAGAAACAGGAACCATGCTCCTGTGCTGTGGGAAGCATCTTCTCTGTCAGCAATATCTTTTATAATGTACCCGCGCGAAGGAAGTTCCTGAAGTCCAATTCTACAGAGTTGAACAATATTCTGACGGCTTTCGAGCGGATTGCATTGGTAAATCCTCAAATCACCTTTACTTTCCATAGCAATGGTACCGAAGTATTCAATTTGCGTGCCGCTAATTTGCGTCAGCGCATTCTCGATGTCTTCGGCAAGCGTTTCAATCAGGAACTCCTGCCGGTAAATGTAGAAACCACTATGTGTAAGGTGTCTGGATTTGTGGGCAAACCGGAATCTGCCAGAAAGAAAGGTGTGCATCAGTTCTTCTTTGTCAACGGGAGATACATGAAACATCCTTATTTCAATAAGGCTGTGATGGCTGCTTATGACCGCCTGGTTCCTCAGGGTGAACAGGTGTCTTACTTTCTGTATTTTGATGTAGATCCGAAGGATATTGATGTGAATATCCATCCTACGAAGACTGAAATCAAATTCGAGAATGAGCAGGCTATCTGGCAAATCCTCTCGGCTTCGGTCAAGGAGTCCATCGGTATGTTCAATGATGTACCTACCATTGATTTCGATACCGAGGATAAACCGGACATCCCTGTTTATAATCCGGAGATGAGCACTGCTGCTGTGGCACCGAAGATCAGTTTGAATCCTGGTTATAATCCGTTCAAGTCTTCCTCTTCCACAGGAGCAGTTCCTATGGGAGCAGGCTTCTCTGTTCCTAAGTCAAAGCCTCAGGTGGATGAAAAATGGGAACAGCTTTATGAAGGACTCAAAGATCAGGATGATGTGCAGGGGATGGAGCAGACCATGGTGTTTTCCGATGATTCTAGTCAGGATAATACGCCAGACAGTATCATTGCAGAGAAATCGCCAGCCCATTATCAGTATAAAGGTAAGTATATCATGACTGCGGTAAAATCGGGATTGATGATTATCGACCAGCATCGTGCCCATGTGCGTGTCTTGTTCGAACAGTATTTGCGCCAGTTGGCTGACCGGACCTTTCATTCACAGAAAGTCCTCTTTCCTGAGGTTGTGCAGTTCCCGATGTCTGAGAAGGTAATCTTTGAAAAGATCCTGCCTGAAATGGAATCGATGGGCTTTGAACTGGAAGATCTTGGAGGCGGAAGCTATGCCGTTAATTCAGTTCCTGGCGGACTTGAAGGATTGAATCCTCTTAAACTGGTACAGGACATGGTTTCTTCTGCAGTAGAAAAGGGCGTATCAGCCATTGATGAAATCAATCAGACTTTGGCTTTGAGTCTGGCTCGCCAGGCTGCAATACCTCAGGGGCAGATATTGAGTAATGAAGAGATGGAGGGGCTGGTGAATGATCTTTTTGCCTGCCAGAATGTCAATTATACGCCCGACGGAAAGTCGGTACTTTGTATCCTCCGTCAGCAGGAAATTGAGCATCTTTTAGGTTAAAAGCGGGGAAAAATTCCGTTTTTCTTAAAAAAGTTAACGAAAAATGCTATTTTTTTTAGAAAATGAAGGTTATTTCAAAAAATAGTATTATCTTTGCTCCGTCATTCAGAAGATATATATATAAATTGATTTTTAAATTATAAAGTTATGAAAAAGTTATTAGCAGTGCTAGCATTGGCTAGCGTAACAATGGGCAGTATGGCTCAGGATTCAGCAACTACTGAGAAGTATAGCGTTGCAACAAATTCTTTCTGGAGCAATTGGTTTGTTCAGGCAAACGTTGCTGGTTCTGCATTCTGGGGCAACCAGGAAGAGGGCAATGGTTTCTCTAAGAGCCCATTCAAGGGCTTCAGAAACAATCTCGGCTTCTCTGTTGCTGTAGGTAAGTGGTTCACACCAGGTCTCGGTCTCCGTACCAAGTTCAATGGCGTTTGGGGCCGTACAGTAGTTTCTGAGAATAAGTCAACAAATGCAAATAAGTATTGGACTTTGAATGAGCAGGTTTTGTTCAATGTTAGCAATATGTTGTGTGGTTACAACGAGGCTCGTGTTTGGGATTGCATCCCTTACGCAGGTTTTGGTATTAACCGTAACATGAGCGCCAACTGCTATGCTCCTGTAGTTGGTGTTGGTATCTTGAACGAGTTCAAGATCAATAACAAGTGGGCTGTCAACCTCGATGTAAACTATGCAGTAGGTGCTAACGACTATGATGGTTACACAGGTGTATTGGCAGGTGCTAAGCCTAGTACATCTCACTCTATCGACAAGGCGATTGCAAGACGCGACCGTTCTTTGAATGTTGAGGTCGGTGTTACATACAACTTGGGTAAGGCTACTTGGAACAAGGTTCCAGATGTTGATGCTATCAACGCTCTTCATCAGTCAGAACTCGACGCTCTCAATGCTAAGTTGAACGATGCTAATGCAGAGAACGACCGTTTGAAGAATCTCTTGAACAACCAGAAGCCTGTAGAGGATAAGGCAGTTAAGGAGTATGTTGCTACTCCAGTTTCTGTATTCTTCAACATCGGCAAGTCTAAGGTTGCTTCTAAGAAGGATCTCGTAAACGTACAGGCTCTCGCTCAGTATGCTAAGGACAACAACGCTAAGTTGGTAGTTAACGGTTATGCTGACAGCGCTACTGGTTCAGCAGCTGTTAACCAGAAACTTTCTAAGGCTCGTGCTGAGAAGGTAGCTGATGAGCTCGTTAAGTTGGGTGTCGCTAAGGAGAACATTGTAGTTAAGGCTAACGGTGGTGTTAAGGATTTAACTCCTGCTTCTTACAACCGTCGTGCAACTGTTCAGGTTGGTGAGTAATTATACAGTATATATAATATAAGGTATAAAAATAGAATAGGGCATTCTTCCTCGTGAAGAATGTCTTTTTTTGTTTCTTTGAATTTCTTAAAAAGAACTTTTCTTTCTCAATAAGTACCTTTTGGGGTTGAAATAGGTTTTGCAGTCCCATCGTAAGTTCTTTCTCTTGGTTTGCTGTTTTTGGCAATTGAAATGCAAAAACTGACCGTTTTTACCCTAAAAATTGAGGAAAAACACTAGAAAATGCACTTTTTTGAAGAAAAAACGAAAAAAGTTGCTGAAAAATTTGGTGGAACCAAAAAATAGTCGTACCTTTGCAACCGCTTACGAAAAGTAAGGGCGCTTAGCTCAGCTGGTTTAGAGCATCTGCCTTACAAGCAGAGGGTCGGCGGTTCGAATCCGTCAACGCCCACAATGGTGAAGGTCTCTCAACAAATGTTGAGAGACTTTTTTTATGCTTTTAAATTTATTTATCACTATTTTCTCTGTTTTCTCACGATAATTCATTAATTTTGCACCCTATATATAATACGTATTGTTATGAATTTAGATTTATTGACTGCCATATCACCAATTGATGGTCGTTATAGGGGAAAAACAGAGCAGCTCGCTAACTACTTCTCAGAGTATGCTCTCATTCGTTATCGTGTACGCGTAGAGATTGAATACTTCATTACTCTATGCGAGTTACCTTTGCCACAGCTTGCTTCTTTCGACAAGTCGCTGTTCGAACGTCTGCGTGACATTTATCGTAATTTTGACGAAAATGAAGCACAGCGCGTAAAAGACATCGAGAAGATTACCAATCACGATGTAAAGGCTGTAGAGTATTTTATCAAGGAAGAATTCGATAAAATCGGAGGCTTGGATGCTTACAAGGAGTTTATCCATTTTGGTTTGACATCTCAGGATATCAACAACACAAGTGTGCCTCTCTCTGTAAAAGAGGCTTTGGAAGAGTGCTTCAATCCGCAGGTTGAAGAGCTGATTGCACAGCTCCAGACTTATGCTGATGAGTGGAAGGATGTGCCTATGCTGGCTAAGACTCACGGACAGCCTGCTTCACCTACCCGCCTGGGCAAGGAAATCATGGTTTATGTTTACCGTCTTACCGAGCAGCTTAATTCGCTCAAGGCTTGCAAGATTACAGCTAAGTTCGGTGGTGCTACCGGTAACTACAATGCTCACCATGTAGCTTATCCACAGTATGACTGGAAAGTATTCGGTAACAAGTTCGTCAGCGAAAAACTCGGTTTGGAACGCGAGCAGTATACCACACAGATCAGTAACTATGACTACCTTGGCGCTATCTTTGACGCCATCCGTCGTATCAACACCATTATCATCGACTTAGACCGTGACTTCTGGATGTATATCTCTATGGATTACTTCAAGCAGAAGATCAAGGCAGGTGAGGTAGGCTCAAGTGCGATGCCTCACAAGGTGAATCCTATCGATTATGAGAACAGTGAAGGTAACCTGGGCATAGCCAATGCCATTCTTCAGTTCCTGGCACAGAAACTTCCGGTTAGCCGCTTGCAGCGCGACCTTACTGACAGTACCGTACTCCGTAACATCGGTGTGCCTCTCGGTCATAGCGTCATTGCTATCCAGAGTACATTGAAGGGCTTGCGTAAACTGATTCTTCACGAGGAGAAACTGCAGGAAGATTTGAATAATACATGGGCAGTTGTAGCTGAGGCTATCCAGACTATTCTTCGCCGTGAGGCATATCCACATCCTTACGAGGCATTGAAGGCGTTGACACGTACCAATCAGCACATGACTGAGGAAACTATTCATGAGTTTATCCAGGGATTGAATGTGAGTGATAGTGTTAAGGCAGAACTGATGGCAATCACACCAAGCAATTATACAGGTATCTAATATGCACAAAGGAATTTTGTAGTTTTAGTACATATATATAAAAGTAAAAATTAGATTTATTAACCCAGCCGTGAGGCTATTAAGTATTTTAAGAAAATGGATTCAGAATTTGAAAACAAACCTCAAGATCAGTCTTCTGAGAATGAGAGAACCCGTGAGGGCTACAACCCAGCAGGTGGTTATCAGAAGAGTTATCGACCAGTAGGTCGCACACAGCGTCCTCGTATCAATTCACATCGCGCATACAGCAGCGACAGAAGTAGCAGTAACAGCGAAGGCGGTTTCCGTCCTGAAGGTTTCGGTGCTGGCTTGCAGAGTACAGGCAGCAGCGAGCGGCCACAGCGCAGCAGCTATCAGAGCCGTGGTGGTTATGGTAACAGCAACCGTGGTGGCTACCAGCCACGTCAGCAGGGCGGCTATCAGTCTCGTCCTCAGCAGGGTGGCTATCGTCCTCGTTACAACAATAATGATGAGCAGGGTGGTTATCAGCCTCGTCAGCAGGGTGACTATCAGCCACGCCAGCAGGGCGGCTACCAGTCTCGTTCTCAGCAGGGTGGTTATGGCAACAACCGTGGTGGTTATGGTCGTCCACAGGGTGGCGGCTATGGCAACAACCGTGGTGGCGGCTATGGTCGTCCTCAGCAGGGTGGCTATGGCAACAACCGTGGCGGTTATGGCCGTCCACAGGGTGGTGGCTATGGCAACAACCGTGGTGGCGGTTTCCGTCAGCACACTCCTGGTTACAATCCAAATGCTAAGTATAGCATGAAGAAGCGTATTGAATATAAGGAGGAGAACATCGACCCAACAGAGCCATTGCGCTTGAACAAGTTCCTCGCCAATGCTGGTGTATGCTCTCGCCGTGAGGCTGATGAGTTCATCCAGGCTGGTCTGGTAACTGTCAATGGTGAGGTAGTTACCGAGTTGGGTACCAAGATCCTTCGTACCGATGAGGTGAAGTTCCACGACGCTCCTGTATCTTTGGAGAAGAAGGTATACGTATTGCTCAACAAACCAAAGGATTATGTTACAACCAGCGATGATCCTCAGCAGCGCAAGACTGTGATGGATCTCGTAAAGGATGTTTGTCCTGAGCGTATCTATCCTGTAGGCCGTCTCGACCGTAATACAACAGGTGTACTTCTCTTGACCAACGATGGTGACCTGGCTTCTAAGCTTACTCACCCTAAGTTCCTGAAGAAGAAGGTTTATCACGTTCATCTCGATAAGAATCTGACTGCTCACGATATGGATCAGATCCGTGAGGGTATCACCTTGGAAGATGGTGAGATCAAGGCAGATGCTGTAGAGTATGCTGATGATCGCGACAAGGCACAGGTTGGCATCGAGATTCATAGTGGCAAGAACCGTATCGTGCGTCGTATCTTCGAGAGCCTCGGCTATCGTGTTACCAAGCTCGACCGTGTACAGTTCGCAGGTTTGACTAAGAAAAATCTCCGTCGCGGTGACTGGCGCTTCCTTACTGAGAAGGAGGTAGACATGCTCCGCATGGGTGCTTTTGAATAAAAAAACAATAATATGGAGTTAAGGAGTTGAAAGGAGTTAAGACAAGTGCTTTATTAGCTGGGAGTTTTTATATGGTAAGGATTCTTGGTTTGTAACAATTGTCTTAACTCCTTAACTCCTTAACTTCTTTAACTCCTTGAAGCATTAATATTAACAATGGAAAAAGTAAAAAGAACTAAAGTTGTAGACTTGCTCAAGAGTACAGCCTACGGCTCAATCGTGAATGTCAAGGGATGGGTTCGTACCCATCGTAGTAGCAAAGCAGTCGATTTTATCGCTCTTAACGATGGTTCTACTATTAATAATATTCAGATAGTAGTCGACCCATCAAAGGTCGATGAGAATCAGCTCCGTCAGATTACTACTGGTGCTTGTATCAGCGCCGTAGGTACGCTGGTAGAAAGCCAGGGTGCCGGACAGAGTGTTGAGATCCAGTGCGAGAGCATCGAGATTTACGGTCTCTGCGGCAGCGACTATCCTATGCAGAAGAAGGGACAGAGCTTCGAATACATGCGTCAGTATGCTCACCTCCGTCTCCGTACCAATACCTTTGGTGCCGTGATGCGTATCCGCCATAACATGGCAATGGCTATCCACACTTACTTCCATGAGCATGGATATTTCTATTTCAATACTCCGCTCATCACAGCCAGCGACTGTGAGGGTGCTGGTCAGATGTTCCAGGTAACTACCAAGAATCTCTACAACCTGAAGAAGACCGAGGATGGCAAGATTGACTATTCTGATGATTTCTTCGGCAAGCAGACTTCATTGACCGTTTCCGGTCAGTTGGAGGGTGAGCTCGGTGCTACAGCACTCGGCGCCATCTATACCTTCGGTCCAACCTTCCGTGCAGAGAACAGTAATACTCCTCGCCACCTGGCTGAGTTCTGGATGGTAGAGCCAGAGGTTGCTTTCCTGGATATGGACGGTTTGATGGAGTTGGAGGAAGACTTCATCAAGTATTGTATCCGTTGGGCACTGGAGCATTGCAAGGACGATCTTGCTTTCTTGAACAAGATGATTGACAAGGGTCTGATTGCCCGTCTGGAAGGCGTATTGAATTCCGACTTCGTTCATCTTCCATATACCGAGGGTATCCGCATCCTTCAGGAGGCTATTGCCAACGGTAAGAAGTTTGAGTTCCCATGCGAGTGGGGTGATGACCTGGCTTCAGAGCATGAGCGTTTCCTCGTAGAGGAGCACTTCAAGCGCCCGGTTATCATGACCAACTATCCTAAGGCTATCAAGGCATTCTATATGAAGATAGACGAGGAGGAGAGTGGTTTCGGTGGCAAGAGCGGTCAGACCGTTCAGGGTACCGACGTACTGTTCCCACAGATTGGTGAGATTATCGGTGGTTCTGTCCGTGAGGAGAGCTATGACAAGCTGATGGGTGAGATTGAGGCTCGCAACATCCCTATGAAGGATATGAACTGGTATCTCGATACCCGTAAGTATGGTTCATGCCCACACGCAGGTTTCGGTCTCGGTTTCGAGCGTCTGATTCTCTTCGTAACCGGTATGCAGAATATCCGCGACGTGATTCCATTCCCACGTACACCAAAGAACGCAGAATTCTAGAATAAAAAAAATGAAGTCTGTTTCGAAGTCCTTCGAAACAGGCTTCATTGCTTTTCGCAAGTACTTGCGATGGCCAACGCAGCTACTTATGATTTTCTTTCATCTATCTTCTTCTATCTTTTTTCATTTACTCTATCACCCAATCCTCTATATTTCCCTTTGAAGAGTCGAAGTTGATACCAACTTTCGTTATAGGTTTGTTGCAGAGAGCGAAACGCTGGCGATAGTTTTTGAGATTGATTTGCTGCATTGCAGCCTGAGCACTCTTATCAAGTTTCAGTTCTATGATGTATAAATCTGTTCCAGTCAACAAAACTACATCTACCCTTCACTTTGGAGTATGCACCTCTACATCTACCAGATAATCGGTGAGGAGCGAGAAGATGATGAAAAGCATCTGCTGATAATGCCCCTCATGATTGGTGACATTGCAATAAGGCACAGTACCCAGAAAATCCTGTAGCAGATGCAAAGCTCCATCCATGTCTTGCTTATCCAAAGCCTGTGCTATGCGACGAGCCGTATTGGTAGTAGCAAGCGTATTACCAGTAACATAAGACGGAATCAAAGCCTTGGTCAACCCTATCTTTACCTCCTTGTTAGGAATATCAAGCGTATAATAGTTATAATCTCTGTTATAATCCTTGATGGTCAAATAACCACTCTGGTAAAGCAGCGGCATCATTGTAGTCATATCCTCTGTAGGTGCATCAAATTCACTTTCGTCAGCCTCAACACGCGTAATGCTTGTAGGGAGCACATGATATTTACGCATCATATTGATAAGATAGGTTGGCGTACCTGAGGCAAACCAATAAGAACCCAACTTACCCTGAGCGAAGCAATTGAACAGGCTGTAAGGGTTGAAGACATCAGGTGAATAAGCAGAAAAATGATATCCATCATAATTCTCAGTCAACTTATCTAAGGTCTGCTCCTTGGTAAGATGCATTTTTGTAGCCAGCACTTCTATATCTTCTGACAATTGCCCGCTAAGTTCTTCCTTAGTAATCCCCAACATACCAGCATATTCATCATACATGGATACATTGGTGACGTTATTCAATTCACTGAATATACTCACTTGTGAAAACTTAGTAATACCCGTAAAAAAGACAAAACGAAGATAGGCTTCACGCACCTTCAGCGGGCTGAAGAAATTACGCATGATGTTGCGAAGCTTAACCAACTGCTCTTTTTCGTGAGCCACGTCCAGCAAAGGGGCATCATACTCGTCAATCAGCACTACCACCTTCTTGCCTGTAGTCTGATATAAAGACATAATGAGGTCTTTCAAGCGAAGATTTATATCTATCTTCTCATTATGAAAGCTAAATTTCCGTTCCTGTTCTTCCACCAAATCTATCAGATATCGTTGTAGCTGATCTTCAGACATATACTTTCCTCCACTCATATCCAGATGGATTACAGGATATTTTATCCATTCTTTTTCAAGCTGTTCCATGGCAAGTCCTTTAAACAAGTCTTTCTTACCTTCAAAATAACTTTGCATGGTCGAAACAAGGAGCGACTTTCCAAAACGGCGTGGTCTCCCCACGAAGAAATATGTACCGTCAGAATGGGTCATGCGGTAGATATATTCCGTCTTATCTATATAGAGCTTGTCCTCCTTACGGATACGCTCAAAGGTCTGTATTCCCAAAGGATATTGTTTTATAGCCATAAGCGCTTATTTTTTAATACGTTGCAAAGGTACAACAAAATATTGAGAAACTGCAAGAAATGGTGAAAAAATAACAAAATGAGCGGGAGAAGGAAGGGATATCTGAAAGAAAAACGGGGCACCCCTGAGGATGCCCCGCCACCAATTAAAATAATTGGTTGTCGCATTATAAACTTACCGTACTACTTAGCGATCATGATCGTTACACGGTTCTCTGCGTTTTCTGCAAAAGGCTGCACACGTGCACCCTTAGATTCTTCTGTAATGCGCTCTGAAGGTATATTATATTTCTTTGTCAGCATCCAAACCACAGCTGCTGCTCGCTTGGCAGCAATGCGGTCGTTGATGACGTCATTGCCTGTACCCTTGTCAGCATAGCCGGTAACAACAATCTTAGCCTCTGTGTTCTTGTTCAGGAAGTCAACCACCTCACGGATCTTAGCATCCTCAGCAGGAGCTATCTTGTAAGAGTTGATGGTGAAGAAGATGTCACGGCGAATCTCCTCTACCTTCTTCTCTACAGGAGCTGGCTTAGGCTCTGGCTTAGGAGCTACATATTCCTGCTTAGGAGCTGGTGCCGGAGCAGGTTCCTCTACCGGCTTAGCCTTCTTGGTATAGCTCTTGCCCAGGTTGATGCGTACACCAGCCAGTGCATTGAAGTACCAGTCAGGGTTATCTGCCTTCTTAGAGTTGTACTTGTCTGAAATCATGTTGGCATTGCCCTCGAGCATGATGCTCACAGCCTTGCTTACCTTGAATTCCAAGTCGATACCGGCTCTGCCGTAAGGGCGAACCTTCTTTCCCTGCCAGAGATACTCCAGGTTGTAGTCGTTGAGGTTCTCAAGCGTGGCAGCGATGTCGTTTACTTCCTGGTTAGCTCCTGCCCAGTTGATACCACCGCCAGCGAAAGCACTTATATTAAACACACGGTTCGGGTTCCAGCCACAGAAAAGGTTGGAGAGGTTGAACATGAAATCTACACCAGGAGCTATATATTTAAACTTATATTTGGCGTTGTAAGGTTTTTCTCCCACTTTGGAGCGGAAACCAGCCCAGCCGCCCTTGCTCCAGAGTCCGTTCATCTGAGCACGGAGTCCGAAAACTGGAGAGAATTGATAGCCAATAGCTCCCTGAATATTAGGAGAGAGTAAGTCCTTGAACTTAGCCTCGCCCAGTGTATACTGTCCACCACCTTGAATATCGAGGTAGAAGTGCTTCTTGAATTGATACTCATTGCCATCTTTGTCTGTATAGGTGGCTTGAGCCATACTTGTTGCTGTGCCAGCCATCAAGGCTGAAGCAAACAAGACATACTTAATTTTTGCTATCATCATTTTTAAATGTTTTTTGAAAAAAATGATTCAATAATAACGCTTACTTTGTTGTACCAGAGATAAACAATCGCACCATACCATTCTCTGCATTCGACCAAACGTCGATGCTTTTTCTAAAATGTCCCTTGTTGTAATACTTACCATCGTATACGACGGTGATATAACCTTTTTTATTAGGCAATATGGGGGGTTGGGCAAAGCGGACGGAAGTACAGTTGCAAGTGGTATTGACCTGATTGATGACGACAGGAGCGCTTCCCGTGTTTTTGAAGACAAAGACACAAGTTCTGACGATACGCTTCTCGAAGGTTCCGAAATGAAAGGAAGTCTTCTCGAACTCAATCTTGCCCACAGGATTCTTTGCCATCGTCAGACAGCCAATTCCCGTCATCCATAAGAGAAAGAAAAGCTTTTTCATTTACTTCTTGAGCTTCTCGAGGTTCTTCTCCCTCATCTCTGTCTCATATTCCCTCTGCATTGAGTCTTTCTTGGCATGCTCGACAACAGATCGGTCGCCGTTATGAGAATCAATCATACAAAGTTTCCACTTGCCAAGATAGTCAATAGGCTTGAAGTAAAAGACGGTCTTGATCTCTGGCACATTGTCGTGTGCCGGCATGATGATTGCTGTACACTTTACCTCGTTGGCGTATGCTTCCTTGAACTTGATGTAATCTATCTTGTGGCTTTGGATGGGCAGGGAAGAAAGCATGTTCTTCAAATCTGTCATAGCCTTGTTGTCAAGGGGCTGCGGCTCGTTGTATACGGAGTCCACATTGTCCTTGAACAGCATACCAGCGGCTGCATCATAGTTGCCATTCTCGGCGTATTCAAAGAACTGGTTGACCAAATGGGTTACTTCTACGGAATCAGCGTTGGTGATAGCCTGCTCAAAACCTGTCAAGGGGCTGTTCTTTTTCTTCTCACCACAGCCACTGAGTGTCACTGAGGCGATAGCCAAGAATAAAATACCTAATATAATATTAACTTTCTTCATCATGGTGATAATGAAAATGAGGGTGTGTCATAAGTCTATGGCGCACCCTTTTCGTTTTTTCTCCTTTTTCCAG
>OLQP01001030.1_pt1 | contig 15482 bp, 10 predicted proteins | sample 1643181 | NCBI WGS metagenome assembly OLQP01 (sample SAMEA3136710, study PRJEB25190) | human gut metagenome | biome: human gut; feature: human-associated habitat; material: faeces | place: Austria | collected 2013 | reverse complement strand
CTTCTTCGGAATTCTTTTCTGATTCCAATCCGTTTTAATGACAAAGGGGTGGAGAATCCAATATTCCTTACAGATGAAAACGGAAACCTTCTGGATGAATCAAAAAATCATATCTATGAAAAGAAGTATAAGATGTTCCATAAACTCTTTGAAGAGCAGGATGAGATTCCAGACTACCGTATGTATATGGCAGATGGATTTCGTGAAAGTCATGGATATACTCAGAACGGAGAGATTGAGACAATACGGAATGCGGAACATACAGGAATCCTTTTACTCTTTGAATTCCCTCAGTCTGTAGATCTGGAAATCAATGAAGAAAAAATATATGCAATAGTCTGGGAATATCTGATGAAATTACAGGAGGAGCTGCCACGTGCATTGATGTATTATGGTAAACGTGACGAGCATGGAATTGAAAAACACACCAGCAAACTGGGAATCTTCCTGCCATTCTGTCATTTTGAAAGAGAAATGGAAAAGAATATTGAACTTGCGAATGGCATTGGGCTGGGATGTCGGGAAACTATTCTGGCAGAAATGAAGGTGCTGGAAAAATGATTTTGAAAAAGAATAAAGCAGTTGGGATGTGTATATGATGCAACCGGTGATCAGAAAAAATCACATGGACATTGCCTGGCACGAATATACGGATGAAAATGGTGCTGATATTCCGGTCACGCGGGCGAGCCTGACCGAAAAAGCATCGATTATCGGTCGTGTCGGAATTATGTTTTTGTCCTGTGGAACAGGAGCATGGCGAGTCAGAAGTTCGATGAATACGCTGGCTGAGATTATGGGAATCACCTGTACAGCGGATATTGGGCTGATGTCGATCGAGTACACCTGTTTTGATGGTGAGGATGGATTTACCCAGTCTCTCTGTCTCACCAACACAGGAGTAAATACTTCGAAGTTAAATCGCCTGGAACATTTTATCCGGGAGTTTGAAATTGATGGAAAAGACATGTCAGGTGAAGAACTGCATACGCTGCTGGATGATATTGAACGAATTCATGGACTTTACTCCCCGATTGCACTTGGATTCGCTGCGGCGCTTGCATGCTGTGGATTTACTTTTTTGCTCGGCGGTGGCTTTATTGAAATGTTCTGTGCTTTTGTAGGTGCCGGATTTGGCAATTTTCTCCGATGCAAACTGACAAAACATCATTTTACCCTGTTTTTATGCATTGTATCGTCGGTTTCTCTGGCCTGCCTTGTTTATGCAGGATTTTTGAAGATTGGCGAAATGCTGTTTGGCATTTCGGTACAGCATGAGGCCGGTTATATATGTGCCATGTTGTTTATCATTCCGGGATTTCCGTTTATTACCAGTGGGATTGACCTTGCCAAGCTGGATATGAGATCGGGTACAGAACGTTTGATGTATGCGCTGATCGTCGTTCTGGTGGCAACAATGGCTGCCTGGATCATGGCATTGCTTCTTCACCTGCAGCCGGTAGACTTTATTAAGATGTCAATGCCAGTAGGAATGTGGATAGTACTTCACCTGATAGCAAGTTTCTGCGGGGTATTTGGCTTTTCTGTTATGTTTAACAGTCCGGTAAGGCTGGCAGCAACGGCAGCGATGATCGGGGCTGTTGCAAATACACTCAGACTGGAACTTGTGGATCTGTCAGCTATTCCGCCGGCTGCAGCAGCGTTCATCGGTGCATTAACTGCAGGAATCCTTGCATCCCTGATTAAAAACAAAGTAGGATACCCGAGAATCTCCCTGACGGTTCCTTCAATTGTCATTATGGTTCCGGGTTTGTATCTGTATAGAGGATTTTATAATCTTGGGATTATGTCACTTTCTGTTGCTGCTTCCTGGTTTGCGGCAGCAATCCTGATCATAGCAGCCCTTCCCCTGGGACTGATCTTTGCAAGGATACTGACTGATAAAACATTCCGGTATTGTACATGAAATAAGGACATCCTGCACAGAATGTCCTATAGACGGACTGGTCGAAAAAAGGTATACTGTTTCTATGAAATCCATTGGGACGAAAGGAGCAGATACCAATGTGGGAAAAAATCAATAACTTTTTAAAAGGGCAGATTGTAACATCAATCATATACATAGCCCTTGGTGCATGTCTGGTATTTATGCCGGTCAGTACTGTGAATGTAATATGTAAGTTTGTATTTGGAATTTTGCTGATTCTGGTAGGTTTGTATCATATCCTGATCTATGTGGCGGAAAAACTGAATTCCACGATTTTTGATCTGTTTTCTGGTGGTGTTCTGATGGTACTTGGAATCTTCCTGTTTATGAACTCGCAGATTGTTGTCAAGCTTCTCCCAATTTTGCTTGGCACATTTATTCTGGTGGACAGCATCTGGTCATTGAAGGGAAGCCTGAAACTCAAAAAACGTGGTGCAGGCTCCTGGAAGTTCCTTCTTCTGGGAAGCATTATTTTCATTGCACTTGGTATCTCACTGGTAGTAAACCCATTTACAATGGTGAAATACACGGTAATCTTTGCCGGATGGATATTCCTCTGTAATGGTGTGATTGATATGATCTATCTGATTCTTCTGAGAAAAGGTCTGAAAGAAATCAAACAGGATGTGGAAGCAGTGGATGCAGATGGCGAGATTATTTCTGGTGAAGATAGCGGTGAGACAGATGATCTGGATACAGAAGCTTCCGTACAGCCGGAAGAACCGATTGCACCGGAACCGGAATATGCACCATGGAGTTCCCGTAAGAAAGAAAAATCCACAGAAACGGATATTCCTGGATTTACTGAAGAAGAAAAGGAAGATAATGCCACTTCTGGCCAGGAAGATTTCGGCACAGAAGAAGCTGACAGAGAAGTTTCTGAAATGGAAAAATCCCTGGATGATGTACAGGCAAACGAAGATGATGCGTCAGTGGATGGGGTGACAGATACAATAACCGGACAGGATAATGATACTCCACCGGCCGGCAGAGGCGCATATGTTGTATCCAAGCCAACCATCACAGATGATAATCTCTCCGACACCAAAGATGAAAGCTTTCTTGGAATGTTCTCCCGCAAGCACAAACATAATAAAAAAGAAAACTGACAAAATCAAGTCATTTTGATGGGCGATGACCCGGCAATATGTAATACATACCAGAGTCATCTAAAAATTCCCTGAAAAATGACTTGATTTTTTATATCTATGTATATTCGGAACAACCTTCTCCCTGCCAATATCGTAGAACCAAACACCCGTACCACCACCTTCTTATTTGAATATCCAAGTCCATTTTTACCACCTTCTGTCTTGAACAATTCTTCCCATCTCACCCAGCCAGGGGTGTGCAGAGGGGACTGACAAGTCCCTTCTGCGGTTTTTATGCTTCCCAAAGAAAATCTTTCCTCATTTCATAAATGAAAACATTTATATTTTCCAAAAGAAAATATAAAAAAAAGAACACATTTCTTGATTTTTTATCATGGTATAAAAAATCAACAAAAACTATAATAAAGACAGCTTAAGAAAGAACAAATCTTACAAGTAAAGGAGAAGACAATCACTATGAAAATGAAAAAAGTTACAGCAATGAGCATGGCAGCTTTAATGGCAGCTACAATGATCCCGTCAGTACCGGTTATGGCAGACGGAGGCGGAAAGGTTTACTACCTCAACTTCAAACCAGAGCAGGATGAAGCCTGGCAGAACCTGGCAAAAGCTTACACAGAAGAAACAGGAACAGATGTAACAGTAGTTACAGCAGCATCCGGACAGTATGAGACAACTCTTCAGTCAGAAATGGCAAAGAGCGATGCACCGACACTGTTCCAGGTAAATGGACCGGTTGGCCTTAAAAACTGGAAAGATTACTGCTACGATCTGAAAGATGCAGATATTACAAAAGAACTTACATCTGATGCGTATGAACTGAAAGATGGAGATGCTGTAGATGGTATCGCATATGTTATCGAATCCTACGGACTTATCACAAACAAAACATTACTTGAAAAAGCAGGATATACTCTGGATGATATCAAGAGCTTTGATGACCTCAAAAAAGTAGCAGACGACATTCAGGCACGTAAAGATGAAATTGGTGTAAAAGGTGCTTTCACCTCAGCAGGTATGGACGGATCCTCTGACTGGAGATTCAAAACACATCTTGCAAACCTTCCAATCTACTATGAATACAAAGCAGATGGAATCGATGATACAGAAGCAATCAAAGGAACATATCTTGATCAGTATAAGAATGTATTTGATCTGTACATTACAGATTCTACATGTGATGGAAGTGAGCTTTCAGCAAAAACAGCTGATGACTCCAGAAATGAATTTGTAAATGGTGATGCAGTATTTTATCAGAATGGTTCCTGGGAATATGCAGAACTCGCTAAGACATACAGCGATGATGAACTTGCTATGATCCCGATCTACTTCGGCGTTGACGATGAGAACGAAGGTCTTGCAACTGGTACAGAAAACTACTGGTGTGTAAATAAGAATGCATCTGAAGAAGATGTTCAGGCAACTCTGGATTTCATGAACTGGTGTGTAACATCTGAAGCAGGAACAAAATCTATGTCTGAAGACATGGGATTCACAATTCCTTTCAAAACAGCAGTTGCTCCTACAAACGTATTTGTAAAACAGGATGCTGAGTATACAGATGCTGGTCTTACACCTGTTTCATGGAACTTTACAACAATGCCATCTGAAGAGTGGAAGAATGGTCTTGGTACAGCTCTTACAGCATATGCGGCAGGCACAGGCGATTGGGATGCAGTAGTTAGCGCATTCGTTGATGGATGGGCTACAGAAAAAGCTCTTTCTGAATAATCAGGATAGAAAATAACATGTTGTTTATGGGAGGAGGCAGAGGTTCTTGCCTCCTTTCATAAGTTAAAAGACAGAGGAACTTAAACTTCTGTTAACAGTAGGGAAGAGGAGAAAAATCATGGTAGGAAGAACGATCAAAAAGTGGTGGCCGGTTTTTGTATTACCAACCTTTGCGGCATTTGTAATCGGTTTCCTGTGGCCTTTTATCTGGGGCATCTATCTTTCATTCTGCAAATTTACAACAGTGCAGGATGTAACATTTGTTGGATTTTCAAATTATTCTAAGATTTTACTTGATAATACATTCAGTCATTCATTCTGGCTGACAGTAGTATTTGCATTCGTATCCAGTATTCTGATCAATGTGCTGGCATTCTTTATCGCACTTGCACTGACCAAAGGATATAGAGGAACAAATGCATTCCGTACGGTATTCTTTATGCCGAACCTGATCGGTGGTATTGTACTTGGTTATATCTGGCAGACATTGCTGAATGGTCTGCTTTCCAAGTGGGGACAGCCACTGCTTTCACTTTCAGCAAAAAATGGTTTTATCGGTATGCTCATTCTGCTTATGTGGCAGCAGATTGGATATATGATGATCATTTACATTGCAGGTCTGAACAATGTATCACCTGACCTGATCGAGGCAGCTCAGATCGATGGTGCAACAAGCAGACAGATTCTGTTTAAGATTAAAATTCCGATGATTATGCCATCTGTAACAATTTGTACATTCCTGACTCTGACTAATGGTTTCAAGATGTTCGACCAGAACCTCTCACTGACCGGTGGTGATCCTGGAAAACAGTCTCAGTTACTGGCGTTAAATATTTATGATACATTCTATGCAAGAAGCGGACCTCAATGGAAGGGTATTGGACAGGCAAAAGCTGTTGTATTCTTTGTTCTGGTAGTTGTAATTGCATTGATCCAGCTTCGTGCAACATCATCTAAGGAGGTGCAGCAGTAATGGAAAATAAAAAAAGAAATTCCGTTGCAACGGTCTTACTGACAATTGTTTGTATCCTTTGGATGTACCCAATCGTCTTAATATTAATCAACTCACTGAAAAAAGAAGTAGCGATCACTACATCTGGAGTATTTAGCCTTCCAACCAGTGAAACATGGAATGGTGTTGCGAACTTTGTAGCGAGTGTTACTCAGATGGATTTCCTGAAATCTTTCTGGTACAGTCTTGTTATCTCAGTAATGTCAGTTGCACTTATTATGCTCTGCTGCTCCATGGCAGCATGGTATATCGTTCGTGTAAATGGTAAACTGTCCAAAATCTTCTACTATCTCTGTGTATTCAGTATGGTAGTTCCTTTCCAGATGGTTATGTTTACACTGGCAAAAACAGCAGATACCTTACATCTGAATAATCCATATAACATCTGTATTATATATCTTGGATTTGGTGCAGGTCTTGCGGTATTTATGTTTACAGGATTTGTAAAAGGTATTCCGCTTGAGATTGAGGAAGCAGCTCTGATTGATGGATGTAGTCCGTTACAGGTGTTTTTTAAAGTTTTGATTCCGATATTAAAACCAACAATTATTTCAACAGCGATCCTGGAACTGATGTGGGTATGGAACGATTACCTTCTTCCAACACTGGTTCTTGATATTAAAAAATATAAGACTATTCCGATGGCAGTCCAGTATTTCCGTGGCAGCTTCGGACATGTACAGATGGGACCAATGATGGCAAGTATTATGATCGATATCATTCCGATCATTATCGTATATCTGGTTTGTCAGAAGTACATTATTGAAGGCGTTGTAGCAGGTGCCGTAAAAGGCTGATTCTGGTTATGTAGAATGGAAGTCTCTGGAAGAATATTTTTTCCAGAGACTTTTTGTGCTATAATCATAAGTATTATAGGAAACAAAACAGGGGGGAATTATGACAAACGTTCTTATTGTAGATGATGAAAAAATAGAGCGCGAAGGTCTGAAATATCTGCTTTCGAGAGAAGAAGGCGAAAGAAATGTTTTTGAAGCTTCGAACGGAAAACAGGCTCTGCAGATTATTCGGTCAGAGGACATACAACTTGTTTTGACTGATATAAAAATGCCTCATATGGACGGGGTGGAATTATCAAGACGTGCCAAGGAAGAAAATCCGGCGTTGCAGATCATAATCTTCAGTGGATACAGTGATTTTGCATTTGCACAGGAAGCAATCCGATATGGTGTGACAGAATATATCCTGAAACCGGTAAATCCGGATGATTTCCATAAGGTGATCCAGAAGGCGGAGAAAGAAATCGAGCGACGAAAGAAAAAAGAAAGCCGCGAGATGAAAGAAAAAAATTTCCTGCAGCAGTATTTTCTTCAGAATTATCTGTACTCTGGTAAAGCAGAAACTCTGGAAAAAGCAAAAGAAATGATTGACATGGATAAATGGAACGGATGGCACTGCGGAATTCTGATCGAATCAGATGTAGCTTTTTTTGATACGGCTGAAGAGACTCTGGAAGAGGAAATTCAGAAAGAGTTGAGAAGAGTATGCTTTTATCTGAATTTGAATGCAAGGCAGTCGCTTCTCCTTTTTCAGGACGTATATTGCGATTATCAGCTGGTGGCAAATCATCTTTATAATTTTATGAAACGAAAATACAGAGACAGTTTTTATCTGGCAGTCAGCCGTAAATTTGAAGGTTGTGAGTGTCTGCCGGAAATCCTTGAGCAGCTGGAACAGCAGATGGAAGAGAAATTTTATCATCCGGAAAAACATGTTTTCTCAAATGAAGATGATGTACTGAAACTGTCGGTGGGAGAAGTGCAGGATTCGCAGATCATGCAGATGATCTCAGAAGACATCACACGGAAGGATACAGATCAGCTGAGAAAGCATTTCGCATGCCTGAAAGAAAAATATCATGATAATACACAGTATTCAGCAATGTATATCAAGTTTGTTTTCTCGAATGTCATTCAGGAACTGTTTCAGGAAAATCAGTTTTCTGGAGAGCGGCGTCTTGAGCATGAGATAGAACGATTGTATAACTGTAGAAATATCATGGAAATCCTTGAAGTAACTGAAGATAATATCAAGGAATACGAGGCATTTCTTGACCGTTCTATGAGTAGTTCTAGAAATGAAGTGGCAGCAGTCAAAAATTATATCTATCAGCATTATGAGGAAGATCTGAATCTTGAAATGCTGGCAGAAAAAGTCTATCTGTCTTCCGGATACCTCAGTTTTATCTTCAAAAAAGAGACCGGCATGAATTTGAACCGATATATACGTGTGTTCCGGATGGAGAAGGCAAAAGAACTTCTCTGCAGCACCAATATGAAGGTGGCACAGGTCAGTGAACGTGTTGGTTTTGCAAATGTTTCTTATTTCTGCAGAAGTTTCCGGGAATATTACGGAAGCAGTCCGGAATCATACAGGAAAGGAACCGGAGAGGATGAACAGACTTCGTAAGATATTCAAAAATATGAAGTATCGTCATAAACTGACGATCTTTCTTGTAGTTACAAGCCTGGTACCGATGACAGTACTTGCCTGGTACAGTCACAGCAGGCTGAGTACTATGGTCCGCAGCAGCGAATTGGAAGATATGCAGTCGATCATGGAACAGACCAGAGAAAGCATTGACAGCCAGACGGCGGTTTATGCCAGCCTTCTCAATTATCTGACCTATTCACCAGATATTGAGGAAATTATTAAGGAAAAAAATATCGATAATTATACGGCGTATGAAAAATATACAGAAATAGCGGATCCACTTTTGTCTGTACCAAAATCATATCATGACGCGATCAACAGAATTCAGCTTTTTGCGGACAGTATTCAGGTGGAGCATGAGTATACACTTGTTCCACTTGATAAGATGAAAGAAGAGTGGTGGAGTGAAGGGCTGAAAGATGATGTGCGTATTCAGTGGAAAGTTGATCAGGATCGTAAAGAAGTTGCAGCAGTACGTATGATCTATAGTGATCAGAAACTGGATGCAGTTCTGTGCATTTCTCTGGATTATAATAAAATTTTCCAGCCACTGACCAATATTCTCACGCAGGAAAATGGTGGAATTGTTGCAGACAAAAACGGTACAGTTCTTTATAACAAAACTGGTCTGACAAATCTGGAATTTGATAAATCTGAAAAAATGGATTCCATGATTCAGAAAATCAGCCAGTCCTGTGCATATACAAAGACCAAGAGTGAAGAAAATGACTGGGTATTTTATCTTTATAAGAGTCAGGATGCGATATCAGGTTCTGTACGAAGACTGCTACTGGAAGAGATTCCACTGATTGCGGCCTGTGGTCTGATCATTCTGTTTCTGGCTATGGCATTTTCAAGAATTTTTACAAGAAAAATTGAAGAACTGACGAAAAATATGGACAGGGTAAATCATGGAAGCCGTGAAGTTACAGTCAACAGTGATTCGGGAGATGAAGTAGGAATTCTTGTTAACAGTTTCCGTAATATGATGGATGAGATTAACCGCCTGATCGACGAAGTATATGTCAATAAGATCGCGTTGAAAGAATATGAACTGAAAGCCCTTCAGGCCCAGATCAATCCACATTTCTTATATAACACACTGTCGATGATGAACTGGATGGCGATTCGAAGTAACCAGATGGAGATCAGTAAGGTTACCCTGGCACTTTCTACTTTTTACAGAACCGCATTAAGCAAAGGTGAAGATGTGGTTACGGTAGAAAACTGTATTCAGAATATGGAAGCATATCTGGAAATCCAGCTTACGATGCATGATCATAATTTCTCGGTAGACTGGGATATTGATCCGACAATAAAAAATGAAAAAATGCCGAAGCTTCTTCTTCAGCCGGTTGTCGAAAATGCGATCGAACACGGTCTTGATGAAAAAGAGGATGGTGATAAAAAAATTTTCCTGTCATTTAAAGGCAAGGGGGATGATGTAGAGATCACTGTCCGTGATAATGGACTTGGTATGGAACAGGAAAAAGCAGAAACACTGGTAACTTATCAGGCAAAAGGATATGGCCTTAAGAATGTAAATGACCGTATCCGGCTTCTTTATGGAGAGAATTATGGAATTCATATTTTCAGTTCACCGGATGAAGGCACGACTGTTATTATGAAATTTCCGAAGGAGGGCAGAGAGAATGAAGAGTAAATGGAAAAAACTGCCTGTTGTTCTGATAGGGATCATAGCTATAGCTGTCTGCGGATGCAGCAATGATTTACAGGAGCTGAATCAGAAAAGATCATCGGCAGCAAAAGAAAATACGGAATCTACAGAGACAGTCCGTACCGGTACCTGGGAAACAGCTGCACAGACTCCTTATGGTGCTTATCCTGAACTTGTAACGTATACTTTAGGACAAATGAGTGGTGCGAATAATTCAAATCTTCCGGATGGAAATACCTATGACGACAATGCTTACACTCGTTATCTCAGAAAAATGCTGAATATTCAGAATAAAAGTGTCTACATGGAACGGGAAGATCGATATGATGAATTTGTGAACATTCTTGTAAAAGACCAGACGCTGCCGGATGTACTGGTGGTTTCGGACAGAGAAACACTCAAAGAACTGGTTGATAATGATCTTGTGGAAGATCTGAGCGAAGTATATGAGAATTGCACTTCAGAGAGAATCAAAGAGATGTTTGAGAGTTATGGAAGCGGTCTTCTGGATTCTGTGCGATTTAATGGAAAACTGATGGCAATTCCGGAGACCGTTACAGATCATGGTCCACGTCTGATGTGGCTGCGTAAGGACTGGATGGATAAGCTTGGCCTTGAAGATCCGAAAACACTGGAAGATGCATTTGACATAGTAGAAAAATTTGTCCAGAATAAAATGGGCACGGAGGATGGAGAAGACCCGATCGGACTCGCCTGTGATACAGATCTGGTGGGAACTACCAGCTCTAATTATTCAGTAGATTCTGTTTTTGATAAATTTGGAGCCAGTCCACAAAGGTGGGTAAATCAAAATGGTAAGATCGTGTATGGTTCCGTAACAGAAGAAACAAAAAATGCACTGAGTTATCTTCATGAACTCTATGAACGTGGCGTGTTGGATAAGAACTTTGCATTGCGTGCGCAGAATAACCTCAGAGATCTGGTGATAAATGGAAAATGTGGAGCTTTTTTTGGCCTGTGGTGGACACCGAACAATCCACTGATGGATGTTTATGAGACAGACAAAGAGGCAAACTGGCAGCCATTTTATCTACAGTCGACAGACTGGCAGAATGTATATGATACTTTTCAGGATAATAAATATGTTGTTGTACGCAAAGGATATGAGCATCCGGAAATTGTAATGAAGATAATCAGTGTATTGTTTGATTATAGCAGATATGAAGCCAAGGATGCGGATGAGGTAAATGATTATTTTGCTCTTAACGTAGAACCGACAGCCAGACCGCTGGTTATCAATGTTGATTATAACGAGGCGACGTTTCAGATCACAAAAGATATCCAGAGTGTAATGAGCGGCATGCGAAAAGAAGAAAGTTTAAGTGCAATTGAGAAATCTTATTACGATGCAGCAGAAAAATTTATTCAGGGAAAATCAGAAACGGCGGAAGACTGGGCAGCATATGAATCCAGACTTGCAGCAGTTGGAAGGTTGATAGAAGGAAACTACCGGTCAACAGCCAAAAGATACCTGGATGATGCAGACGGTGAAATACCGAAGTCTCTTCAGCAGCTTGAAAAAGACACTTTCATTCAGATTATCATGGGTGTAAAACCAATTACTTACTTTGACACTTTTGTGCAGGAATGGTATGAACAGGGCGGCGAAGAGCTGACTGAGCAGATTCGCCGCTCTAATCCAGGAGAATGATTATTTTCCGAGATGCCAGATGTCGTCATCGTACTCTTTGATGGTTCTGTCTGAGGAGAAGAATCCGGCTTCTGCAATATTGATCAGAGTTCTGCGGCTCCATGCTTCCGGATTTACAGCATAATCACTCATTGCCTGTTCTTTGCGGACAATGTATGCATTGAAATCAGGAAGAGTCTGGAACCAGTCTTTATTTATCAGTTCGTTCTGCAGTCGTTTCAGATGCTCTTCATCTCCATATTTCAGCATTTCTTCACTGGTAAGGAAATCGATGGCACGACGAAGGTTCGAGTCTGCTTCATACCAGTCTTTTGCACAGTAGTCACCGGCTGCATAGCGGTGAATAACCTGCTTGCTGCTCTGACCAAAGATGTAAATATTGTTATTTCCGACAGCTTCGGCAATTTCTACATTTGCACCGTCCATGGTTCCAAGAGTCAGTGCACCGTTCAGCATGAATTTCATGTTTCCGGTTCCGGATGCTTCTTTGGAAGCAAGGCTGATCTGTTCAGAAAGATCACATGCCGGAATCATTTTTTCTGCTGCAGAAACATTGTAGTTTTCTACAAATGCAAGTTGCAGATATCTGGAAACTTCAGAGTCCGCACTGATAACCTGTGACAGGGTAAGAAGAGCGTGAATGATATCTTTGGCGATGATATAGGCAGGAGCTGCTTTTGCACCAAAGATACTTACTAATGGAGTTACTGGAGTATGTCCTGCTTTGATCTCCAGGTATTCATGAATCAGGAAAAGCAGGTTCAGCTGCTGACGTTTGTATTCATGAAGTCGTTTGGACTGAATGGAAAACATTGCATTGGTGTTCAATTTGATTCCCTGTTTGTCTTCTAACCAGGAAGCAAGTGCTTCTTTGTTGGATTTTTTAATACAACTGAGTTTTTTCAGTACTTCTGCATCGTCTGTATAATTCAGAAGCTTTTTCAGTTCAGAAGCATCTTTTTTGAAACCGGATCCGATCAGAGATTCAATTTCAGAAGTCAGGGCCGGATTACATTTCAGAAGCCAGCGGCGGAAGGTGATGCCGTTTGTTTTATTATTAAATTTGTTCGGATACATCTGATAAAATCCTGCCAGTTCGCTTTCTTTCAGAATCTGTGTATGCAGTGCGGCAACACCGTTTGTGGAGTGAGAAAAATGAATATCCATATGTGCCATATGAACGACCTGATTCTGATCAATGATAGCAAGTGAAGAATCAGTTGTACGTGTTTTTGCAATGTCATCCAGCTTTTCAATAATTGGCATAAGCTGAGGAACAACGGTATCGAGATAATGACGTGGCCATTTTTCCAGAGCTTCTGCAAGAATCGTATGATTGGTATATGCACAAGTATCTGTTACGATCTGAACTGCCTCATCAAAGCTGATTCCGTGTTCCTCAAGGAGGCGGATCAGCTCCGGGATTACCATACTTGGGTGTGTATCATTGATTTGGATAGCTGCATAGTCGGCAAGGTCATGATAGTTACATCCACGTGCAGCACATTCGTTGAGAATAAGCTGAGCACCGGCAGAAACCATGAAATACTGCTGATAGATACGAAGCAGTCGGCCGTCTTCATCGGAGTCGTCTGGATAGAGGAATAATGTAAGGTTTCTGGCAATATCTTTTTTGTCAAAAGAAATTCCGTCACCGATCACAGATTCATCTACAGAATCCAGATCAAACAGATTCAGCATATTGGTTCTGCCTTCATAGCCGGTAACAGGAAGTTTGTAGAGTCTTGCAGAATAGGTGTTTCCTGCAAGTGAAACCGGAAATACTGTATCGGTAGCTTTGGCAGAACACTGGTCAGTCAGCCAGAAATCAGGAGTTTCGTTCTGGATGTTGTTTTTGAAATTCTGATGAAAAAGTCCGCAGTGATAACGAAGACCGACACCATCGCCTGGAAGATTCAGAGTTGCAAGGCTGTCAAGAAAACATGCAGCAAGTCGTCCAAGACCACCATTTCCAAGATTTGGTTCCGGTTCCTGCTCTTCGATATCTGCAAGAGATTTTCCGACACTGGCAAGTGTTTCACGAACTTCATCATACAGACCAAGGTTGATCAGGTTGTTGGAAAGTAATTTTCCAATCAGGAATTCGGCAGAAATATAATACAGTTTTCTGCCAGTTACTGGTTTTATCTGTTTCTGACTCTGTTCCTGCACAAGTTTCAGAAGGGCTGTATAAAGTTCTGCGTCGGAAGCAGTTGCAATATCCTTTTGGCAAAGTTCATTTAGTGTTGTTTTCATAGATTCACTCATGGGAGTTGCTCCTTTCATATATAAAATGGTTGTAGTTTCGTTAACTTAAGTTGCTTTAGTTATATCACAGGTAGTCCGTTGTTTCTTGTCAAAAGCGAGCAAGAAATGATACTATCCTATCATAGAGGCGGAAATAGATGAAAGAAAAAGAAAGTGGTACAAAATATCAGGAAACAAAACAGCATGGCAGCCGGTTGTTTCCGTTTAATATTTATCCATGTACGATTCCATTGGATTTTCCGGCGGTTCCTTTGCACTGGCATAAGGAGATGGAATTGATTTATATAAAAAAGGGAAAAGGGCTGATCCAGATCGAAACAAAAAGCTTTGAGGGAGAACCGGGGGATATTTTTGTAGTAACACCTGGAACCCTTCATGCAATTCATAGGATAAAAGGATATTCTATGGAATACGAAAATATTATCTTTGAAATGGATTTTCTGGGAGAAGGAGCAGCAGATCTCTGTGCAGGAGAATTTCTCGTCCCGCTTGCAGCAGGTAAGTTGTTTCCTCCGGTACAGATAAAGCCAGAGGAAGTGCATTATGATTCATTAAAAAGATGTCTTATTCAGATGGAAGAATTGTGTGAAACAAAAGAAAATGCTTATGAGCTAGGAGTGAAAGCTGCAGTTTTGCAGATCATATTTCTTCTCATAAGAATGTATCCGTCCAGAGAAATCGTGTCTTCTCCGGATAGGGAGCAGTTGAAAGAAGTACTGCAGGAAATCAGTGTTAAAAGCAGTGAGAATCTTTCGGTAGCAGACATGGCGAAATTCTGTGGCTGGAGCAGCAGCCACTTCATGCGTTGGTTCAAAAAGATGACGGGAGACAGCTTTACTTCTTATGTAAATGACCGGAGACTTGCGGAGGCTGCAGAGGCATTGTGCCAGACTGATGATAAAATATTGACGATCGCACAGGATGCAGGATTTATGAATCTGTCAAATTTTAATCGTCAATTTAAAAAACGCTATGGAGTTACGCCGAGAGAGTATCGGGAAATGATAGGAATTTAAAGATTGTGTTAAAGGAGGTACATATGAAAAAAAAGCGCGGATCAGAGCAGAAGTATTTATTGCAATTTTGGGACTGAATGTGACAGCTGCTGTATTGGGAGGCTGCAGGACGCAGAGTGTACGAAATTGAAAAATAAAAAAAGTTTCAAAAAGTGTTGACATATCTCTATGACAGTGGTATTCTAACTAAGCTGTCGCAAGGAATTGTTTCTTCTGACTAAACAATTTGAAAAGTTTTGAAAAAAACAAAAATAATTGTTGACAAAGAAACGAACATGTGATAGAGTAAACAAGTCGCTTGAGAGCGACACACAGACATCAAAAAATGCCTCGAAAAAACTTGAAAAAAGTACTTGACAGGCACTGATGAATGTGATAAAGTAAACGAGCTGTCTGAGAGACAGACAAACAAAGAACCTTGATAACTAAACAGTGAAACACATACGATTCTCGAAAATTCTTTAAGAATCATCATTCAACAGAATGAACTTTTTATAAACAGTAAAACGAGAGATAGCTAGTTGTTATCTTGAGTGAATCAAACATTTTATCAGAGAGTTTGATCCTGGCTCAGGATGAACGCTGGCGGCGTGC
>OLQP01001019.1_pt1 | contig 15625 bp, 11 predicted proteins | sample 1643181 | NCBI WGS metagenome assembly OLQP01 (sample SAMEA3136710, study PRJEB25190) | human gut metagenome | biome: human gut; feature: human-associated habitat; material: faeces | place: Austria | collected 2013 | reverse complement strand
GAAGAACACGGAATTACCCCACAGACGATCAAAAAGGCAGTGCGCGATCTGATCAGCATTTCCCAGAAAGTGGACAGTGCACAGATGAAACTGGAGAAAGATCCGGAATCAATGAGCCGTCAGGAACTTGAGAAACTGATCGGTGAAGTGACAAAGAAGATGAAGAAAGCAGCGGCAGATCTGAATTTCGAGGCGGCGGCAGAGCTGCGTGATAAATTACTTGAATTGAAGAAGACCTTACAGGAGATGGAGGAGTAAGAATAAAGAATGGGTACAAAGATGGATGCCAGACAGTATATTCGAATCCGTGGCGCAAATGAAAATAATTTAAAAAACATAGATGTAGATATTCCCAGAAATGAACTTGTTGTGCTGACAGGACTGAGCGGATCTGGAAAATCTTCCCTTGCGTTTGATACGATCTATGCAGAGGGGCAGAGACGGTATATGGAATCCCTGTCTTCCTATGCGAGACAGTTTCTCGGGCAGATGGAAAAGCCGAATGTGGAGAGTATCGAGGGGCTGTCTCCGGCAATCTCGATCGATCAGAAATCAACGAATCACAATCCACGTTCCACCGTTGGGACCGTGACGGAGATTTACGATTATTTCCGTCTGCTTTATGCGCGGATCGGAATCCCGCATTGCCCGAAGTGCGGAAAAGAGATCAAGAAGCAGTCGGTAGATGAGATGACCGATCAGATCATGGGACTTGAGCAGGGGACAAAGATCCAGCTGCTCGCACCGGTCGTGCGGGGAAGAAAAGGAACGCATGTAAAGTTATTCGAGCGGGCAAAACGCAGCGGATATGTCCGTGTGAGAGTTGACGGGAATCTGTATGAATTGTCCGAAGAGATCACGCTCGATAAGAATATCAAACATAATATCGAGATTATTGTGGATCGTCTGATCGTGAAACCGGGGATTGAAAAGCGGCTGTCAGATTCGATTGAAAATGTCTTGAATCTGGCGGAGGGGCTGTTGGTTGTCGATGTGATCGGACAGGAACCGCTGAATTTCAGTCAGAGCTTTTCCTGCCCGGACTGCGGGATCAGTATCGATGAGATTGAGCCGAGAAGTTTTTCATTCAACAATCCGTTCGGGGCATGTCCATCCTGTTTTGGACTCGGATACAAGATGGAATTTTCAGAAGAACTGATGATCCCGGATCCGTCCAAAAGTATCAATGAGGGAGCAATCGCGGTGCTTGGCTGGCAGTCCTGTGCGGATAAGGGAAGCTTTACAAGAGCCATTCTGGATGCTCTTGCAAAGGAATATAATTTCAGTCTGGATACACCTTTTCAGGATTATCCCCAGAAAATAAAAGATGTGCTGATCCATGGAACAGAAGGCAGGTCTGTCAAGGTTTATTATAAGGGTCAGAGAGGAGAAGGCGTTTATGATGTGGCGTTTCCGGGACTGATCAAAAATGTGGAGCAGAGATACCGGGAGACCGGTTCCGATGCCATGAAGCAGGAATATGAAACTTTTATGCGCATCACCCCATGCAAAACCTGTAAGGGACAGCGTTTGAAAAAAGAAGCTCTGGCTGTTACTGTTGGCAATAAGAATATTTATGAGCTGACGGCTCTTTCCATAGAGAATCTGAAGAAGTTTCTGGCTGAACTGAAGCTGACAGAACAGCAGGAACTGATCGGAAGGCAGATTCTGAAGGAGGTCCGGGCAAGAGTGGGATTCCTGGCAGAGGTAGGACTTGACTACCTTTCTCTGGGACGGGCTACAGCAACTCTTTCCGGAGGGGAAGCGCAGAGAATCCGTCTGGCAACGCAGATCGGTTCCGGTCTTGTAGGAGTGGCCTACATTCTGGATGAGCCAAGTATCGGACTCCATCAGAGAGATAACGACAAGCTTCTGAAAGCGCTGATGCGTCTGAGAGATCTGGGAAACAGCCTGATTGTGGTAGAGCACGATGAGGATACCATGCGGGCTGCAGACTGTGTTGTGGATATTGGTCCCGGAGCCGGGGAGCATGGTGGAAAACTTGTGGCAATGGGAACTGCAGAAGATCTGATGAAAAATGAAAATTCCATAACAGGTGCTTATTTAAGCGGAAAATGCAGAATCCCGATACCGGAAGAGCGGAAGAAGCCAACGGGATGGCTGAAGATCCGCGGAGCTTCGGAGAACAATCTGAAACAGGTAAATGTGGATATTCCTCTTGGGATTCTGACCTGTGTCACCGGTGTCAGCGGATCGGGAAAAAGCTCTCTGATCAACGAGGTGCTTTATAAAACTCTGGCGAGAGACCTGAACAGAGCCCGTATCATTCCGGGAAAACATAAGGAAATACTGGGACTGGAAGAGCTTGACAAGGTGATCAGTATTGACCAGTCTCCTATAGGAAGAACTCCCAGATCCAATCCCGCAACTTATACAGGAGTTTTTGATCAGATCCGGGATCTTTTTGCTTCTACGGCAGACGCCAAGGCAAGAGGGTATAAAAAGGGACGCTTCAGCTTTAATGTAAAGGGCGGAAGATGTGAAGCCTGCAGCGGAGACGGAATCATCAAGATTGAGATGCATTTTTTATCAGATGTTTATGTGCCCTGTGAGGTCTGCAAAGGCAAACGATACAATCGTGAAACCCTGGAAGTTAAGTATAAGGACAAAAATATTTATGATGTGCTGAATATGACAGTAGAAGAAGCACTGGGATTTTTTGAAAATATCCCGTCTATCCGCAGGAAGATCCAGACCTTATATGATGTGGGACTTTCCTATATCCGCCTTGGCCAGCCCTCCACAGAGCTTTCCGGAGGAGAGGCGCAGAGAATCAAGCTGGCAACGGAACTCAGCAGAAGAAGCACAGGAAAAACCATCTATATTCTGGACGAGCCTACAACCGGTCTTCATTTCGCGGATGTGCATAAACTGGTAGATATTTTGAAACGTCTGGCAGACGGTGGAAATACAGTAGTAGTGATCGAGCATAATCTTGATGTGATCAAAACAGCAGATTATATTATTGACATGGGACCTGAGGGCGGCGATCGGGGCGGCACAGTGATCGCAAAGGGAACGCCCGAAGAAATTGTAAAAATACCGGAATCCTATACGGGACAGTACGTGGCCAGATATCTGAAGCAGTAAACAGAGAACTGTCGGAGAGGTAAAGAATTCTCCGGTACAAAATTACGTCAGTGACAGAGTTTGGTCAGAAAGGAGGGCATTATGCCTGCAAGTGATATCGGAATCGATCTGGGCACCAGAAACTGTCTGGTGTATTCTACGGCAAAGGGACTTGTTCTTCAGGAACCTTCTGTAGTTGTTTATGATAAAAATACAGAAAAGATCAGAGCCATAGGGGAAGAGGCCCGTCAGATGGCAGGCCATGTGACCTCTAATATGGAAGTGATCCGCCCTATACGTCAGGGAGTGATCGCTGACTTTAATGTTACAGAAAAAATGCTGAAATATTTTATAACAAAGGCAATGGGAAACAGAGTTTTCCGTAAGCCCCGGATCAGTATCTGCGTTCCAAGCGGGATTACGGAGATTGAGAGAAAAGCTGTTGAGGAAGTTACTTATCAGGCCGGGGCCAGAGAAGTTTTTCTGGTAGACGAGCCAATTGCCGGAGCCATAGGCTCCGGTGTGGATGTAACCAAGCCTTTTGGAAATCTGATCGTAGACATAGGCGGAGGAACCACAGATGTGGCAGTGATCTCTCTGGGAGGCGTGGTTGTTTCTGCCTCTGTTAAGGTGGCAGGAGACGCCTTTGACCAGGCAATCATGAATTACGTGCGCAAAAGCCACAGCCTTTTTATCGGAGAGGATATGGCAGAGGAAATAAAAATCAAAATAGGAACGGCAATTGAAGAGTCCAGTCCTCATGTTATGGAGGTAAAAGGCAGAAACATTATGACAGGACTTCCCAAAACAGTTAAGCTGACCTCTGAAGAAGTGCGGGCTGCTCTGAAGGATGCCACAGGACAGATCGTAGAGACTGTGCATGGGGTTCTTGAAAAAACTCCGCCGGAGCTGGCAGCGGATATTGTTGACCGCGGGATTGTTCTTACGGGAGGCGGCGCGCTTCTTCGGGGAATGGATACGCTGATCGAGAGGAAAACAGGAGTCAGCACACTGACCGTGCAGAATGCAATGAGCGTAGTTGCTGTAGGAACCGGAAAATATGCTGAAGTAAGAGCAAAAATGGAAGAGTAAGATGAGTGAAAGCGTAACAGGATATATTGACCATATTATATTCAGAAATGAAGACAACGGATATACGGTCCTTGTTCTGAAAGGAACAGAAGGCGACGATGAGGAACTGACCTGTGTGGGAACTTTTCCTGTAATCAGTCAGGGAGCCACCATTGAGGCTTCCGGAAATTTTATCAATCATCATATTTATGGAAAACAGTTTCAGATCACCTCTTTTACAGAAAAAATGCCTGAGGATGCCATGGCAATGGAGCGCTACCTTGGCTCCGGGGCTATTAAGGGGATCGGAGCGGCTCTGGCTGCCAGGATCGTCCGCAGGTTTGGGGCAGATACTCTTAGGATCGTGGAAGAAGAGCCTGAACGTCTGGCTGAGATCAAGGGAATCAGTGAAAAAAAGGCCCGCGAGATCGCTGCTCAGATGGAAGAAAAGGCAGATATGCGAAAAGCAATGATGTTTTTGCAGAAATACGGGATCTCCCTGAATCTGGGGGCAAAAATCTATCAGAAATACGGAGATTCTGTTTACAGTGTTCTTCAGGAAAATCCTTACCGCCTTGCAGATGACATCAGTGGCGTGGGGTTTAAAATCGCGGATGAGATCGCAGGGCGCATAGGTATTCATACAGATTCAGATTACAGGATCAAAAGCGGAATGATGTATACTCTTTTACAGGCGACAGGAGAAGGCCATGTGTATCTTCCGAAAGAGGAACTGTTCCGGAGATCCTCCGAGCTTCTTGGAGTGGACGCCTCCTATATGGAAAAGCACCTTATGGATCTTTCCATGGAAAGAAAGGTGATCCAGAAAGAAGAGGGGGAAATGGTACTGGTTTACCCCAGTCGTTTTTATTACCTGGAGCTCAATACCGCCAGAATGTTAAGAGAGCTGAATATTGACTGTCCTGAGGATGAAGCTTTTGTGCAGCGCAGGATTGCCCAGATTGAAAAGGAAACAGGTACAACACTGGATGAAATGCAGAAAAAAGCAGTGACCGAGGCTGCCGGCCACGGTCTTTTTATTTTAACCGGAGGACCGGGAACCGGAAAAACGACAACCATTAATGCAATTATCCGTTTTTTTGAAGGAGAAGGCAGTGAACTGCGTCTGGCAGCGCCTACAGGAAGAGCGGCAAAGCGGATGACAGAGGCTACAGGCTATGAAGCTCAGACCATACACCGGCTTTTGGAATTAAACGGAATGCCGGAAGAGGAAAGACAGGGACAGGCAGTTCATTTTGAACGAAATGCGGAAAATCCTCTTGAAGCAGATGTGATCATCATAGATGAGATGTCTATGGTTGATATTCAGCTGATGCATTCCCTTCTTCTGGCAGTAACCGCAGGAACACGGCTGATTCTTGTAGGAGATGAAAACCAGCTTCCAAGTGTGGGTCCGGGAAATGTTTTAAGAGACATTATCCGAAGCGGAGAATTTCCGGTGGTAGAGCTGAAAAAGATCTTCCGGCAGGCTTCAGAGAGTGACATTGTTGTCAATGCCCATAAGATCAACCGGGGAGAACAGGTGACTCTCAGTAATAAAAGCAGCGATTTCTTTTTTCTGAAGAGACAGGATGCAGACATTATCATTCGAGTGGTGATCGCCCTGATCCAGGAGAAGCTTCCCAGATATGTTGAGGCAAAGCCGTTTGATATCCAGGTTCTGACACCTATGCGAAAGGGACTTCTGGGCGTGGAAAGGCTGAACCAGATCCTGCAGCGTTATCTGAATCCTCCGGAACCATCCAAAAAAGAAAAAGAATATGGTCAGGGTCTGTTCCGGGAAGGCGACAAAGTCATGCAGATCCGGAACAACTATCAGCTTGAATGGGAGATCCGCGGAAGGTACGAGATTCCTGTAGATAAGGGCGTGGGTGTCTTTAACGGTGACACGGGGATTCTGAAAACGATCAATGAATTTTCGGAAACAGCGGAAGTGGAGTTCGAGGACGGACGCTGTGCGGAATATTCTTTTAAGCAGCTGGAAGAACTGGAGCTTGCCTATGCAGTGACCATACATAAATCCCAGGGTTCTGAGTATCCGGCAGTGGTGATTCCTCTTCTGTCCGGACCAAGGATGCTTTTAAACAGAAATCTGCTGTATACGGCTGTCACAAGAGCGCGCCGGTGCGTGACCATTGTGGGCAGCGAAGAAACTTTCCGGGAAATGATAAAAAACGAAAAGCAGCAGAGACGCTACAGCTCTCTTGATATCAGATTAAAAGAGGGGCTGTAGATACCCTTTTCATCGGGGAGAAAGGACTGTTTTTGAATAAATATGTAAATATGTTTCTCAATATCCTTTATCCCAGGCACTGCCCTGTGTGTCACAGAATACTGAAAAATCAGAAAACGCTGATCTGTCCGGAGTGTGAAACTGTATTTTGCAGGATCGGAGAGGATTATTGTCTGAAATGCGGAAAGCCTGTAAAAAAGCAGGAAGAATACTGCAGGGAATGCTCGGCGCTTTGCCGCAGCTTTGATCAGGGAAGATCTGTTTTTATTTATAATGGAAAGCTCAGGCAGTCGCTTGTGAGATACAAATATTATGGCTGCAGGGAATACGGAGATTATTATGCGGATGCAGTCTGTAAATACACAGGAAAAGATATTATGAGATGGAAGCCGGATGTGATCGTACCAGTTCCCCTTACAGGCCGGAAACAGCGTATGAGAGGTTTTAATCAGTCTGCATATCTGGCTGACAGAGTGGGAGAACAGCTTCAGATCCCTGTGGCTTATGGACTGGTAAAAAAGATCCGCAATACAAAATCCCAGAAAAAGCTGAATGCAGCTCAGAGAAAGCGAAATCTTGCAGATGCTTTCCGCGCAGAGGAAAATATCCGGGGACTTACCGTACTGGTGATTGATGATGTATATACAACAGGAAGTACTGTGGATGCCATGGCTCAGTGCCTGAAGGGAGCCGGCGCCGAACAGGTGTATTTTATTACGCTGTGCGCAGGACAGCAGTAGAAAAACCATAAAAACACTTTTCATGGATAATGATATATGTTACAATTAAATTACTGTGAATATCTGTGTCCTTTTACAGAAAATACAGGAGACGGATATGTCCGACGGTTTATTCAGAAACAGATTGCTTATTGAGGAGTAGATCATGATCAACGAAGAAAAGGTTAAAATAATGACCAAAATTGCTATGTATGAGCAGGGAAAAGGCAGAAGATACCTTCCGGTCAGCAAGTATTATAGAAGCGATTACATCGGACTGGCTCTGATTAAGAACTTTTTTCTTGTTACTATCGGGTATGCGCTGGCAATCGCTGCAGTAGCCGTATATTTTGGGGAATATCTGATGGAAAATATTCATAAGATGAATCTTGTTTCCATGGGTATTTACATAATTGTAGGATATGCTGTTGTTCTTGTAGTATATTCTGTTCTTACTTATATTCAGTATTCTGTGCGGTATTACAAAGCCAAAAAGAGTGTGCGGGAGTATTACAGCCAGCTTACTGAACTCAGCAAGATTTATGTGCGCGAAGAGAAAAAAGCAGCAGGCAGAGGAACTGCAGGAGGGTATCGGAAATGACAGCTTTACTGGAATTTAAACAGAAAATAAAAGGATTATATGCAAAATATGAAATGTATCTGCAGCCATTGATGAAGTTTGTTCTGGCTCTGGTATATTTCATATGGATCAATTCCAATATGGGATATATGACAGCTCTGGATAATATGTTTGTGGTGCTGATACTTGCGCTGATCTGTTCTATTCTGCCATCCGGAATGACCATATTTGCAGGTTTTGCCATGATGGTAGGCCATAGCTATGCGCTGGGAATCGATGTTGCGGGATTTATGCTTGTCCTCATTCTTTTTATGATGATCGTATTTCTCAGATTCAGTACAGAGCAGAATATTGTTGTGGTTTTGACACCGCTTGCCTGTGCATTTGACCTTCCGGTACTTCTGCCGGTTGGCTGCGGCCTTTTAAGCAGTGCGCTTTCTGCACTTCCGGCAGCCGGCGGTGTGATTATCTATTACTTTGTAAGATTTCTTGGAAGTCAGTCTCAGATACTGCAGAATCCGGAAGGGGAGATCATGGACAGAATCACGCTTCTCTCTGATGGACTTATGAAAAACGGGGAGATGTGGCTGACCCTGGTTGCATTTGTAGCTGTGATCCTGGTTGTGAATCTGATCAGAACAAGAATGTTCGATTACGCATGGCGGATCGCTATTGTGGCAGGCGGTGTGATTTACGTGGTTATTATGCTGATTGGAAGTATTTTTATGGGGATTTCTATTTCAGTGGTTCCGATGATCATCTTTTCTGTTGCGTCTGTCCTTATTGGACTTGTACTTGAGTTTTTTGTTTACGGCGGAGACTATACACGTACAGAAAGACTTGAATATGAGGACGATGAGTATTATTATTATGTAAAAGCAGTTCCCAAGGCACTTGTTGCAACTTCTGAACGCAGCATTAAAAAGATCAATGCCGAGCCGCCAAGGGAAGATAAAAATCGGAATGAACGTGTGGTAAAATATAATGAACCACTGTTCCATGGACAGGAACCGCAGAAGCAGGCAGAGAACAGCCGCTTTCATCGGGAAGAACAGATGCTCAGAAAGCCCTCTGTGGATAACATTGATTTTGAAAAGAAACTGGAGGAATCCCTGAAGGATTTATAACAGAAATATGATTTTGTAACCTGAGGAAGCATAAGAAAGAGAGGAGCAGTTATGCAGAACATCATAAGTGTATTGAACAGATATCTGTCGCATATCAATATGCCTTCTGTCAATATCATTGATGTAATAGAAATTCTGTTGATTTCTGTATTTGTATATCAGTTTATGGTATGGATCAAGTATACCCGCGCCTATACTCTTTTGAAGGGGCTTCTGGTTATCAGTGCCTTTCTGCTCATTGCGTACATTTTTAAGATGAATACGATCCTGTGGATCGTGTCCAAGCTTTCCGGCGTACTGATTATGGCAGTGATCGTTATCTTTCAGCCGGAACTGCGTAAAATTGTAGAACAGCTGGGGCAGAAGCGGATCATGTCAGCCATCATTCCCTTTGATGTGGGAAAAGAAGTAAAAGAGCGTTTTACAGATAAGACGATCAATGAGCTTGTAAAAGCCTGCTTTGATATGGGGGAGGTTAAGACCGGGGCACTGATCGTTATTGAACAGAAAAACCGCCTGGATGAATATATCCGCACAGGAATCAATGTGGATGCAGTTCTTTCCAGTCAGCTTCTTATTAATATATTTGAGCACAATACTCCTCTTCATGACGGGGCAGTTGTTATGAGAGGGAACCGTATAGTGGCAGCTACCTGTTATCTCCCTTTGTCAGATAATATGGAACTGAGCAAACAGCTTGGAACCAGACACAGGGCTGGGGTGGGAATCAGTGAGGTTTCAGATTCTGTAACCATTATCGTATCAGAAGAAACCGGACAGATTTCTGTGGCGCAGGAAGGGAAACTTGAGAGAAATGTTTCATCTGCCAAGCTGAGAGAAATTCTTGAAAAAGCGCAGAATAAAACAATCGTGGATAACAACAAACTGAGACAGCTTTTAAAAGGGAGGTCAAAGCATGAAGGAAAAACTGACAAATAATCTCTCTCTGAAAATTCTTTCTCTGCTTGTTGCTGTTCTGGTATGGCTTCTTGCTATTAATATAGATAATCCGATTGTGAAAAAGACTTTTATAGTAACAGACGTTCAGCTTCTGAATGAAGCCTATATTGACGCAGACGGCAAAATGTGCATGCGAAATGAGGAACAGGAGCCGATCCGTGTCACAATCAAGGCTCAGAGAAAGGTTCTGGATGATCTGACGTCAGCGGATATCCGTGCAGCGGCTGATCTGCAGCAGGCGGTGAGTCTGGATACAAATCCTGTTATGGTACCCATTACTGCCACAGTGGATAATATTGCTCCGGGCAATATCCAGGTGACACCTCAGAATCTCAGTCTTCATATAGAGGATAAGGAAACTCAGGAGTTTGTTGTTACTGTGACAACCAAAGATACAAAGCCTGAAAGAGGCTATGAAATTGGAAATTTAGTATCCAGTCCTGAGAAAATCAGGATTACAGGACCAACATCTCTAATCAATAAAATAGATAAAGTAACAGCCTCTGTTGATGTCAGTGGCGCATCTTCCGATGTGACCAGAGAGACAGATGTTACAGTCATTGACAAAAACGGCGAGCAGTTCAGCAGCCAGGATATGTCATATCTTAATGTGTCAAAGGTTTATGTGACTGCCCGTTTATGGAAAGTGCGTACAGATGTAAAAATCAGCGCAGAATGCTCCGGAACGCCGGCAGATGGTTATCAGGTGGAAGGTGTTACCACTACGCCCAATGTGATTAGTGTGTCGGGAAGCGATGAGGCGTTACATGCTCTTGCTGAGCAGAATAACACAGTATGGATTCCAGCAGAGGCTATTGATATATCCGGCAGGGATAAGGACTGTGAAGAAAAAATAAATATATCTGATTATCTTCCGGAGGGACTGAAACTGACCAGTGATTCCAGTGAAGATGTATTTGTTCATGTAAATATTCTTCCGGAGGGAAGTACTGTATGCGAGGTTCCTACAAAAAATATTAAAGTGGAAAACGTGCCGGATGGAATGCAGGTGGCATTTGATGCGGCACAGGTAGAACTTCGTGTAAAGAAAACAAAAGAGGACCTGGGAGATCTGAAGGAAAAAAATATTAAAGCCTCCATTGATCTGAAAGATAAAAAAGAAGGAACTTACGAGGTGGTTGTTGATATCGAGATTCCCGAGGGATATGAACTTGTGGATGAGGTAAAAACACAAATTGAGGTTTCCAGGATTTCCAAGGCAGAAGAAAACAGTTAAACAGGAGAAGGGAATATGGTCAGTCAGAAAATTACAATCAATAATCCTTCCGGGCTTCATTTGCGGCCTGCAGGGAATTTGTGTAATGAGGCGATCAAGTATCAGTCATTGATTACCTTTACGTACGAGGGGGGAACAGCCAATGCAAAGAGCGTGCTCAGCGTATTGGGAGCCTGCGTAAAATGCGGGGATGAAATTGAGCTTGTCTGCAAAGGGGCAGACGAGGAGGAGGCAATGAAAGCTATGGTCAAAGCTATCAGCAGCGGCCTTGGTGAATAAATAATAACATGAGGAATGAAGAAGAATAAACAAGGAGGAAGTACGTTGAAAAAACGAGTGGTGGCAATTCTTTTGAGCCTGACAATGTGTTCGTCTATGGTAACAGAGGCCGGTGCGGCGGCAATGCTGGATTCGGCAGTGGAATCATATTCTGAAAACAGTTTTTCAGATTCTGAATCAGATGTTACTGTGGAAGAAGAGCCAATGGTGGACGGTGAAACAGAGACGCCGGAAGATACTGATGGTGGTAATATTTCAATTGAAGATCCTGAGGGAGAGGTGCAGCAGCCCTCTGACGAACCTTCTGACAATACAGACAGCAATGATGTGACAGACAATACAGAACCGGAAGTGGGATTTGCAGATGATCTTTTCAGTTCAGGTGACAATATGACTGAGCCGGAACAGAAACCTCAGACTGTACCGGAAATGGAAAATACAACTGCAGAGCCTGCAGCAGCTTTTGAGACAGAGGATGCAGAAAAGCATACAGCCACTCTGCTTTATACACGTTGGAAGCTGGAAGAGGGAAATAAGTGGATGCTTCAGAAGCTTCCAAAGACAAAAGATATTGCAGTTGATGATGAAAACTCAGAAGTTTTAGATGGAACCGTTGCTGATGAAGGTACTGTACCGGAGGAACTGCCGGATGTTCAGACAGAAAATCAGGATTCTGCAACAGAGGTTGAACCAGAAACTGTATCTGAAGATGCAATGAACATAGAAGAAACAGAAAATCCTGCAGACGATATTCAGGGAGAGACAGAACAGCTGGAGACAATCCCGGAAGTAATCCCTGATGTGGATGCTGTTCCGGAAGCAGAAAATAATATACCACAAGATGATATGTCTGTGGATGCAAAAGAACCGGTGGAATATTACAGGAATGCATTGGTTGAAATTACAACAGTAGACAGCCAGGGTCAGGTTCTTCAAAAAGGAACATACTATTTTAATGAAAATGGGTGTATGCTGACAGGAAAAAGAGTTGTGAATCCAGGAACAGAGGGATTTTCTTACGATTCACCAGCTGAGTATTTCTTTCAGTACAGCAGCTCCAGTGCCAAGGTGACAAATCCTGACACAGAGGCAGGAAATACACCTACTCCTTTTAATTCCAACATGGGACAGATGCAGAAGAATACCGGATACATGTGGGATGCAGGCGCTTTTCATAAATATGGTGAGGATGGAAGAGCAGAAGAAATTGCACCTAATATGATATACAAGATTGGTGGTCAGTTTTATTATCTTTTGGAAGATGGCAAACCATATATTGGTGTAGTAGAAGCTTCCTATAATGGAAGAAAAGGACTGTATGCATTCAGAAAGAGTGAGCCAGGCGAAAAGGTTCCTGGAAAAATGGTATTCAATCGTTGGGCAAGTATGAAAACCAGCAAGGGAGACAAATGGCTTTTCTTTGGATCCAACGGTCTTAATCAAAAAAAAGGAGCAGGTGTATATAAATTGTTTGCGCCTTCCAAGAATACAGAATATCTGATTGATTCTTACGGATATCTTGCCAAAGACAAAGTGATTAAAGCTGCTAATGGTTCCTACTATATGGCAAATAAATATGGCTGGGTATACAAAGACAGCGTTGTTAAATGGAATAATGCCAGATATTATTTTGGTAAAGACGGAAAACGTGTAGAATGGACTAAACGGTGGATTCGTGTACACGGAAACAAGAAAGGACGTTATTATTATATCGGAAGTCTTCCCGGTCGTATTCAGGAAATGAAGGGAATCCAGAATGTTACCATGAATGGTAAACATGTTGGATGGTTTTTGTTTGACTCAAATGGTGAAAATGTTCAGAGCCAATGGTCAGGTGACAGATATTTTCTTGGTGATGGACGTATGGCAAGCGGACCCGTGACGGTAGGTGATTATAAGTACTTTTTTGAACGCAGTTCATCAACGCAGTGTCGTGGAAAAAAATATAAGAGCCAATGGATCAAGTATAATAATAAGTTTTATTATGCAACAAAAGAGGGCAGATTATATGGAGCCGGATGGAAAACAATCAATGGTAATAGATACTATTTTGAAGCCTGGACAGCAGTTACCAATGTTGTAAAGAAAGATCCGGCTACAAATCTGTATGGATATCTGGACAGCCGCGGAAAGTTTACAACAGAGTGGATTGCACACAATAATTCAAAAAATAATGCAAGATATGTGAATCCACAGACTGGTGCAGTATATAAAAATATGACCAAAACTATTGACGGGGTGAACTATCGTTTTGATAAAAACGGAAACCGTGTCAATGACAGAACCAGTGAGTTCAGGCGTAGCAAATATTATCTGGAGTGTGACCGTGTAAATGGAGTTATGACCGTTTATACAGACAGCAGCAAAAAAACTCCGATTAAAACAATTCGTGTATCCGTTGGTCTTCCGGATACGCCTACAAAGGTTGGAACATTTAAGATTACCAGAGCAGATCGCTGGCAGCTCCTGATGGGACCGTCCTGGGGACAGTATGGATCTCATGTAGTAAATGGAATTTATATTCATTCAGTAGCAAGCGGTCAGCCGAACGGAAATAACCTTCCGGCAGGAGAATATCTGAAACTTGGAAATCCGGCTTCTCACGGATGCATTCGCTGCTGTGTGGCAGATGCCAAATGGATTTGGGAAAACTGTAATGGTTCCACAATTCGTGTATTTGACGGCAAGTACAAATCAGATGAATGTTTCAAGGGACCGTTGGGAAGAAATCCTCTGACACCATTAAGGGGAAGCGGAACCTTTGATCCTACAGATCCAAACTATAACTAATCAATAAAAAGGAGGCTGTTGCAAATCCTATAGAAAATAAGGTACTGCAATGGCCTCTTATCAGGAGGAAGAATATATGAGAACATATCTGGTAACAGGAGGAGCAGGTTTTATAGGTTCCAACTACATTCACTATATGTTTGAGAAGTATGACAATGAAATCCGCATTATTAACGTAGATAAACTGACTTATGCAGGAAATCTTGAAAATCTCAAGGACATTGAAAACAGAGACAACTATACTTTTGTGAAAGCGGATATCTGTGACAGCGAAGCGATCATGAAGATCTTTGAGGAAAATGATATTGACCGTGTTGTTCATTTTGCAGCAGAAAGCCATGTAGACAGAAGCATCCGCAATCCGGAAGTTTTTGTAAAAACGAATGTACTTGGAACTCTTGTTATGCTGAATGCTGCAAAAGCTGCATGGGAGCTTCCGGACGGAACCTTTAAGCCGGACAAAAAATTTCTTCATGTGTCTACCGATGAGGTTTATGGCTCTCTGGAAGAAGACGGCGGATATTTTTATGAGACAACACCGTATGCGCCTCACAGCCCGTATTCTGCCAGCAAGGCATCTTCAGATATGCTGGTAAAATCTTACATGGATACCTATAAGTTTCCTGCAAATATTACAAACTGCAGCAACAATTACGGGCCGTACCAGTTCCCGGAAAAGCTGATTCCTCTGATTATCAACAATGCTCTTCAGGGCAAAAAGCTTCCCGTATACGGTGATGGAAAGAATGTAAGAGACTGGCTTTATGTTATGGATCATGCAAAGGGAATCGATATGGTTCAGGAAAAAGGCCGCCTTTTTGAAACCTACAACATTGGCGGTCACAATGAAAAACAGAATATCCAGATCATTCATATTATTCTGGATACTCTGAAAGAAATGCTCCCGGAGGGAGATCCCAGAAGAGAGCTTGTCAGCGAAAACCTGATCACTTATGTGGAGGACCGCAAGGGCCATGACCGCCGTTATGCGATTGCTCCGGACAAGATCAAAGAAGAGGTTGGCTGGTATCCGGAAACCTGCTTCGAGGATGGAATCCGCCTGACTATTAAATGGTTCTTTGAGAATGAGGACTGGATGAAAAACGTAACAAGCGGTGATTACCAGAAATATTACAATGATATGTATCAGACAAAATAGTTCTTCCGGAGACTTTTTGGTTTTTTAGGAATATTTTAGAAAAAGATTATGTCTGACTGATGAAGATGCTGCAGTGAACTGGCCGGGGAGTCAGAGCTGCAGCATTTTTTTGCTTAAAACCAGGTATCCATGTGTAACGGCTCAGTTAATGGCTGCAGGCTATATATAAGTTATATCCTAAATCCCGCCAGGTGTTTTGGAATGTTTTTTCTAAAATCCCGAGACATACAGGATAAAATGTTATCACCGAAGCTGAGCCGGAATGTATTCTGGAAGGCGCTTTGGAATGAAATTTGGATAAGCTCCTGGGAACGAATTAAACAGTAACCTTCATGTTATTGTTCAGGGGCATTATTCCG
>OLQP01000984.1_pt1 | contig 16524 bp, 15 predicted proteins | sample 1643181 | NCBI WGS metagenome assembly OLQP01 (sample SAMEA3136710, study PRJEB25190) | human gut metagenome | biome: human gut; feature: human-associated habitat; material: faeces | place: Austria | collected 2013 | reverse complement strand
TCCGGTACGTTTGGTTCCGGTGCAGAATATAGTGAATTTGTAGATCTTAATAAACTTGGTGGTGTTGTGACTAAGGGTGTTGCAAACGTACCGTGGCCAGGAAACCCGACTCCGAGAGTGACAGAGACTGCAAGCGGAATGCTGAATGCAATCGGACTTCAGAATCCGGGAATTGATCTTTTTTGCAGAAGAGACATTCCATTTCTGAAACAGTATGACACAAAAATTATTGTAAATGTTTGTGGAAAGAGTACAGAAGATTATTGTGAAGTGGTGGAAAAACTGGCGGATGAGCCGGTCGACTTACTGGAAATCAATGTATCCTGCCCAAATGTGAAAGAGGGCGGTATTGCATTTGGACAGAATCCTCATGCACTGGAAGCAATCACAAAAGAAGTAAAGAAATATGCAAAACAGCCGATCATCATGAAACTCAGTCCGAATGTGACTGATATCACAGAGATGGCCAGAGCGGCTGAGGCTGGTGGTGCAGATATTCTTTCTTTGATCAATACACTTACCGGAATGAAAATTGATATTTACAGAAAAACATTTGCTCTGGCAAACAAGACGGGTGGGATGTCCGGCCCGGCAGTGAAACCGGTTGCAGTGCGTATGGTTTATCAGGTTGCACAGGCTGTAAAACTCCCGATTATCGGCATGGGTGGAATTGCAACAGCAGAAGATGCACTTGAATTTATCATGGCAGGTGCAACAGCAGTGTCAGTTGGAACCGCTAATTTCTTTAATCCATATGCAACAACAGAAATTGTGGATGGGCTGGCGAAATTTATGGAACAGCAGAAAGTTGAGGATATCAATCAGCTGATCGGTATTGTAAAATAGCAGTTACAGAAAACAGAATAGAAATACATAAGAGACAGCAGCGAAGGTTGAAAAACTTTTTCTGCTGTCTTGTATCGGGAAAGGAAATGTTTTGAACAAACAGAAAACAAATGACATGACTGTGGGAAATCCGGTCAGACTGATCATTCAGTTTATGATACCGATGTTTCTTGGAAACATATTCCAACAGTTTTATAATATTGTAGATTCTATTGTGGCAGGACAGTTTATTGGAGTAGATGCACTTGCTGCAATTGGAAGTACCGGATCACTGATGTTTTTTGTGACCGGTTGGCTGAACGGACTGAGTAGTGGATTCGCAATTATTGTGGCACAGATGTTTGGAGCGAAGAAGTATGACGATATGAGGCATTTTGTGGCAATGTCCATTTATCTTATGTTTGGTTTTGCTGCTGCTATGACCATAGGATTTTTGGTATTTAATGTGCCGATTCTGCGACTTATGAATTCTCCGGCAGATCTGATGGGAGATGTGGCTGGATATATGGGGATTATTTATGCAGGTCTTCTTGTTACTGCAGCGTATAATACGTTGGCTGCGTTTCTGCGTGCACTGGGAGATTCGAAATCCCCGTTGTATTTTCTGATCATTTCAGCGGGCATCAATGTTGTGCTGGATATTGTACTGATTCGTTTTGCAGGAATGGGAGTAGAAGGCTGTGCATATGCAACTGTTATCGCACAGGGCGTTTCAGCAATCTGCTGCCTGGTTTATATAAAAAAGAAATATCCGATTCTTCATCTTGAAAAGAAAAACTTTGAACTTCGAAAAGGCAGTATGAGTAAACTGATGATTCTTGGAATTCCCATGGGACTTCAGTTTTCCATCACGGCAATAGGAACGATCATCGTACAGAGTGCGGTAAATATTTATGGCGCTACCTATATGGCTGGATTTTCCGCTGCAGGAAAGATCCAGAATGTAATTGGTATGGTGGCTGTTTCTATGGGGGCAACGATCGCGACATATGTCGGACAGAATCGTGGAGCAGGACGTATGGACCGGGTAAAACAGGGAGTAAAATATTCCTGGATCATGCTTCTGGTATGGAGTGTGGTTGAGATGGCTCTGGTTTATTTCGGTGGAAAATATTTTACATATCTGTTTATCAGCCCGTCACAGACAGATGTTGTGCAGGTGTCTGTGATATATTTCCGTACAGTATTCTGGGCATATCCGTTTTTGTGTACAATTTTTGTATTTCGAAATGCCCTGCAGGGGATGGGATACGGAATGGTACCAATGCTGGGAGGCGTTTTTGAACTGGTTGCCAGAACACTGATCGTGGTTTTGGTTGCGGGAAGAACGACGTTTGCAGGCGTTTGCCTGGCGGATCCAATGGCCTGGATCGCAGCACTGATTCCACTGATTCCATATTACTATTATGTAATGGGAAAACATATGAAAGAAATGAGACAATAGGAGTAATAAAAGCCAGCTTCAATCCGAAACGGGAAAGTTAACAGGATTGAATAGTTGGCTTTTTTATGTTACTATAAAGAAGATATTCAGAGAATGATCTGAACAGATTCAGACAGAAGACAGGCAAAAAGCCGTGTAGACAGGAGGTCCAGAATAAAATGGAACAGTATAAACAGGAATTTATTGAATTTATGGTAGACAGTCAGGTGCTGAAATTTGGCGAATTTACATTGAAGAGCGGAAGAAAATCTCCGTTTTTTATGAATGCGGGTGGATATGTAACCGGTTCTCAGTTAAAAAAACTTGGGGAATACTATGCAAAAGCAATTCATGATAAATATGGTGATGATTTTGATGTGCTGTTTGGACCGGCATACAAGGGAATTCCACTCAGTGTTGTTACAGCGATCGCATTCAGCGAACTGTATGGCAAAGAAATTCGTTACTGCTCTGACCGTAAAGAGGAAAAAGATCATGGTGCAGATAAAGGAAGTTTTCTTGGAAGCAAACTGAAGGACGGAGATCGGGTAGTTATGATCGAAGACGTTACTACTTCCGGAAAATCTATGGAAGAGACAGTGCCGAAGGTAAGAGGTGCAGCCAATGTAGAAATTGTTGGACTGATGGTTTCACTTGACCGTATGGAGGTTGGAAAAGGCGGTGTGAAGTGCGCGCTTGACGAAGTACATGACCTGTATGGCTTTGAAACAAATGCAATCGTTACCATGGCTGAAGTTATTGAGCATCTTTACAATAAAGAATACAAAGGCCAGGTTATCATTGATGATGAACTGAAGAAGGCAATTGATGCATATTACAGCCAGTATGGTGCAAAATAGTTTCTGGCTGATCAGTGGGATGAACGGTATCTGCATAAGGAGGAATTGCCATGAATGAAAAAATATATAAAACAATGAGTCGTACGGGCGCATGCAGTATTGCAGTAGGGATCATAACCCTTGTAACAGGTGTTGCTGCAGGAGTGCTGATGATCGTGAGTGGAAGCAGACTGCTGAAAAGAAAGTCTGATATTCTGATCTGAAGCTGGATAGGGGTAAAAATTGAAAGACAGTACAAAACGTAAAATCAGGTTTCTGAGTGTGCTTTTGTTTATACTTTATGTACTGCTTCTTGTTTATTTTCTTTTCTTTTCAGAAGAATATGGGCGCGTTACAGCGGAAGAACGGGTGTATCGGTATAATCTGGTTCCGTTTGTAGAAATCAGAAGATTCTGGATATACAGAAAACAGCTTGGGATGTTTGCTTTGATCACCAATCTTTTTGGAAATGTGATAGGCTTTATTCCATATGGTTTTATCCTTCCGGTCATTGCGCATAAATGCCGTAACGGTTTGTTCATTGTTGCATCCGGTTTTTCACTCAGCCTTTTGGTGGAAACAGTGCAGTTAATTGCAAAAGTGGGATGTTTTGATGTGGACGATCTGATTTTGAATACACTTGGGGCAGCAATCGGATATATGCTTTTTGCTGTCTGTAATTATCTGAGGAGAAAACGATATGGCGAGAAGATATAGATACGCGATCATAAAAAAGAAAGAGGCTGCAAAAGGGAAGCTGTCAGTGGGGCTGGCGATTGCTTCCCTGCTTCTGTTTGGAGGGGCTGTTGGGATAGCTTATGTACTTGAAGGATCCTATGGATTTATTGTGGGAGGCATCTGCCTGTTTGCAGCGCTGCTTTCCGTATATGGATTTCTGATGGGAATCAGTAGTTTTTCAGAAGAAAAATGTACACACAGGACCAGTATTATCGGCTCAATCCTTAATGGAATCTTTATGGTAGGCTGGTTGGCCTTTTTTTTGATGGGAGTGTGAAAAATGGAACGCTTACAACAGCAGATGAAATTTATTTTGGAAGTGGATAAAGTAAAACAGATTATACGTCAGACATATCTGGCAGATGGGAGCCGTAAGGAAAATGATGCGGAACATTCTTGGCATCTGGCTCTTATGGCTGTGTTGTTGAAGGAATATGCCAATGAAGAAGTTGACCTGGCAAAAGTGATCCCTATGGTTTTGCTCCATGATCTTGTGGAGATTGATGCTGGAGATACATATGCATATGATCAGGCAGGACTGGCAACGCAGAGAGCGCGTGAGACAAAGGCAGCAGACCGTATTTTTGGTATGCTTCCGGAAGATCAGGGTACAAAGTTCAGAAATTTATGGGAAGAATTTGAAGCATATGAGACAGCAGAGGCGAAATTTGCACATGTGCTGGACAATTGTCAGCCACTGCTTCTGAATGATGCTTCCGGAGGAAAAAGCTGGAAGGAACATACTGTACATAAGAGTCAGATATACAAAAGAAATGAGCATACTGCAGAAGGTTCCAGGGAAATATGGGAATATATGCAGCAGCTGATAGACAAACATATTCAGCTGGGACATGTGATCGATGACTAAATTAAATTCAAACGGAGGAGATGATAAAGTGGATGAATTGCTGAAAGAACGCTATGATCTGGCAAAAGATCGAATTGTCGAAATCTGTACTGAAACAACTGTAAAGCCGGATTTTCTGGATTTCTTTCAGAATATGGCGGCTTTTTTGGAGAAAACAGCAGTCATACTGGAAAGAGATGAAGAAAAGCTTTCCATAGAAGAATTGCAGAAAGAAAATACAGAACTTTATAAAGAACTGTTTCCTCAGAATTATACACACTGTTACGGGAATCCTGCATACGCAGAAGAAAAACTCGGTGAATATGGAAGGGCATTTACATTTCTTTACGCAGAACTTCGTGGAGCAATTGCCTATGCATATGAAAAAAAAATCTGGGATTATACAGTGACAGCAGAACTTTTTCTTGAAGTATATGCTGCTTTTGAAAATGGTGAACTGCCATCTGCAAAAAATGTGGAAGACATGCTGCGTTCTTATGTGAATGACTATTGTCAGGATATGATGGAACAGAGGATTGCGGAAGCGGTTGATCCGCAGCTGGATTTTGCTGTAAAAATCGTAATGGATTCTGATCTGCCAGATCTGCGTTATCTGTACAGATATGGAGAATATGTTTCTGCAAATGAAACAGGAGTTGCAGAATTTATGAACAGTCTCAGTCAGGATGAGATTGACAGTATGGCACGCACATATACGGAAGGATACAGAATTGGTTTTATTAATGGAAGAAAAGACATTACCAAGAAAAAGACGGTAAACATTCGTTATAATCTTGGATTTGAGCGAATGGTACGTGCTGCAATCCTGCAGTTCCGTGAGATGGGGCTTGAACCGGTGATCTATCGTCATGCCACACATGCAGTGAATAAAAGAGGCAATGCATGGATCGGCTTTGTTGGTGGAAATGCAAATCCACAGTATGAGTATGATCACAGGCAGGATCAGGCACTTTTTATGGACAGTGATTATGTACAGCGCAAACTTCGTTCTATGCAGAATGCATATGAGAAATATAAAGACCTGGCTGCTGTTCATGGTGGACCGGCATGTATTGAGACTTTTGGGGAAGAACCATTTGCTCCTGTTTCTACAGAAGGTGCGTGGGCTTTAAACGAGGCACAGCAGAAAATGCAGGTAGAGCTGGATAACGAATCCGGTCAGATCGTAAATCGTTACATCAGGGGCGATGAGAGAAGCTTTACGATCATTGCCTATCCGGTGCCGGAGATCGGAAATGATTTTCCGAAGATTTTTGCAGAGATTGTGAAGATCAATACACTGGATTATAAACAGTATGAACGGATACAGCAGACGATCATTGAGACTCTGGATACCTGTCAGTGGGTAGAAATAAAAGGAAAAGAGGACAACGAGACAGATTTGATCATTCATCTGCATGAACTGGAAGATGTCCGGAAACAGACAAATTTTGAAAACTGTGTGGCAGATGTAAATATTCCAGTGGGAGAAGTGTTTACTTCTCCGGTGCTTGCCGGAACTGGTGGGATTCTTCATGTAAAGAAGGTTTATTTGAATGGATTACAGTTTAAGGATCTGAAGCTGGTATTTGACTGTGGACAGGTGATTGATTATTCGTGTGCAAACTTTGAGACAGAAGAGGAGAATCGTGCATATATTGAGGATAATATTCTGCACCATCATCCGAAGATCCCAATGGGTGAGTTTGCAATCGGGACCAATACAACCGCGTATGTGGCAGCTGAAAAATATGGTATTGCAGATAAACTTCCAATTCTGATTGCTGAGAAAATGGGACCACATTTCGCTGTGGGAGATACCTGTTACAGCTGGTCAGAAGATACTCCGGTATTTAACCCGGACGGAAGAGAAATCATTGCCAGAGATAATGAGATTTCGATTCTTCGTAAAGAGGATATCAGCATGGCTTATTATGGATGTCATACAGATATTACAATTCCATATGAAGAACTGGGAAGTATCCGTGTAATTGACGAAGATGGAGAAGGAACTTCTATTATTGAGAATGGGCGTTTTGTGCTGCCGGGAACGGAAGAACTGAATCGTCCTTTTGAAAAATAACGATAGCTTATTTATTTTATGAGGTGGGCAAACTTTTTTTGTACAAAAAGAGTTTGCCCGCCAAAATATTTCTTTTCCGTAATTTTATTGACACAATTTTAGAATCTTAGTAGAATCAACCTGAAGATGTAAGAAATTATACGAGGAGGCCACCAATGAAAAAAGTTGGGATTGTAGTGGGAAGCGACTCAGATATGCCGGTTATGAGTAAGGCGGCAGCAATTCTTGACAAGCTGGGCGTTGAATATGAGATGAAGATTATTTCTGCACACAGAGAACCGGATGTGTTCTTTGAGTATGCAAAGACGGCAGAAGAAAAAGGATTCAAAGTAATTATTGCAGGAGCAGGTATGGCAGCACATCTTCCGGGAATGTGTGCAGCAATCTTTCCGATGCCGGTTATCGGCATTCCAATGCATACAACATCTCTTGGAGGAAGAGATTCACTGTATTCAATTGTACAGATGCCGTCCGGAATTCCGGTAGCAACAGTAGCAATCAATGGAGGCGCAAACGCAGGACTTCTTGCCGCAAAGATTCTGGCAACATCTGATCCGGAACTTCTGGACAGATTGAAAGCATACAGCCAGGAACTGAAAGAGCAGGTTGAGGCAAAGGATGCCAGACTTCAGAAAGTTGGATACAAAGCTTATTAAAAACAGGTGGAGGAGATCAGAAGATTATGGATTACAAAAAAGCAGGTGTGGATATAGAAGCTGGTTACAAGTCAGTTGAGTTAATGAAGAAACATATTGCAAAGACCATGAGACCGGAAGTTTTAGGCGGAATCGGTGGATTTTCGGGAGCATTTTCCATGAATGCATTCAAAAATATGGAAGAACCAACACTCGTATCCGGTACAGATGGCTGCGGAACCAAAGTTAAGCTTGCTATGATCATGGATAAACACGATACGATCGGAATCGATGCTGTAGCCATGTGTGTAAATGATATTGCATGTGCAGGTGCAGAACCACTGTTCTTCCTGGATTACATTGCATGTGGGAAAAATTATCCGGAAAAGATCGCAGAGATCGTAAGTGGCGTTGCAGAGGGCTGTGTACAGTCAGGTGCAGCACTGATCGGTGGTGAAACTGCAGAACATCCGGGACTTATGCCGGAAGATGAATATGATCTTGCTGGGTTTGCAGTTGGTGTGATCGATAAGAAAAATCTTCTTACTGGCGAAGAACTGAAACCAGGAGACGTTCTGATCGGTATGGCTTCTACAGGCGTTCACAGCAATGGATTTTCACTTGTCCGCAAAGTGTTTGAAATGACAAAAGAATCTCTGGATACATATTATGATGAACTTGGAACAACTCTTGGTGAGGCACTGCTTGCTCCGACAAGAATTTATGTAAAAGCACTGAAAAGTGTTAAAGAAGCCGGAGTTCGTATTCATGCATGCAGCCATATTACCGGTGGTGGCTTTTATGAAAATGTTCCTCGTATGCTGAAAGATGGCACAAGAGCTGTCATTGAGAAGAACAGCTATCCGGTTCTTCCGATTTTTGACCTTCTTGCAAAGACCGGAGATATCGAAGAAAAGATGATGTACAATACTTTTAATATGGGACTTGGTATGGTTCTGGCAGTAGATCCTTCAGATGTAGATAAGACAATGGAGGCTATTCGTCAGGCAGGAGACACTCCATATGTAGTTGGCCGTATTGAGGCCGGAGAAAAGGGAGTGACTTTATGTTAAAGCTTGGTGTTCTGGTATCAGGAGGCGGTACAAATCTGCAGGCGATCATGGATGCGATTGACAGCGGTGTGATCACAAATGCGGAAGTCGGTCTGGTGATCAGTAATAATCCAGGCGCATATGCACTGAAACGCGCAGAGAGCCGGGGAATCCCGGCTAAGTGCATTTCTCCGAAGAAATTTGAAAATCGAGAAGAATTTCATAAAGCGCTTCTGCAGGAATTACAGGAAAATAAGGTGGAACTGGTCGTACTGGCAGGCTTTCTGGTGGCAATTCCACCTATGATCGTGGAAGCATATCCGAACAGAATCATCAATATTCATCCATCCCTCATTCCGTCTTTTTGTGGCGTAGGATTTTATGGTCTTCATGTCCATGAGGGTGTGCTTGCGCGCGGAGTCAAGGTTAGCGGTGCAACGGTTCATTTTGTGGATACCGGTACAGATACAGGACCGATCATCCTTCAAAAAGCGGTGGAAGTACAGCAGGGAGACACTCCGGAGGTGCTTCAACGTCGTGTTATGGAGGAAGCAGAATGGAAAATCCTTCCGAAAGCAATTGATCTGATTGCGAATAACAGAGTTTCAGTTCAGAATGGAAAAGTTGTTATTGATTAAGAATGCTTTATTAATAAAAATTTGTTGTTGATAGAAGAAGTCTAATAGTAGGAGGCAGATAAAAGCTCATGAAAGTACTGATTGTTGGAAGTGGCGGAAGAGAACATGCAATCGCATGGAGTGTTGCAAAAAGTCCAAAGGTAGACAAAATTTACTGTGCACCTGGGAATGCAGGAATTTCAGAATATGCAGAATGTGTGGCAATCGGAGCCATGGAATTTGAGAAGCTTGCTGATTTTGCAGAAGAAAATAAAGTGGATCTGACAATCATTGGTATGGATGACCCGTTGGTCGGCGGCGTGGTGGATGTATTTGAAGCCCGCGGACTGAAGGTATTTGGACCTCGTAAGAATGCAGCAATCCTTGAAGGCTCCAAGGCGTTTTCAAAAGATCTGATGAAGAAATACGGAATTCCAACCGCGGCATATGAGAACTTTGATGATCCACAGAAAGCACTTGATTATTTACATACGCAGGCAAAATTCCCAATCGTTCTCAAGGCAGACGGACTTGCTCTTGGAAAGGGAGTTTTGATCTGTAATACGCTGGAAGAAGCGGAAGCTGGCGTTAAAGAAATTATGGAAGACAAAAAATTCGGAAGTGCCGGAAATACTATGGTCATTGAAGAATTTATGACTGGTCGAGAAGTGTCAGTACTTTCTTTTGTAGATGGTAAAACTATCCGTACTATGACATCTGCGCAGGACCATAAACGTGCCATGGATGGTGATAAAGGATTAAATACAGGTGGGATGGGAACGTTTTCACCAAGTCCATTTTATACAAAAGAAGTTGACGAATTTTGCAAACAGCACGTTTATCAGGCAACAGTAGATGCGATGGCAGCAGAAGGTCGTCCATTTGTCGGGATTATTTTCTTTGGACTGATGCTTACAGCAGAAGGACCGAAGGTACTGGAATATAATGCACGGTTTGGAGATCCGGAAGCACAGGTTGTACTTCCAAGAATGAAAACAGATATTATAGAAGTTATGGAAGCCTGTGTGAATGGAACACTGGATAAGATAGAGCTGGAATTTGAGGATAATGCGGCTGTATGTGTGGTCCTTGCAAGTGAAGGATATCCTGTAAAATACGAAAAGGGCATTCCAATGTATGGATTTGAAAACTTTAAAGGTAAAGACGGATATTATTGTTTCCATGCCGGAACCAAATTCCAGGATGGACAGATTGTTACAAATGGCGGCCGTGTACTTGGAATTACAGCAAAAGGAAAGACTCTGAAAGAGGCACGCAAAAATGCTTATGATGCAACAGAGTGGATTCAGTTTGCGAATAAATATATGCGTCATGATATTGGAAAAGCCATTGATGAGGCCTGAAGTAATAAACGGAATGATAATATAAAAAAATCACCAAAAAAGTGTGCCATTTTTCGTGAAATATGGTATAATTTATGATATATCATGCGGAAGCGATAAATGAAAGGAAAACAAAATGGGTATTAGTGTAGAAGATGCAGTCAAAGAACTTCAGGCAAGGGAGACAGTGTTTGTGGCATATTCACAGGCAACAAAACTGCCTTATGTAACTTGCGGCGAAGAAACATATAATGATCAGGTGTGGTTTTTTGCAGAAGAGGAAACTCTGAAGGAATATGGCAAAAAGAAACTGGAAGATAAAATCCTTCTTATGGGGATGCGTTATGAGAAAAAAGATTTTCCGAGAATGTACGGACTTCTGTTTTCTATTGGCGTAAACTCTGTAATCTGGAATAACGGAGCAGATGAAATTGAGATTGATCTGGAAAAAATCGTTAGAAAACCAGATCTCAGTCAGATGGAGCCGGCTAAACGTCCGCTGATCAATCCAACATTACAGCTTTCAGGTATCTATTTTATGCAGGAACTTCGACGTCCGGTTGAAAAAGAAGAACACAAAAATTTAAGAGCACTGGAAGAGGAACTGATTGCAAATCTGAAAAAATCTCATTTCCTGGTAGCAATGGAACGTGACGAAGAAAATCCGAAAAAAATTAATATTCCGTATCTGAAAAATAAAGAAGGCCAGATTTTACAGCCGGTATTTTCTGATGTTATGGAATTTGAAAAATTTGCAAAAGGTAAAAAACTTCGCCTGGCAAAAATTCCATTTGACAAACTTCCGGAAATTCTGATCAATCAGGCGGAAGCAATGGTATTTAATCCAATGGGATTTAATCTTATTCTTAATAAAGAACAGTTTAAGAAGATTCTTGGCTGATAAAAATGACATAATGATAATAAGACAGGTGGCTGAACAGGCTGCCTGTTTTTATTTTTTACTTGCAAAATCTGCCGTATGTGCTACTATATGTATAACATTGAAAAACAATGGGAGGCTGACGGAAATGGTCATTGAAATAGATTTTAACAGTGATGAAGCTATATATGTACAGCTTATGAATCAGATTATAATGGGAATTGCTACTTCCAGATTGCAAGAGGGAGATCCGCTTCCGTCAGTTCGACAGTTGGCGGATACAGTAGGAATTAATATGCATACGGTAAACAAAGCATATTCTTTGTTGCGTCAGGAAGGTTTTGTTACGATCGACCGCAGACGTGGGGCAATTATCGCTGTGGATGTTGATAAGATCAAAGCGCTGGAAGAAATGAAAGAAAATCTTCTTGTAGCGTTGGCAAAGGGCTGCTGCAGAAACGTCAGCAGAAGTGAAGTGCATGATCTGATCGATGAGATCTATGACGAATACGAAATTGACAACTAGGAGGAACAAACTATGCAGGATAAATTTACCAGACAGGCTGCAAATGCGTTAAAACTGGCAAAAACCACCGCACAGTCCTGTAATCATTCATATATTGGCACAGAGCATATTCTGGTAGGTCTGCTAAAGGAAAAAGAGGGTACGGCGGGCAGGATTCTGGAAGAATTTAATGTAGAAGAAGATGCGCTGCGCCAGCTGATCGAAGAACTGATCGCACCGTCAGAGGTGCTGGTTACGGAAAAGGCACCGGAATACAGCCCAAGAGCGATGAGAGTGCTTGAAAAATCTGTACAGGAGGCAGAAAATCAGAAAGAAGCACAGGCCGGAACGGAACATCTTCTTGTGGCAATGCTTAAAGAGACGGATTGTGTTGCGACCAGGCTTCTTTATACAATGGGAGTCAATATCCAGAAACTGTATGTGGCAGTTCTGACCGCGATGGGAATTGAGAATCCAACAGCAGAAGAACTACAGGGTGGCAGAAATCAAAAAACACAGAAGAGTGGGGCAGCGACGCCAACGCTGGACCAGTACAGCAGAGATCTGACTGTGATGGCAGCAGAAGGCAAATTGGATCCTGTGGTTGGACGTGACAGAGAGATTACACGACTGATTCAGATCCTGAGCAGAAGAAGTAAGAATAATCCGTGTCTGGTTGGAGAACCGGGAGTTGGTAAGACTGCGATTGTTGAAGGTCTGGCACAGAGAATTGTTTCAGGACTTGTTCCGGATTCTGTGCGTGATAAAAGAGTTGTTGTTCTTGATATGTCAGGAATGGTTGCCGGAAGTAAGTATAGGGGAGAATTTGAGGAACGTATCCGTAAGGTAATTGATGAGGTGCGTGTAAACCAGGGAATTCTTCTTTTTATTGATGAACTTCACACAATCATTGGCGCCGGAGGGGCAGAAGGTGCTCTGGATGCGTCCAATATTCTGAAGCCTTCTCTTTCAAGAGGAGAAATTCAGCTGATTGGTGCAACAACACTGGAGGAATATCGTAAATACATCGAAAAGGATGCTGCGCTGGAGCGAAGATTTCAGCCGGTTACCGTAGAAGAGCCGACAGAACAGGAGGCCCTTGAGATTTTGAAAGGACTTCGTCCGTATTATGAGAAACATCATGGGGTAAGAATTGAAGATGAGGCTCTGGAGGCTGCGGTTAGAATGTCAGTTCGATATATTAATGACCGATTTCTTCCGGATAAAGCAATCGATATTATTGATGAAGCTGCATCCAAAGTACAGCTTGGAAGCTATCGTTCCGCACCAGAGATAGAAGCACTGGAAATAAAGATAAGAGAATTGCTGAATCAGAAAGAAGAGGCAATAAAACTTGCAGATCTGTCTATGGCAAAGAGAATTCAGCAGGAGCAGAATGAAGCGGAAGAACAGATTGAAAAATACAGAAAAAAAGAAGTGCGTAGAAATAAACGCAAAAATCTTACGGTAAATGAAAATTCTGTAGCAGATATAGTATCGGACTGGACTAAAATTCCAGTAAAAAGACTTACGGAAGGTGAAACCAAGCGTCTTGCGGCCCTGGAAAAAGAACTTCATAAAAGAGTGATCGGACAGGAAGAAGCTGTCAAAGCGGTTGCGCAGGCTGTTAAAAGAGGCAGAGTAGGGCTGAAAGATCCAAACCGTCCGATTGGCTCATTCCTTTTTCTTGGACCGACCGGTGTAGGCAAAACAGAACTTTCAAAGGCACTTGCGGAAGCTGTGTTTGGCAGTGAGCAGGCAATGATCCGTGTTGACATGTCAGAATACATGGAAAAACACAGTGTTTCCAAAATGATCGGTTCACCTCCGGGATATGTTGGATATGATGAAGGCGGGCAGCTTAGCGAAAAAGTAAGAAGAAATCCGTATAGTGTACTGTTGTTTGATGAGATTGAGAAAGCACATCCGGATGTGTTTAATATTTTGCTTCAGGTTTTAGATGATGGACATATTACAGATGCACATGGAAGAAAAGTTGATTTTAAACAGACGATAATCATTATGACATCCAATGTTGGAGCACAGGCAATCATTGAGCCAAAGAAACTTGGCTTTATGTCCCAGGATAATGAAAAACAGGACTATGAGAGAATGAAATCCGGAGTGATGGAAGAAGTAAGAAGACTTTTTAAACCGGAATTTTTGAATCGAATCGATGAAATTATGGTATTCCATCCACTTAAAAAGCCGGAGATCAGGAAAATCGTGAATATTCTTTTGAAAAATCTTGAGAAACGATGTGCAGAGCAGATGGGTATTCAGCTTAAAATTACAGATTCGGTCAGAGATTATCTGGCAGAATCCGGTTTTGACAGTAAATATGGCGCAAGACCTCTGAGAAGAGCCATTCAGAATAAACTGGAAGATACGATGGCCAATGAAATTCTTGAAGGCAGAATTCGAACTGGAGATACAGTGAAAGTTCAGCTTCATCAGAAGAAAATTTGTTTTATTCCGGTCAGAGATACGGAATAAGCGCAGAAGGGATTATGGCAATTTAAAATCTAAAAAAGATGTTAAATCTTGGTTAGGATACTGGTCAAAAAAAGTACTGAATGTTATAATAATGTAACTGAAATATCTGCGTCAGATGGGATATTAAGATAACACGGTGCAGATATGCAAGGACTAAAACACAACAGAAAAGTCTAGGGAGGACATAAGATCATGGCAGTAGTAAAAGAACTGATCCGAACAGAAGAAAATGGGGGTATCAGCTTTGGTAATTATGAATTACCGACAAAATCTAAAGCATCTGATTTCCCATATCAGGGAGATGTTTATAAAGTAAAAACATTTAAAGAGATTACCAAACTGGAACGCAATGGAATGTTTGTATACGAGTCTGTACCGGGAACTGCTGTATATTCATTGAAGCAGGATGGTACTGGCATGGAGTTTAAAGTAGAAGGTGCGGAGGACGCGCAGATTACCGTTGAGATGGAAGCTGATACAGAATACAGCATTTCTATTGATGGTGAAGATGCAGGAAAAATGCAGACAAATCTTGGCGGCAAGCTTTCTTTCAGTGTAGAACTTGGCGGAGATGCAGCTGTAGCAGTAAAGGTTGAAAAATGCTAAAAAATAAAAAGGTTGTTTATTTTTGTCAGGAATGTGGGTATGAGTCTTCAAAGTGGATGGGACAATGTCCTGGATGCAGAGCATGGAATACATTTGTTGAAGAAACAGTTTCCACAAAGAAGGTATCTTCGACGGGAAGCGGTCTACAGAACGGTTTGCGAAGAGCTGAACCGGTAGTATTAAAAGACATCAGACTTTCGGAAGATGAAAGAAAACTGACGAATATAGGAGAGCTTGACAGAGTACTCGGGGGCGGCATTGTCCCCGGGTCTTTGGTATTGGTGGGTGGAGATCCGGGAATCGGAAAATCCACCCTTCTTTTACAGGTTTGCAGAAATCTGGCGATGTCGGGTAATTCTGTATTATATATATCAGGTGAAGAATCTTTGCGGCAGATTAAATTACGTGCTGAACGTATTGGGGAGTTCAATGAGAATCTCCAGTTACTATGTGAGACAAATCTGGAAACAATCAGAGAGGTGATTGAAAGGAAAAAACCGGATATGGTCGTGATTGATTCAATCCAGACGATGTTTCATGAAGATATCAGTTCGGCACCAGGCAGTGTTTCGCAGGTTAGGGAATCAACGAATATTCTGATGCAGATTGCCAAAGGTCAGGGTGTTTCTATTTTTATCGTAGGACATGTGACAAAAGAAGGCAATGTAGCAGGTCCGAGAGTTTTGGAACATATGGTGGATACAGTGCTGTATTTTGAGGGAGACCGTCATGCGTCTTATCGTATTCTTCGTGCTGTCAAAAACAGATTTGGATCTACAAATGAAATTGGTGTATTTGAAATGAGAAATACAGGACTGGAAGAAGTGAAGAATCCGTCAGAGTTTATGCTGAACGGAAAGCCGAATGGGACATCTGGTTCCATTGTTGCGTGCTCGATGGAAGGAACACGACCGATCCTTGTGGAGATTCAGGCACTGGTCTGCCAGAGCAATTTTGGAATACCAAGAAGAACTGCGGTGGGAACTGATTTTAACAGAGTAAATCTGCTTATGGCTGTATTAGAAAAAAAAGTAGGAATTCATCTGGCAGCCTGCGATGCATATGTAAATATCGCAGGTGGCATGAAAATGACAGAGCCTGCGATTGATTTGGGAATCTCACTGGCAGTTGTATCGAGCTGCAAAGATATTATCATTCCGGATTCAGTGATCGCATTTGGCGAAGTTGGATTAAGTGGTGAGGTCCGGGCAGTGAGTATGGCAGGACAAAGAGTGGCCGAAGCGAAAAAACTTGGTTTTGATACAGTGATCTTGCCGGAAGTATGTAAATCGTCTGTGGGAAAAGTTTCTGGCATTAATCTGGTATATGTGTCCTGGATTCAAGATGCAATTCGTTATATCATGAAGAATAATTATAAATTATAAAAAAGAGTGTTGACAACTCGGTTGGAAAGTGGTATTCTAACTGAGCTGTCACAAGAAATTGTTTCTTCTGATTGAACAATTTGAAAAGTTTTGAAAAAAGCATAAAAGTTGTTGACAGGGGAACAGAGATGTGATAGAGTAAACAAGTCGCCTGAGAGCGACACACAGACATCAAAAAAATGCCTCGAAAAAACTTGAAAAAAGTACTTGACAGGCACTGATGAATGTG
>OLQP01000966.1_pt1 | contig 16814 bp, 22 predicted proteins | sample 1643181 | NCBI WGS metagenome assembly OLQP01 (sample SAMEA3136710, study PRJEB25190) | human gut metagenome | biome: human gut; feature: human-associated habitat; material: faeces | place: Austria | collected 2013 | reverse complement strand
GTCGAACGGATCGCGGGCGGTTTCGCGTCGGGCGGCTTACATATCGACAAGCACCGAGATATGCAACAGGTAGTCGTCCGCAGAGTCGGACATGAGATACGAGTTCATATCGAACTCGTACACCGGCCCCACGAGATCGAGACCCTCTTCTTTGACGTAGTCCAGCAGCTTGGCATAGGATCGCGCAACCGTGCTCGTGCCGCCCCTATGAAGAATGACCGCGTAATTGCCCCGCGGTTTGCACGCCAGACGACCCTCCAGAAGCGCGGGGTGGGAAGGGGGCGAGATCCAGGTGATGAGCTTCGTGTAGACGAAGTCTTCAGGGTGATCGGAACAAGGAAAGTGCACGATACGACCCAGGGGAAACTTCGTCACGCCGGCAGACGATTTGCAAAACTCGGCATGCTCGCTCACGGCCTGGGCGAACGCCTGCTGCGTGCGCTCAGGCTTTACGTCGGTCGTGATGAGCCACGTTTCGTCCCAGAACGACAGTCTCGGTTTATCCTTCGGGAACAGCAAAGCGCGCTGGGTGATGTAGCGCATCTTCTCGATCATCCCGATGCGCGCGTCCAACACATCGCGCTGCTTCTTCATCTTCTCGATGCCCGCCTGCGTGGCCTCGAGGAAGAGGTCGGTGGTACGGTTATCGAGATAGGTCTTCACCTCTTTCATGGACATGCCCGTATCGAGGAAGAACCGAATGGCGTCCATAAGGTACAGCTGCTTGAGCGAATAGTAGCGGTAACCGTTCTTGCCGATTACCTTCGGCTTCAACAAACCGACCTTGTCGTAATGGATGAGCAGTTCCTTGCTGACGTTGCACATCCGAGCAAACTCCCCGGTGGAGAGAAGCAGTGTCGAGGGTGGCTGCATGTCATCCTCCTTTTTGCCGCGCCCTCTTGGGGCGTTTGCTTTGAGTATACCGTGCATGAAAGATATTTCCCCTGATATATACGGGTAAGGACGCAAAACGACCGCCAGCGCGCGTCCCTTCGCATGACCTCTCGCGTCGCAGCGCGGGAAGCGGCACGCCACGCAGAGCATCAAGGGAGAATGAGGATTCCAGGCCTCTACTTTCCGCGATGCTTCTGCTTTCGTTTCTGCCGCCTGAGAGCGAATCGACGCTCGGCTTGCGCTTGGCGAGCCTCGCGGGCCAAGGCTCTGGATTCGATTTTGCGCGCCTCGTAACTGACGCTCATGGCCTGCTGGGCTTTCGTGCCGACGCCGGCTCGCTCCACGAGCTTGCGCGCCTCGCGCTGACGACGCTTCGGGTTCGCATGGGAGAGCACGGCATCCTTCGCGTCGGACGGGTCGGCCGCCATGTCGAACGAAAGCGTCGCCCACCGGCGCACGACGAACTCCAACAGCTCGACGTCGGCAGGCTCGACGGCGCCGAACACGACGCGGCACGCGCCATAGCGGCCCTCGTCCGCATGCTCGAAGATACCGACCCAGAATTGGCCGTCATGAAGCACGGTCAGCGTGATCGAGGTGATGACCTGCATGGTTGAACCTCCTTGTATGTGGTTGCTGCGCGAAGGACGGACAACCAAGGAGGCAGGTTACTGACGAAGCCGACGATGCGAGCGAGCGCGGCGGCGGCTTCGCGTCCGGACTACCAGCCGGACCGTGTTTTTACCTTCGCACGGGCATCATACCAAGAGAGCGCCCGCCGGTGCAACTGGGGAGCGCGTCCATGCAACACACGTCGGACGGCCTTGTGCGCGAGCAGCGCTTTCGGCATACTGACGGCGTTGGCCAACCATCTGACCGCCCCAACGTTAGGCACATCCATGAACGTCACCATCACCGAGAACCCCCGGCTCGCCGATATCGAGGTCACGCTGGCGTGCCCGCGCATCGACGAGCGTGTGCAGCGCATCGTCGCCGGGCTGAATGCCTTCGACCGCAAGCTCGCCGGCGAGCGCGACGGAGCTACCTATCGGCTCGACATCGACGACGTCTGCTACGCCGAGACGGTGGACGGCCGCACGTTCCTGTACACCGAGGACGCCGTGTATCAGACGCCGCTTCGGCTGTACGAGCTGGAGGACAAGCTGGCCGGCACCGAATTCGTACGCGCATCGAAGCAGCTGCTGGCGAACTTCGACCACGTGGTCGCCATCCGCCCCGCCCTCAACGCGCGGCTGCAGCTGCTGCTGGACAACGGCGAATCGGTGATGGTCTCGCGCCAATACGCGCCCACCATCAAGCGCAAGCTCGACCTCTAACGAACCCCGCCCACCTCTGCAAAGGAGCATCCCATGAAACCGTTTCTCAAGCAATTCGTTCTTGGCACCTGCGTCATGTTCACCATCTTCATGACGCTGAGCCTGCCGACGGCCTACTACTACGCCGGCCTCTCGGGCGCAGACACGCAAGGGCTCACCATCACGCTCACCCTGCTCGTCGCCTGCATCGGCTTCTCTTTCTTGCAGGGCTTCTGGTTCAGCGGCCTCATCCTCAAAAAGCTGGCCTATCCGCTGCGACTCACCGGGTTCGCCGTCACCAGCGCGGGCATGTTGTTCGCCTGCGGTTGGTTCGGCAATTGGTTCCCCCATGAAATCGAGGTGGTCGCGTCGTTCTTCATCACCTTCCTCGCCATCTTCGCCCTTGCCGCCGTCGGGTACGGCATCTACTTCAAAAAGACGGCCGGCAGCTACGACGCGGCGCTCGCGCGCTACCGCGAGCAGAACCGCCGGTAGCTCTCGCGGCACCCAGCTGGCAGGTCACGCAACCGGCACGGCGAAATCCTCGGAGCTGAAGTTCTGGTAGTAGCGGCCTCGCTCGGCCGTGAAGCGCAGCACGCAGTAGTCGGGATCGGTCACCCCCAGCGGATAGTACGTTTCGTCGCCGTCGAGCCATATCAGCTCCTTGGCCCACGCGTCTTCGAGCACTTCCATCGTGCCCTTGAGCATGACGCCGCGGAAGAACCGCCGGTCGACGAAGTAGATGCACGCCTGCGGATGAGCGCGGTAATGCGCGGCCCGCATGGACGGGGTGTTCGACGTGAAGTAGAACGTGCGGATGCCCTCGCGCTTGCGCGGCGGCAGCATGGCCTTGATCTCGGGGTAGCCGTCCTCGTCCACCGAGCCGACGAACGAAGTGTTCTGGCGGTCGATGAGGTTGCCGATGGTCTGTTCGGGGTCTCGCATCATGAGCGCGCTCCTTTCGGCGCGGCGCGCAAGAGCATGAGCGCCTCGGCGTCGCGCAATATGCCCTCGCTGGTTATTTCGATCATGAGCCAGCGGCCCATGCTGCTGTCGGCCGAGCGCTCGTACAGGGCGCGCACGTACGGGTCGGCCGTCGCGAGCAGCGCCTCGGCCTCATCCTTCTCCTTCGAGCCCACCGACACCATGCAGATGAAGAAACCGTCGCGCGGATATACCGTGCACAGCGCGCGGCCGCGCGCCTTGTACTTCACGTTCCAACCCGGAGCGCCGCCGCACCGGCTGTACTCGATGCGCGGTTTCGCGCCGTAGCTTTCGTCGATGAACGCGGTGAACGCGTCCCACAGGGGATGGTCGATATAGCCGGCGATGTCTTCCATCGTCGGCTCGCGATCGAGGGGAAACAGCTCGTGCCAAGCCGCCATGGGCATCCTCCTAGCTTCAGGGGCGAATAGACGCAGTATATCACACTGCAGCATGCTTTGATCGGGAATTTAAGAACTTATGTTCTCTATTTTTAGAGAGAGCGGCCAAAGAGGGGCGGGCGACCGGCGCAGCATGGAAGGCATCGATCCCCGGACGCATGCCGCGCCATCGTGAGCGGCACCGTCCACCGGCGAATTGCGCACGCGAGAATCGGCGCACGCGCCTTTGGCGAGCGACGTGGTTTCCCTTCACCGACGATTCCTGGAATCGGACGTGCGGCTCACGTAGGATGACCAGCATCTCATAACGCAACGAGTTGAGCGCTTCGCCTTGCCCGCAAACGGCCAGGTGAGGCTCAGTCCTATCCGCGCACCGGCCAACCGCGCCAGCCAACGCCCTTCGAGGGGAGTGAACGCCCATGAACGCCACCGCCCTATTGTCGCGATTCCGACGCACGCGAGGCGCCGTCGTGCCCCATCGCAAGGACACGGCGGAACTGGAAACCATCGACATGCCCGTCCCAAGCGAAATCGTGCTGCCCATGCAGCAGCATATCGGAGCGCTATGCGAACCCGTCGTGAAGAAAGGGGACCACGTGGACGTGGGCAGCCTCGTCGGGCACGCGCCGCGGGGTCTGTCCGCCGACATCTTCAGCGGCGTGTCGGGCACCGTGAAGGCCATACAGCCCGTCTTCTATTCGACCGGCAAAACCGACACGACGGTGATCATCGAATCCGACGGCGCCCAGACCGTCGCGGACACGGTGGCACCCCCCGAGGTGACCGACCAGGCGTCGTTCCTCGCGGCAATAAAGAAAAGCGGTCTGGTGGGCCTGGGCGGCGCGGGCTTCCCCACCGATATCAAGCTGGCGCCGCCCAACCTCGAGGAGATCGACCTCTACGTGGTGAACGCCACGGAATGCGAGCCGTACCTGTCCACCGACTACCGCGAGATGATGGAGAGCCCCGACGACGTGCTGTTCGGCATTCGCGAGACATGCAGGCACCTCGGCATTCCGAACGCGATGATCTGCATCGAGAGCAACAAGCCCAAGGCCATCGAGCTCATGCGCGAGCTCACGAAGGACGATTCGTCCATCCAGGTGAAGGCGCTGCCCAGCCGCTACCCGCAGGGAGCCGAGAACGTGCTCGTGCACAATGCCACGGGACGCGTCGTCCCGCGCGGAAAGCGCCAGACCGACGTGGGCGTCATGTTGAACAACGTGACCACCATGGCCTCCATCGGACGCTTCCTGAAAACAGGGATGCCCCTCGTCAAAAGACGCTTCACCGTTTCAGGCGACGCCATCGCTCGCCCTTGCAACGCGAACATCATCATCGGCACGCGCCTGCGCGACGTCATGGAATTCGCCGGGCTGACGAAGGAGCCGCACAAGGTGGTGCTGGGAGGACCCATGATGGGCAACGCCCAGATCGATATGGACTACCCGGTCATCCGCCAGAACAACGGCGTGCTCGTGTTCAGCAAAGACGCCATGGAACAGCCCGCCACCACCGCATGCATCCGCTGCGGTCGCTGCACGAACTCGTGTCCCATGCAGCTGTCGCCCATCGCCATCAAGAAGGCGTACACGGTCCAGGACGCGAAGAAGCTCGACGACCTCATGGCAGATCTGTGCATGGGCTGCGGCACCTGCTCGTTCGTCTGTCCAGCCAAACAGCCGCTCGCCCAGACAAGCAAACTTGCGCGCGACTTCATGCGCGCCGAGATGGCAAGGAGGGGCTAGATGGAACATACGACGAAACGACCGCTTGTCCTCTCGACGCCGCCGCACGTGTTCGACGGCATCACCACGCAGAAGGTCATGCTGAACGTGGTGATAGCGCTCGTGCCCACGCTGATCGCCTCGTTCGTGATATTCGGCTGGCGGGCGCTGCTGGTTACCGCCGTGACCACGGCGGCCTGCGTGCTGTTCGAGTACCTATGGTGCCTGCTGCGCAAGACCCCCCAGACGGCAGGCGACCTGTCCGCCGTGGTCACGGGCTTGCTGCTGGCCTTCAACCTACCCTCCACCATCCCGCTGTACATGGCGGTGATCGGCTCGTTCGTGGCCATCGTCGTGGTGAAGGAACTGTTCGGCGGCATCGGGCGCAACTTCGCGAACCCGGCCATCGTGGCCCGCATCGTGCTGTCGGTGTCGTTCACCGCGGCCATGACGAACTACGCCGCGCCCCAGGGTTTCCTCCCCGGCGCAACCGGCGTCGATGCCGTGAGCTCCGCCACGCCGCTGGCCCCGGGCGCCGCGCAGCTGCCGTTCATGGACCTCCTGTTCGGCGTGCACCCCGGCGTGCTGGGCGAGACGTGCGGCATCGCCATCCTGCTGGGCTTCGCCTGGCTTCTGGTCACGCGCACCGTCACGTTCACCATCCCGGGCGTGTACGTGGGCACCGTCATCGTGTGCAGCCTGCTCACCGGCCACGACGTGGCCACCCAGGTGTTCTCAGGCGGACTGCTGCTGTGCGCCGTATTCATGGCGACCGACTACACGACCTCGCCCACCACGTTCAAAGGCCAGGTGATCTTCGCCGTGGGCCTTGGGCTTATCACGTGCCTCATCCGCTTCTGGGGGAACATGAACGAGGGCGCGGCGTACTCCATCCTGCTCATGAACCTCGTGGTGCCGTACATCGACTCGCTCACGGCAACCACGCCGTTGGGCGGCGAGAAGAAGCGCCGCTTTGCCCGCGCGAAGAAAGAAGGAGGCGAATGATGGCGAACGCACCCGACACTCCCGCCGCGCCCGCTCCAACCCTCTGGAACAGCCTGGTGAAGCCAGCCGTCGTCCTCGTGCTGATCTGCGCCATCGTGGGATTTCTGCTGGGCTCGGTCGACAACCTCACGTTGCCCACCATCACGGCGAACCGCGAGGCGCGCGCCTGGGCGACCTACAACGCGCTCATCCCCGAAGCGACCGACTTCGAGGCGCTGTCCTGCGACGTGCCCGGCGTGACCGCGTGCATGGAGGCGACCGACGATTTGGGCTACGCCGTCATCGCGCAGTCGAAGGGATACTCCAGCCAGGTTCCCATGGCCGTGGCCTTCGACGAAGAGGGCACCATCACGAACGTCATCGGCATGGACAACACCGAGACGCCCGGGCTGGGCACGAAGGTGCAGCTGCCCGATTTCACCGACCAGTTCCTCGGCCGCGCCGCCGAACCCCTGACCATCGACGACATCGATGCCGTCACGGGCGCCACCATCTCGTCCAAAGCAGCCTTGGCCGCCGTGAACGAGGCCATCGAAGCCTATCGATCCGCTGCCGGCGAGGCGCCCGCCGCCGCAACCTCGACGGAGAAGGGAGCAGCATGATGGCAGCCATCGACCAAAAGCCCTCGGCGCTTTCCGTGTTCAACAAGGGCCTGCTCATCGAGAACCCCACGCTGCGCCAGATGCTGGGCCTGTGCCCCACTCTCGCCGTGACCACGGCCGTCACGAACGGCATCGGCATGGGTGTGGCCACCACGTTCGTGCTCGTCTGCTCCGGCATCGTGGTGTCGCTTCTGCGCAACATCATTCCCACCACCATGCGCCTGCCCGCCTTCATCACGGTCATCGCCGGGTTCGTGACCATCGTCATGATGGTCGTCGAGGCGTACCTGCCCGACCTCAACCAGGCGCTGGACATCTACCTGCCGCTTATCGTGGTGAACTGCATCGTGCTGGGCCGCGCCGAGGTGTTCGCCTCAAAGCACCCGGTGAAGGACGCGGCGCTCGACGGCCTCGGCATGGGCGCGGGCTTCACCCTCACGCTCGTCCTCATGTCGGCCATCCGCGAGCTCTTGGGCGCGGGCACCCTGCTGGGCTTCCCTATCCTCCTCGGCATCGTCGAGCCCATGACCGTGTTCATCATGCCCCCGGGCGGCTTCGCCGTGCTGGGCGTGCTGATCGCCATCTCGGTGGTCTTCGAGATGCGCCGCAAGCGGCGCGCGGGAGAGCCGGAAGACGAGGCCATCGCATCGCAGGAAGACGTGTGCGCGTCGTGTCAGATGTGCGACCTGAAGGAGCGTGAGGCATAATGGCCGAGTATGCAGCAATCCTCTTCAGCATGATCCTGGTCAACAACTACGTGCTGGTGAAGTTCCTGGGCATTTGCCCGTTTCTCGGCGTGTCGAAAAAGCTTGACTCGGCCGCGGGCATGGGCTGCGCGGTGACCGTGGTCATGGTGCTTGCCACCGCCGTCACGTGGCCCTTGCAGCAGCTGCTGAACGCGCTGGGGCTGGGCTACCTTCAAACTATCGCGTTCATCCTGGTCATCGCCGTGCTCGTGCAAATGCTGGAAATCGTCATCCGCTACTTTCTTCCCGCGCTGCACGAAGCGTTGGGCGTGTACCTGCCGCTGATCACCACGAACTGCGCGGTGTTGGGCGTGACCATCCTCGCCGTGGACGAAGGCTACAACTATCCGGAAGCGCTCGTGGCCGCGCTGGGTGCAGGCCTGGGCTTCCTGCTGGCGATGGTGCTGTTCAGCGGCGTGCGTCGGCGCGTGGACGAGGCCGAGCCGCCCAAGGCGTTCAAGGGCATGCCCATCACGCTGATCTCCGCGGCGCTGGTGTCCTTGAGCTTCATGTGCTTCGCGGGCGTGGCGGACAACCTGTTCGGCGTGCTGTAGGAAGGGGGACGAATGGACACCATCGTTTGGACCGTTGCGCTCATGGCCGCCGTCGGCCTCGTAGGGTCGGTGCTGCTGCTGATCGTCTCGCGCAAGCTGGCCATCGGCGAGGACGAGCGCCTCACCTACCTCATGAGCATCCTGCCGGGCGTCAACTGCGGCGCCTGCGGCCACCCCGGTTGCGAGCAGTACGCGAAGGCCATGATGAACGGCGCGCCGCCCAACGCCTGCACCACCGGCGGCGACCGCGTCGCGCAGGCGCTGGCCGCGTACCTGGGCGTGGAGTCCACGGGCGTGGTGCAGCGCGAAGCGTTCGTGGCCTGCCAAGGCTCGCTCGACCATATCGACCCGCAGCTCGTGTTCAAGGGCGTTCCCAGCTGCCGCGTGTTCAGCACGCTGTCGTACAGCAGCTTGTCGTGCCCGTTCGGCTGCCTCGGCTACGGCGACTGCGCCGAAGCGTGCCCGTTCGACGCCGTAGTCGTGGAGAACGGCGTGGCGCGCATCGACACGGCAGCCTGCACCGGCTGCGGCACGTGCGCGAAGATATGCCCGCGCGGCATCATCTCGATGGTCGACCAGGCCTCGTCGCCAACCGCCTCCGTGGTGACGTGCAAGAACACCATGGCAGGCGCCAAAACGCGCAAGGTGTGCAGCGTGGGCTGCATCGGCTGCCAGAAGTGCGCGAAAACCTGCCCCACCTCCTCGATCACCGTGGAGAACAACCTCGCGCGCATCGACACGGACACGTGCATCGGCTGCGGAACGTGCCGTGGCGTGTGCCCCACCGGCGCCATCGGCGAGCTGGTGTTCCAGTGATGCCATGGTGAAGCGTTTCGCGCGACAGACCCGAACCACCCGCTCGTCCCGTCGCTCTTGGACCGGACGAGCGTTTGATGCGCTGCTCGCGTGCGCGCTGGGCGCTGCGCTGGCCGTCGGCCACGTCGGATGCGTGGGCGGCGAGTCCGACGGGGCGGACGTCCCGACCACAACGGCCACCAGCTCCTTCACGGCTATGGACACCGGCATGACCCTCACCGTGCACGCCACCAGCCAAGCCGTCGCTGACGACGTGGCAAACGCCTGCCGACAGCGCGTCCTCGAGCTGGACGAGCTGCTTGCTCCCGAGAACGTGACCAGCGAGATAGCCCGGATCAACGCCGCAGGCGGCGCGTCGACGGCCGTCTCGCCGGCGACGGCCGCGCTCGTCGCCGCGTCGCTCGACGCGGCGCATCGCACGGGCGGCGCCTTCGACCCCACGGTGTACCCGCTGACGAGCGCCTGGGGCTTCACGACCGGCGACCACCGGGTGCCCTCCCCCGACGAGGTGGCCGCGCTGCTGCCGCGCGTGGGCTATGCCGCCGTGCAGGTGGACGAAGCGGCCGGCACCGTCGCGTTGGAAGACGGCGCGCAGATCGACGTGGGCGGCGTGGCGAAGGGCTTCGCAGCCGACGAGCTGCGCGCCCTGCTGCGCGAGCGCGGCATAACCTCGGCGCTGTTCGACCTCGGCGGCAACGTGACGGCCCTCGGCTCCAAGCCCGACGGCTCGCCCTGGAAGGTGGGCGTCGCCGACCCGGACAACCCCGAGAAGCTGGCGGGCATGCTCGAGGTGCGCGACGCCACGGTGTCTACCTCGGGCGCCTACCAGCGATACTTCGACGGCGAGGACGGAACGCGCTACCACCACCTGCTCGACCCCTCCACCGGCTATCCTGCCGCGTCCGACCTGGCCTCCGCAAGCGTCGTCGGCGCGGACGGCGCGCAATGCGACGCGCTGTCCACCGCCTGCTTCGTGCTGGGGCTCGACGGCGCCCTCGACCTGTGGCGCGCGGCCGCGGCGGACGGCGGCGCGGCGTTCGATCTCGTGCTGATCGCCTCTGACGGACGCACGTTCGTCACCGACGGCATCGCCGATGCGTACACCCCGGCCGCCGAGTCCAACGCCCAGACGGTGAGCCCGTGAAACGCCGTGCGAGCAAAGCGGAGCTGCTGTTCGCAGCCGTCGTCGTGGTCGCGGCCATAGCCGGGTTCGCCGTCGCGCACGCCGCGGGTGCCGCCAACCCGAGCGGCCATGCCGTCGCCACCATCGCCCGCGACGGCGTCGTGATCGAGACCATCGACCTCGATGCCGTGAAGAACCCTTACACGCTGCGCCTCGAAGACGAGCGCGGCGTGAACGTGGTGGCCGTGGAGCCGGGCCGCATCCGCGTGGCCGAAGCCGACTGCCCCGACGAGGTGTGCGTGCACACGGGCTGGACCTGCGATCCCGCCACGCCCATAGCCTGCGTACCCCACGGGCTGACCGTCACCGTCGCGCGGGAAGGAGGCGATGGCGATGGCCTCGACGCCGTGGCGCGCTAGCGTCGCCGCCCCTTCCACCCTGCGCGTCTGCCGCTGCGCCCTGATGGCGGCGCTCGCTTTGGCGCTGACTGCGCTCGAATCGCTCATCCCCGTCCCGATGCCCGTGCCGGGCATGAAGCTGGGCATCGCGAACGTCGTGACCGTGGCGGCAGCGTTCTGGCTGGGCCCCGTCGATGCGGCCGTGGTTCTGGGCGTGCGCATCGTGCTGGCGGCCTATCTGACAGGCCAGCTGGCGACGCTGCCGTTCAGCATCGTGGGCGGCGCCTGCGCGCTGGCGGTGACGTTGGCGTTCGCTCGGTTCTCTTCGTCGGATCGCGTGCGCCTCGCCGCCATGGCGGCGGCGGTCGCGCACAACATCGGGCAGATCGCCGTGGCCGTCGCGGTCACCGGCACGCCCGAGATCGCATTCTACCTCCCCGTTCTGCTGGTGGCGGGCGTCGCGGCGGGGTTCGCCACCGGCACCGTCGCGCAAGCGGTGCTCGACCGGATTCCGCACGCGCATGCGACGGCCGACCGCGGAAAGCGCGTTCGTGCCTGACCGCTTCGGCTCCTTGTGCACTGCCCGCCGCTGGAAGCGCGCCCCATGGAGCTGCCGCCCCTCGCCTACGAAGCCCACGTCCGTCCCGGTGCGCCGCGCGTCGTGCGCGACGTGCTGGATGCCTGCATCGACAGCTTCAAGCGAACCGGCTGAGCCGGTGTCGCCGGGATGCCCTATACACCGGCTACTGCAGTTCCACGGTCACGCGGAGGAAGTCTCCCTCGAGAGAGGCGGCGGCGGTGGCTCCCATGGAGGCGGCCAGCTGCGAGACGATGGCCAAGCCCAAACCCGCCCCCGCGCTCGATCGAGCGCCGCCTCCTTGGTAGAATCGCTCGAACAGGCGGTCGATGTCGATCGCATCCGGATCGTCTACGCGGTTCGCGAACGTCACGCACCCGCCGCGCTGCTCGATGACGGGCGCCGCCGCGCCGTGGCGAAGCGCGTTCGCCGTCAAGTTGCGGAAGATGCGCGCGAGCGCCTCGGCATCGGCCTGCACGACCGCCTCATCGTCCAGCAGCACGCGCGGCTCCCAGCCCCGCTCGCAGAACTGCGGGTACAGCCCGGCCAGCACGTCTCCCAGCACGTCAGCCGGACGCACCGGCTCGCACGCCACCTCGAACGACGGATCGTGCACCTGCGCGAACGAGAACAGGTCGTCCAACAGCACCCGCACGTCGTACAGTCGATGGGCGGCAGCGCTCAAGTAGCGCTCCTTCGCCGCGAGGTCGGCCTCGTCCTCCACCAGCTGCAGGTAGCCCTGCGCCCCGGCCAGCGGCGTGCGGATGTCGTGCGACAGGCACGTGAGTCCCGCTTGGAACGCCTGGCGCGCCTGCTGGGAAGCGATGCGCTCGTCTTGCAGCTCGTCGAGCTCGGCGTTCACCCCGCGCGCCAGCGACAGCATGCCGCGCGTGCGCACGCCGGTCGTCATGCGGGCGTTTCCGGCGGGTTCGCGCTGGTCGAGGAAGCAAGCCATGCGGCGAAGCTCCCGCTCGTAGCGGAGGATGACGAGCGCCGCCCCCGCGGCGAACGCCGCAACCGCGATACCGACCAACGCGAACCCGTTCATGTTCCTACACGTCCTTTCGAGCGCACACGCCCAGCGCCACCGCCACGCACGCCACCAGCACCGCACCACACACCGCAACGATATGGCTGACGGCGTCGGGGGCGGAAGACAGGGTTCCCGCGTTTTCGAGAAGAAGCTTGTAGCTGTAGAACGGCAGCCACTCCATCGCCCGGTTGAACGGCTCCCACAACATCGCAAGACCCTGCAAGACCGTGACCACCAAGCCACCCAGCAAAGTGGAGCCCACCGCGATCGCCGCCGCCAGCCCCGCTGCCTTGCTCTGCGTGAGCCAGGTGACGACCGCGATCGCCGCTCCATACATCGACACGATCAGAACCGAAAGCCCGAACCATAGAGCTATATCGGCCGCCGATCCCACATGCGCATAGGAAAGCCCTGAGACGATGCGGGAAACCTCGAACGTTGCAATGCCGAACACAAGAAGCAAAGCGACGAGCAAAACGACAAGCACCAGCTTCTCGCCATAATACGCCAGACGATCCTTTCTCGAAGTCGGCAGGTTCTTCACATAGCCGCTGCTGAAATCAGCCGCAAAAAGCAATGCCGTCATCACCGAGACGAACAGGGCCAGCGCTCCACCGCTCAGCCACATAGCCGTCTGATTCCGAGAGAAGTCGGCGATCTGGGCGCCGCTTAACATCTCGTAACCTGCTGATTCGGCGCTGCCATCCGTAGCGCCGATGACGAAACCCGACGACGAATTCGTGCCAGATGGGGCGAATTCAGGGTTGACGGTAAGCCACGCCATGTATGCGGAAGCCACCGACACCGCCAGGACGATCCCCAGAACCACCCACAGCATCTTGCCTTTCACCAGACGGTACAAGTCCATCCTCAGATACCTAAGCATGAGAACCGCCTCCCATCAACTTGAGGAAGAAGTCTTCGAGGTCGCGCGCATGGGAGCCCAGCTCGCTCACGGCGATGCCTTGACCGGCGAGCAACGCGCCCACATCGGCGGCATCGAGCGCGCCTTGATCGCCCGAAGCGTCTTGCAGGCGCAACGAGCCGTCCGGCAAGGCCGTGCAGACGATGCTCGGACGCAGCTCGGCCAGCAACGCCAGCGTGCGCTCCGGCTCAGCCGTGCGCACGACGAGGTAGTCATCGCACGCCTTCGCCACCTCCTCGGCCGTCATCTCGCGCACCATACGGCCCTCGCTGATCACGCCGTAACGCGTGACCATCCGCTCCAGCTGGTCAAGCACGTGCGAGCTCACCACCACGGTGATGCCGCGCTGCTCGTTCAAGCAGATGATGAGGTTGCGCATCTCGCGCACGCCTTCGGGATCCAGCCCGTTCATCGGCTCGTCCAGCAGCAGCACGTCGGGCGAGCCCAAAAGCGCTAGCGCCAGGCCCAAGCGCTGCTTCATACCCAGCGAGTAGCTCTTCGCCGGCTTCTTGCCCGCATCGGCCAATCCGACGATGCGCAGCAACCGCTCGATTTCCGCAACGCTGTCCACCAGGCCCAGCGCCATCGCCTTGCAGCGCATGTTCTCGAATGCGGTCATGTTGGAGTACAGCCCCGGGTTCTCCACGAGCGCACCGATGCGCACGGCCTCGCCGTGCTCGACACCGCCCGACGGGTTGACGGCCAGGCGGTCGAACAGACGCACCTCACCCCCCGTGGGACGGATCATCCCGCAGATCATCTTCATCGTGGTCGATTTTCCTGCGCCGTTTCGGCCGACGAAACCGTAGATATCGCCGCGGGCGACGTGCATGTCTAGCCCGTCGACGACGTTGCGACCGCGATAAGCCTTGCTCAGGCCCCGCGTTTCAATTGCATACACACGATTCTCCTTCCTGACGGCTTGCCGCGGCGATCGCTGCAGCAAGCCCGCCTACTCCTGTCGTGAATGCTCTGTCATCCACGATACGCAGAAGGCGTTAGGGAACCTTCTCGAAAACGTTAAGAAAGTTGTAAGAGCACGCGCGACGGCAAGCGAACTGCTCATTCGGCCAGCTTGAAGCCGATGCCCCATACCGTTTCGATCTCGCCGGCCGAACGCACGGCGCGCAGCTTGCTGCGGATGTTGCTGACGTGCACGTTGACGGCCTTTTCCTCGACCGCGCTCTCCTCGCTCCACGCGATCTCGAACAGCTCGCGCTTCGTGAACACCTTGCGCGGCCGTCGCACAAGGGCTTCGACGATGTTGAACTCCAGGCGCGTGAGGCGCACGGGCTCGCCCCGCACCGACAGGGTGCGGGCGTCGACGTCGAGCGTCCAGTCTTTGTAGCGCATCGCGGCTGCGGCGGCGGGCTCGGGAAGGCGCTCGCCGGAAGGTGCATCGGCTGCGGATGCGCGGCGAACGGCAGCGTGGCGCAGCTGCACCTGCACGCGGGCCAGCAGCTCGTCGAGGTCGAAGGGCTTGGTCAGGTAGTCGTCGGCACCCAGCTTCAGCAGCGCCACCTTGTCGGCGGCGGTCGTGCGCGCCGACATCACGATGACAGGCACGTCGCCGCGGGCGCGCACGAGGCGCACCACGTCCTCGCCCGTCATGCCCGGTAGCATGAGATCGGTGATCACGAGGTCGAACGGCTCGGAGCCGGAAAGCAGCAGCCGTCCCTCGCTGCCCGAGAAGGCCTGCGTGCAAGCGAACCCGTTGCAGCGCAAATGCACCGCCACCACCTCGTTGATGTCGGCGTCGTCCTCGATGATCACTATGGATGCTGGCTCGCTCATAGGGGGTATTGTACCGCAAGGCGAACGCGGGAACCCGCATTTCGAGAGCCGCAAAAAAGAGAAGACTGGATCCTTTCGGAGCGCACATAAGTCACGGACATTGCCTTTTTCGGCCTTCTCCATGGCAGAGCAGCGCATAAGTCGGGGACTTTTCCATCGTGTACGCGGTGGCGGTGTTGACGGAAAGCAGGAACCCCCCCCCCAAACATACTGGCGCGTTCTCAAGAAAAGGCTTCTCGAAGAGGGGGACCAAACCGTTGCACACATGGAAGCGATCGAGGTGCAGGCCATCGAGGAGGAAGGGGAAGCGCGAAACACCGACGCGGCCGAATAGGCGTGCGCCCGATCGTGACGACGAGATGGAACCGGCCGTCGGTCGGTTCCATCTTGCTGCACTCGCATTCCCACACCGACTTTCGCATACTAGAATATCGGCAACAAAGAGCCAGTACGAGCGCCCCTCCTCGCGAGGCGGCCCATTGTGGAAACCGTGCCCTCGTTTCCCCTACCACGCCCGTAAGATCCTCTCAACCCAAGGGCAACGAGGAGGCGCGGTGACTTCGCCCTCGATATGCTTCGGACACGAAACCGCCCTGCAGATCCTGCGCACGACCAGCGCGCGGGAGCGAACGCTTTTACGCAGCGGAGCTCACACGCTGCCGGATCGAGCACCCAGCGCGTGCGCCTTTCGGCAGGCCCTCGAATCGCTCGAAACGTTGCACCCATCCATGATGCTCGAACAGCCTGCGCATCTTCTGGTGTCTCGCGTATCCCAATGCAGATCTACAAGCGCTTTCACGGTGCGCGTATGCAAAACGATCTTGCATGGACGCCCGCTTCACCGACTTGGCAACGGCGCATACGCAAGCGCTGCACCCCTCGTCTTCGTGCATATAGCAGCTCAAGAGACCAGCATGATCGCACTGCTCGAACTCGGCTACGAACTGTGCGGCTCCTATCAAACCAGACGAACCGGCACATCATCCGCCTACCAGGTCGAACCCCTGTCATCGATTCACGCCCTTGCAGACTTCGCCACACGAAACCCGTCGCTTCGCGGCGCAACCAAAGCCGCGAAAACCTTGCGCTACCTTGCCGACAACTCGGCCTCCCCGCGCGAGACCAAGAAAGCCATTCTCCTCGGCCTGCCCATGATGTACGGCGGATACGGGCTGGGCATTCCCCCCGCATGAACTACGAGGTGAAAGCCAACCCGGCTGCACGAGCGCTTACGGGCAAATCGTGTTTCCGGTGCGATCTGTGCTGGCCGGAGGCGAAGCTCGACGTGGAATACCAAAGCAGGGAATCGCACTCCGGCGAGAAGAAGCGCATCGAGGATTCCCGAAGGGCGAACGCCCTCGCTTCCATGGGCTGGACCGTCGTCTCCGTCACCAACGACGAACTGGACAGCCTGGCTGCCACCGACGCGATCGCGGACAGGATCCGCAAGCACCTCGGAAAGAGATCGCAGGTGCGCGTGTCAAACTACCACTCGAGGAAGCTGAAGCTCCGCAGACAACTCGGCCTGCCAGTAGGGTACGACTGACCTTCGATGCATCTTCCAGGCTGCGATTTGCACAAAAAAGCGCGACGTTTGATTCCTTGGAAAAAGTCGAGGGAGCACTGATCGAAGGATCCCGGCAAAACCGCAGGTGGGAAACTCGAGCTCGAAACCCGTCCGAGATGCGAAACCCTCTGTCTCGCTCTAACGGCCCTTTCACCATCGAACGTCGCCACTTTTTGTGCAATCCGGCGCGAATTTTGCGCATTGGCCGCCGGCAGCGGGTAGTGAAACACGGACAAGAAAGCGGCCCGGCGGGACACGGCGGCCCGGAGGGGCGGCGGGTCAGCGGGGACGCGGCGGGCCGGAGGGATTCGGCGGGCCGGGGAGCGCGGCGAGCCGGTGCGATGCGACGCCG
>OLQP01000944.1_pt1 | contig 17298 bp, 12 predicted proteins | sample 1643181 | NCBI WGS metagenome assembly OLQP01 (sample SAMEA3136710, study PRJEB25190) | human gut metagenome | biome: human gut; feature: human-associated habitat; material: faeces | place: Austria | collected 2013 | reverse complement strand
ACAGCCAGGGAAATGATCCTTCTTCTCCGGAAGATGATGGGGAGACAAACGACGGGAAGAAAGAAGAAGACACGAATCCCTTGGAGGATGGCAGTGAAGAAGTTACTGCACTTATGAACAGCTACTACAAGGCTTTAGGGGAAAAAGATATTACGACATTAAGAACACTGGTAAATAATCTGACACCTTCTGATGAATCCAGAATCACAAATGCAAAGGATTATATTGAAGGATATCAAGTCAGCAAAGTGTATATGAAGAAAGGGATGGACGACAATTCGTATGTTGTATATACGAAAGGAAGTTTCATCTGTAAGGGGATTGATACACCGGCACCGTCTCTTTGGAGTTCTTATGTTGTAAAAGACAGCGATGGTACCTATAGAATTTTGGGTGACCTTGAACAGAACACAACAGTTTCCACTTATATGGATTCGCTGAAATCTGATGAAGATGTAAAGAAGCTTACAGCTGAGGTGCAGGCAGAATATGAGCAGGCACAGAAGGATGACACAGCTCTTGCACAGTTCCTTGACGGACTGGGTGAAGAAGCAGATACTTCTTCTTCTGAGACGAGTGCAGACGGCACAATGCTGACAGTTACAGAAGGGTGTAATGTCAGAGCTGAAGCAAATAGTGACAGTGAAATTATTGGTGGTCTTGACGAAGGGGATCAGGTTCAGAAAATGGGACAGGAAGGTGACTGGATCCAGATTGAATATGATGGTCAGACCGGATATGTATACAGTGGATTGCTTCAGTAAAATATTTAGACAGAATAAAAGACACGGGATGGATCCTGTGTCTTTTTCAATGCTTATTTTTTTAGAGAACCGTCTGCCTGTAGTTCATAATTTTGATCATCTACTGTGATCGTTCCGGTCTGCATGATACCATCCAGATCCATGTAATAACGTTTGCCATTATCATCCACCCATCCGGTCTGCATGATACCATCTTTATCAAAGAAATAATGTTTGCCGTCAGTATCGATCAGCCAGCCTGTGTAAGGAACACCGTCAACCATAAACATCCAGTTGCTGCCGCTTGAAGTCCAGACTCCAAGGCTTGCCTCCGGGGATGTCTCATCTTGTGATATGGATTCAGAAGGAGAGACAGAAGGCTCGACCGTAATGGTCGGTGTAGCAGAAATGCTGACGTTTGCCTTTGGTTTCTGGGTAAGAACAGGCGTTGGTGTGACCTTGGATTTTTTTATTACAGAGGAATGTCTGGCAGGAATTTTGTAATTCGGATCAAAAGAAGTTCGACGGAATAAAAATCCTGCAGACAGACACAATAAAATCGCAATCAGAAGCAGCAGGGGATTCAGGTGTCGTTTCTTATCAGACATAATTTCCCTCCTTTGTGTATCTGAAATGATAAAACAATAATTTTATCATACAATATGTGGTAAAAAAAAACAAGGTCTCGGTTGCGGACAAAAAGAAAAAACTATATAATAGAATAATGGACGAAAAAAGGATAACAACAGATCAGACTACAATAAGAATAAATAAATACCTGAGTGCGGCAGGAGTATGTTCAAGAAGAGAAGCAGACCAGCTGACAGATGCCGGACGGGTTACGGTTGCAGGAAAAGAAATCGGTACTGGAGAAAGGATTCCAGCAGATGCAGAGGTTTTTTTGGATGGCAGACCGGTGAAGGCAGAGACCAGGCAGGTACTTCTGCTTTTTTATAAGCCAAGGGGTATTGTGTGCAGTACAAAAAAGCAGCGACAGGAAACGACAGTAACAGAGTTCCTGGATTATCCGGTGAGAGTATATCCGGTAGGACGTCTGGACAAAGATTCAGAGGGACTGCTTTTACTGACGAATCAGGGTGACTTGGTTAATCGTATCATGCGTGCAGGTAACTACCATGAGAAAGAATATGAAGTAACCGTGGACAAAAAAATTACAGAAACTTTTATCAGAAAGATGAGCAGTGGTGTCCCGATTCTGGGGACTGTGACACGACCATGTACGGTATATAAGACCGGTGATAAAAGCTTTTCTATCATATTAACACAGGGATTGAATCGCCAGATCAGAAGAATGTGTGAATATCTGGGATATCATGTATGTACATTGAAACGTATCCGTATCATGAATCTTACACTGGACGGCCTGAAATGTGGAGAATATCGGGAAATATGTGGAGATGAATGGAAGAAACTGAATGAACTGATACGGGATTCTTCCAGTGAGACAGTAATCAGAACAGGAGGACAGCATGGAAACATCAGCGGCAGAACAAATAAAAGAACTGGTGCAGAAGCTGAACGAAGCGGCAAAGGCATACTATCAGGAAGACCGGGAGATCATGAGCAACAGAGAGTACGACGCACTGTACGATCAACTGGAAAAAATGGAAAAGGAAACAGGAATCGTTCTGGCAGACAGCCCAACTGTTAATGTGGGGTATGAGGCAGTCGATGTACTGCCAAAGGAAACGCATGAGTCTCCAATGCTTTCGTTGGATAAGACTAAGGACAGAGACGTTTTAAGAGCGTTTATCGGGACACATCCAACCTTGCTTTCCTGGAAGATGGATGGGCTTACGATCGTTCTCACATATGAAAATGGAGAATTGCTTAAAGCCGTTACCAGAGGAAATGGTACCGTGGGAGAGGTAATTACAAATAATGCAAAAGTATTTAAGAACATTCCGCTGAAAATTGCGTACCGGGGCAGACTGGTCCTGAGAGGGGAAGCCATCATTACTTATTCTGATTTTGAAAAGATTAATGATACGATCGAAGATGTAGATGCAAAGTACAAGAATCCTCGAAATCTCTGCAGTGGTTCGGTTCGACAGCTGAATAATCAGATCACGGCAGAAAGAAATGTACGCTTTTATGCATTTGCTCTGGTTTCTGCGCAGGATGTAGATATGCATAATTCCAGAAAATATCAGATGGAATGGCTTAGAAGACAGGGATTTGAAGTAGTAGAATATCGTATGGTCACAGGAGAGAATCTGGACGAAGCAATGGATTACTTTGCACATGCGATCGAGAAAAATGATTTTCCATCAGATGGGCTCGTTGCATTATATGATGATATTGCCTATGGAGAATCACTCGGAAGTACTGCGAAATTTCCCCGGAATGCGTTTGCTTTTAAATGGGCCGATGAAGTGAGGGAGACGACACTTCGTGAAATTGAATGGAGTCCTTCAAGGACAGGTCTCATTAATCCGGTTGCCGTATTTGATCCGGTCGAACTGGAGGGAACGACAGTCAGCCGTGCCAGCGTGCATAATGTGAGTATCGTGAAAGATCTGCAGCTGGGAATTGGGGATACGATCCAGGTATATAAAGCAAATATGATCATTCCACAGATTGCTGAGAATCTGACACGAAGTAGTAATCTGGAAATACCGGAAATCTGTCCGGCGTGCGGTCAGGAAGCCAGAGTGATCAGGGAAAATGATGTAGAGGCACTTTACTGTATGAATCCGGACTGTGCGGCAAAAAAGATCAAGGCATTTACTTTGTTTGTAAGCAGAGATGCCATGAATATTGACGGACTGTCAGAGGCAACGCTGGAAAAATTTATTGCAAAAGGTTTTATACACAACTTCGGAGATATCTTTGAGATAGAAAAGTTTCGTGATGAGATCGTAAAGATGGAAGGATTTGGAGAAAAGTCCTATGAAAACCTGATGAACAGCATTGAGAAGGCAGAAGAAACAACACTTGCAAAAGTAATCTACAGTCTTGGAATCGCAAATATCGGGCTTTCCAATGCAAAAGTAATCTGTCGGCATTTTGATGATGATCTGGACAAGATCCGTTCAGCAGATGAAGAAGAAATCAGTGCGATCGATGGAATCGGACCGGTCATAGCAAAGAGTCTGACAAAGTATTTCAGTAATCCGGAGAATAATCAAAAAGTAGATCATCTGCTGAAATATCTTCATATTAATAAGGAAGAAATTTCCGGTGAGCAGATCTTTGCAGGAATGAACTTTGTCATTACCGGAAGTCTGGAACATTTCAGTAACAGAGGAGAAGCCAAAAATCTGATCGAATCACTGGGCGGCAAAGTAACCGGTTCGGTGACGGGTAAGACAAATTATCTGATCAATAATGATATGACTTCGAATTCATCAAAAAATAAAAAAGCCCGGGAACTTGGAATTCCGATTCTGTCAGAGGAAGATTTCCTGAAACTGGCAGAAAGATAAAAGATTATATCAGATATGGGATGACTCCACCTCTGCAGGTGGTGAGCAACAAAATTATATCAGTGGCGGGATTCTTGAAAAATTTGTAATTGGACAAAAGGAGGAACAGAAAATGCCGATTAAGATACAGGGAGATTTACCGGTAAAAGAAATTCTTGAAAGAGAAAATATATTTGTCATGGATGAGGGAAGAGCGGTACACCAGGACATTCGCCCACTTCAGATTCTGATCCTGAATCTGATGCCTCTGAAAGAAGAAACAGAACTGCAGCTTCTGCGGTCTCTGTCAAACACACCATTACAGGTGGACGTGACTTTTATGGCAGTTGAGAGCCATCAGGCAAAAAATACGTCTGCCAATCATCTGAATAAATTTTATCAGACTTTTTCGGAACTCAAAGATATGAAGTTTGATGGAATGATCGTGACAGGAGCACCGGTAGAACAGATGGAGTTTGAAGAAGTGGATTACTGGAACGAGCTGACAGAGATCATGGACTGGACAGAAAGTCATGTGACATCTACGATTTTTCTGTGCTGGGCTGCACAGGCAAGTCTGTATCATTTTTACGGACTTCAGAAACGTCAGCTCGATCACAAAATGTTTGGTCTCTTCTGGCACAAAGTTCTGAATCGTAAGATCCCGCTGGTCAGAGGATTTGATGATGCTTTTCTTGCACCACATTCCAGACATACAGAGGTTCCAATCGAAGATATCCGTGCATGTAAAGATATCACGATTCTTGCAGAATCTGAGGAGGCGGGGCTTTTTCTTGCAATGGCGCAGGGGGGACGTAAGATTTTTGTCATGGGACATCCGGAATATGACCGTGTGACACTGGATGGAGAATATAAGAGAGATGTAGGAAAGGGACTTCAAATCGATCTTCCGAAGAATTATTACAAAGATAATGATCCGGAAAACAGACCGCTGCTTCTCTGGAGAGCTCATGCCAATAATCTGTATACAAACTGGCTGAATTATTACGTATACCAGAGTACTCCGTTTGACCTGATGGGAACACCGGATTTTGACAGTATTTCGTTTGAGTAAAAAGGCCGAGTAGTTTGATGGATTAAAGAATATTATAAAGAAAGTGCGAAACCTGGAGAATATTTCCACCGGACTTCGCACTTTTTTGGTGTACAGGACAAATATGGTAGTGTATAATAGATTTAAAGCATTGAAAATATAATATGCAGGGGGAAAATGAAATGGATGGTTCGATGTTTATCGGAACATGGTGGTCACTGGTACCGCCATTGCTGGCAATCGTGCTGGCATTAGTAACCAAGGAAGTGTACAGTTCGCTTTTTATCGGGGTGGCAGCAGGGGCACTGCTGTATACCGGCTTTCATCCGTGGAATGCATTTGTGGCATTCTTTGATATCATGAAGAACAGTATGAATCTGAATATTTTGATCTTTGATGTACTGCTTGGAATGATCATCGTCCTGATGTCAAAATCAGGCGGATCGGCAGCTTATGGCAAATGGGCGGGAAGTAAGATCAAGACTAAGAAAAGTGCAATGCTGGCAACGACAGGTCTTGGCATACTGATCTTTGTGGATGATTATTTTAACTGCCTGACAGTTGGTTCTGTTATGAGACCTGTCACAGACCGTTACAAGGTATCCAGAGCCAAACTGGCATATATTATTGATGCAACAGCTGCACCGGTATGTATTATCGCACCGATTTCCAGCTGGGCGGCAGCTGTCAATTCTTATGTGCCGGATGATGCTGGTATTACAGGATTTCAGCTGTTCCTGTCAACGATTCCGTATAATCTGTATGCGATTCTGACACTTGTGATGGTAGTTTTCATCATCATGACCGGACTGGATTTTGGTCTGATGAAGGTACATGAACGCAATGCGGCCAGAGGAGATCTTTTTACTTCAGGTGGAGAGGAATTTGATCAGGTTAAAGACGAAGAAATCTCAGCAAATGGAAAAGTCATCGATCTTGTGCTGCCGGTACTGGTACTTATCGTATCTGCAATCGGGGCAATGATCTATACAGGATTCCTTGGTGGAGCAACAGATATCGTGACTGCTTTTTCTGGTTGCGATGCAGAGACCAGCTTGATCTTTGCTACGATGATCACGGTATTTTTTATGCTGATTCTTTATCTTCCACGCAAAGTGGTTACCTTTAAGGGATTTATGGACAGCTTTGTAGAGGGATTCAAGATGATGATTCCTGCAATTGCAATTCTGATCTTTGCATGGTCACTGAAAGGCATGGGCGATGCACTGGAAATCAGTACTTTTGTCAAAAATATCGTTGGAAGTAATACATCTGCAAGTGTGATCCTTCCGGCAATCTTGTTTGTAGTTGCTGTGTTCCTTTCTTTTTCGACAGGAACAAGCTGGGGAACTTTTGCAATCCTGGTTCCGATCGCGATCGCAATGTTCCCGGGTTCTGAAAATCTTCAGATGATGATCATTTCTGTATCAGCAGTTCTGGCAGGAGCAGTCTGTGGTGACCATGTTTCTCCGATTTCTGATACTACAGTTATGTCTTCAGCAGGGGCACAGTCAAATCATATCAATCACGTAACTACGCAGATGCAGTATGCAGCAGTAGTTGCAGTGATCTCCTTTATCGGGTATATCATTGCCGGATTTGTACATATCTGGTGGGTGGTTCTTGGAATCAGCCTGATCCTGCTTCTGCTTACGCTTACAGTGATCAAAAAAATCACATTTTCCAAAGAAGAGGAGACAAAAGCAGGTGCGTAAGATTCAGGTACCATATATTGACCAGAGCATAAAATATCCAACCGGATGCGAGAGCGTTTCGGCAGTTATGTTATTGAAGTATCTTGGCTATGAGATTACGGTAGATGAGTTTATTCAGAACTGTCTTGAGTGCCGAGAGATGGAAATACGGGATGGTGTTCTGTACGGCCCGGATCCGAACAAATTTTTCTGTGGAAATCCTTATGATGAAGAATCTTATGGGATTTATGCGAGAGGACTTCAGAAAGCGCTTGCAAAAGCCGCAGGGGATCATTATGAATTTCCGGATGAGACGGGAACATCGACAGAGACACTTCTGAAAAAGTATATCGATCAGGATATGCCGGTGGTATTCTGGGCATGTATCAACATGCGTAAGGAAATTCCGGGACCGGAGTGGAAACTTCTGGATACAGGAGAACGATTTTGCTGGACCTCAAACGAACATTGTATGCTGCTGGTGGGATATGATGAAGAAAAGTATTATTTTAATGATCCGTATGATAACAATGGAGTAGTTGGATATCCAAGAACACTGGTTGAAAAAAGACATGCTGCGCAGCACAGTATGGCGCTTGGTGTCTTGAAAAGATGATTTTGTACCAAAAAGTGTCAGGATTTTATAAAAACTTTATTTGAATTAAAAAAGTAAATCTGCTATAGTAGATATGGTTACGGTAAACTGTTTTTTATTAGAGAAAGAAGTGTTTATTGTGCGTAAGAAATCACACATATTATTGGCAAGGTATCTGGCAGATCAGATGCCGGCTAATGAAAGTTTACAGTCACATAGAAAAGCATTTTGTCTTGGCAATATCCTGCCGGACATCCAGCCTTCATTTGTAACCAAGAGACATGAGTATTTCGGTACTTTTGATGAGGTTCAGGGTAAGATACGACGACTGGTTCAGTCAGGGGCCGGATATAATGACAGGGTATTCTGGCGGAGATCCGGAGAGGTCATGCATTATATAGCAGATTATTTTACTTTTCCACATAATAAGACGTTTGATGGTACACTTCATCAGCACAACACCTATGAAAAGCATCTGAAGAACGAGCTGAAAGCATTTGTTCTGGAAGGTAAGGCTGATGTGTATACGGAGAAGGAAATCCATTTTGAGACGCTGAATCAGCTTCTACAGTACATTAAGGAACATCATAGGAGATATCTGAACTGTAAGAGAAATATAGATGATGATATTCATTATATCCTCACTGTGTGCTATCAGGTATTTCAGGGACTGTTTCAGTTATGCCGGAAGAATGGCATAGCAGATTATGCTTATGCAGTTATGTAAATATGAAAAGAATGTGAATTTTATCCAGAAACCGTCGGGGAATTTATCCCGGCGGTTGATTTTTATGGGAATTTATGCTAAACTAACCACAGTTATTGTGTAAGTGAGTTAGCAGTGAGAAACATACCTTTATAAGGGGAATAAAGATATGTTCTTGACAGAAGGGAGCAATTTTACCAGAATGAAGAACAAATATCTGACCAGAAGTTTATGTGTAACAATTTTATCTGCAATGGTTTTATCAAGTCCGATGTCAGTCATGGCTGCGGATGAGCATATAGAAACTGCAAGCGATTTGGGCGATGGAAGTGGTGAGGTAATCTCTGATGGAAGTGATACACCGGACACACCGGCACCAGAACCGGACACACCGGCACCGGAGCCAGATACGCCGACGCCAGAACCGGATACACCAACACCGGAACCAGATACGCCGACACCGGAGCCGACTGTGACACCATCGGATCCAACTGCAACACCGGAGCCGACTGTGACGCCATCGGATCCAACTGCAACACCGGAGCCGACTGTGACACCATCGGATCCAACTGCAACACCGAGTCCGGCACCGACAAATGTAACAGAATCTGAAGCTGCAAAGAATCTGGTAGCAAAGATCAATGCACTTGCGAAGGAGACACTTACAGTAAATCATGCGGCAAGGGTAAAAGAACTCAGAGCAGAATATGACAGCCTGCCGGAAGACCAGAAGAAGTTTGTTACAAATTACGATCTTCTTGTTGGTTTTGAAAGCAAGATTGCAGAATTGCAGAAGAATCAGAAGGATGCGGGGAATGCAACAGATATTTCTGATGGAAGTGGAAATGTTACAGGCAAGACAGGAACACCGGTTTATTATGTGTCGAACCTTCATGCAGGCAAAGAATTTTATCTGGACAGTTTGAAAAATAATTATCAGCTTTCTTTTTCTGATGATTTTTCTTCTGTGATGGATGAAATTGAAAAAGAATATAAAGAAAAAAACAAACTGACAGACGTTAGCGACAGCAGAGCTGACGGCCTGACGACTTCAGCAGATTCTCTGCTCGTGCGTAACTGGCAGGATATCCTGGCAATCTATGTTTATGAGCAGAGCCAGGAAGGAAACACGGAGTTCACTCTTGATTCATCAGCGAAGGATGAACTGGCAAAGATCTTTGCTGAGATGAATCCGGTTGTCCGTGATAAAGAAAGCATTACACATGTTTCTTATGGAAACTATCACATTAACCATTATATTAAACAGAATAATATTTCACAGGAAAACAGGACAGTACTTAAGAAATATGTAGAAACAGATTGCAAGCTGCTCTGTGCGATCGTTACAGATGCGAAAGGATTTGTACGTCAGAGTGTCGGGGATGATGTTTCTGAAGAACGTGTAAATGTCATTACTGCAGCATATTCACTGGTAGGTGAAGTTGGATATTTCTGGGGCGGCAAATCAACGCAGATCGGTAAAGACTCCAGTTGGGGTTCTGCCGCAAAAGTATCTGCAGCAGGCAGCGCCAGCAGTGGAACTGTCCGTGCATATGGTCTTGACTGCAGTGGATTTGTTACATGGTCAGTGATCAATGGATATCTGAATCAGGGTATGCAGAGCAGTGTGGGAGACGGTACTTCTGAACAGTGGGAGAATGCCAATGTTGTCAGTGAACAGGATGCGCAGCCGGGTGACCTTGTATTCCAGAATGGACCGGAAGCGGGCAGTAATAACCATGTAGGTATTATCTGTGGCAAGACAGAGGCAGGCGACTGGATCGCAGTACACTGTTCTTCTAGTAAGAATGGAGTAACAGTTGGAGAAGCTTATGGTGCAAGTTTCCGTTATATCCGTCAACCTTCCTTCTATCCTACACAGACGGAAGTTGCAGAGATGGAAAACCAGGGTGCAAGTGCAGACAATGCAGAAACAGATCTGATAACGGATAATATAACAACGTCAGCAACACTTGTGGCAGAAACAACAAACTCTCTCAGTGATGGATTGAATGTGAAGGATACAGCAACACATGATACAGCGGAAACAATTACAGCACCTGCTGATGCGGCTGAGGATGTTGAGATAACATTTGAGGATATGAGTGATGAATCCGAAAATCAGACGACTTCCAATTATGCGACGGGTAGTGTGGAAGTGACAGATACGCTGGATGAAATCCTGAATCAGAATGTTTCGGTTTCCGGAAGTTCTGCGGAAATTCTTCCGCAAAAACCGGATAACAGTGATATTCAGGTTACTTTTGAAGATTGATGATAAACAAGGCCGGACGATTCGAAAGAGTCGTTCGGTTTTTTACAGCAAGCTCTTTTATTGATGGCAGAAGTCTGATAATATAAGACTGTACAGGAGATAAGGGAGTGACAGATGAAGAAAAAAAGAAGATTTGGACGCAGAGTTTTCTGCGTTTTGATTGTCCTGTTTATGGGTGTCATCTGGCAGAGTGATCTTCTTTCTCAGGAACCTGCTGAAGTCAGGTCATTAAGAAAACAGGAGATTCTGCAGACCGATGGCAATTACAGGGAATATTATTTTGGATTGCTGACAGAAGATGAGAAGAAAATATATCGTGAAATGCTGAGTGGAATACAGGAGAGACAAGATGAGTTTTATCTGACATCTTCGAATGAACAGCTGATCAGCAAAGTTTACCATGCATTGCTGAAGGATCATCCGGAACTTTTCTGGGTGCACAATCGTGAGGAAGTATATACGACTGCGTATAAAGGAACTGATTATTGCAGATTTTCACCTGGATATACGTATACAGATCAGGAAATTCAGGAAATTATGGCATTCATGGAACATGCGCTGGAAGAAGTGAAAGAGCAGATTACACAGGATATGTCTGCTTATGATAAGGTCAAAACAGTTTATACGTATCTGATAGATCATGCAGAGTATGAAGCATCGGAGGATGACCAGAATATTGCAGGCATTTTCTGGAAAAAGAAAGCTGTGTGTGCCGGATATGCGAGGGCGGTACAGTATCTTTTGGAACAGCTTGGAGTTCCGTGTATTTATGTAGAGGGAAATGCGAGGGACAGTGATGAAGGACATGCCTGGAATATCGTAGAAATTAACGGTGAGCAATATTATGTAGATGCTACAAACGGGGATCAGCCGGCATTTCTGGAAGGCGGTGCGGTTTCTCTGGAAGAACATAAGACAACAATTTATGATTATCTGTGTCCTTTTCCACAGGAATATGAGCAATTATATACAGCATCCGATGAATTTCCGGTTCCGGAGTGTACTGCGACGGATCTTAATTTTTATGTGCTGAATCAGGCATGTTTTGATACATATGATGAACAGCAGATTTATGATTTCTGCTGTATGCGTCTTGAGAACGGAGCTGCGGTAGTACGTTTCAAATTTACTTCGCAGGAAGCTTTTGACGAAGCATGTCAGCAGTGGATACAGGAAGGATATGTTCAGAAAGTTGCTGAATACTATCTGAAAATGTATGGACTCAGTACAGTAGAGTATCATTATGGTATTCTGGATAATCTGAAAACGATATATTTTATGTTTTAGAGGAGATATTTTTATGAATGATATTTTGCAGCAGATTATGAATATGATTGAGAATACGCGGACAGTACCGTCTATATCCAGTTTTTCGATGATCGGTTTTACAGTACTGCTGATTTTTGGAGTGATCAACTGTATTCTGGGATATCGGCTTCTGCGTTTCTGGATGATGCTCTGTGGTTTTGTCATTGGAGCTGGAATTGGATTTGGTGCAGCGTATACCGGTGGTGTGACAGAGAAATATATGTATGCGGTTTTTATGGTTGGAGCGGGTGTACTACTGGCCGTGATCGCATTTGTGAGCTATAAGATTGGAATTTTTATTCTGGGAGCAGGCATTGGAATTGGACTTGGTATTTATGTTTTTCATCCAACTACTTCGTTGGTATTCTTTTTCTGTCTCCTTCTGGGAGTGGGCCTTGGTGTGCTGGCTATGAAGCAGGCGCGGGAAGTTCTGATCATTGGGACAAGCCTTCTGGGAGGTGCGATGGCAGGCTTTTCTGCTGCAAAATTAGGCGGACTGGCGGATATTCCGTATGGCCTGGGACTGAGTGCAGGATTTGCACTTCTTGGAATGCTGATTCAGTTTGCGACAAACAGGCGCAAAGATGGTGACGAGGAAGAAGAGTACGAAGAGGATGCGTATAACGATGGACAGGACAGTTCTGATTATGTAGATTTCAGGGATTATATGCCACAGAAATCAGAAAGAAAGGCGCAGAAAGAAGTCAGAAGAACATCGGCACAGAGACAAAATGTGAAGCATACGCCGGGAAGAGCGCAGAACAGTTCTCATAAAGCATCTCGGAGTGCGCAGCAGGTAGATTTCAGACTTGAAAAAAATAAAGGAAGAAAACATAAAAAGGATGCGGTGGCACCTGAATCAGAAAAAACAATTCCGTACCGACCGAGAAAGAGCAGACAGAAAGAAATTGATCTTCCGCTGGGATCTTTTGATACAGAAGATTCCTATCATCCAATGAATGATGACTATGAAGAACCGGTTGTAATTGATGAGGATGAACTGGATGAGGAAGTGCTGAGAGAAATGATGGACGAAGACGACCGGGAGGGAGAAGAACTCTGGAAAAAGATATCCAGACGTGATGATACACATAAAAAAAGAAAGTAACAGTAAAGATGCCGGGTAGAAGGCAGGAAAGAAGGACAACATGGCAAAAGAAGCTAAGACAAATGCGATGAGAATGCTGGATCGTCAGAAAGTGAAATATGAAGCATTTCCATATGAATGTGATGAGTTTATTGATGGACTTCACAGTGCAGATCTGATTGGGGCACCATATGAACAGTCTTTTAAAACACTGGTTATGGAAGGGAAAAGCGGCGGATACTATGTATTTGTAGTACCGATCGAAAAAGAAGTGGATCGTAAGGCGGCTGCGAAAGCAGTTGGAGAGAAGGCTGTAGATATGATCCATGTTAAAGATATTCTGAAAATTACAGGCTATGTAAGAGGCGGCTGCAGTCCGCTTGGAATGAAAAAACCATATCCGGTCGTGTTTGATGCATCCGCGGGTGGGTTTGAAGAAATATATGTAAGTGGAGGCCGCGTCGGACTGACGCTGAAAGTTCCGCTTGCGGCACTTTTGAAAGTGACAAATGGAAAACTGGCGGATATCACAATGAAATAAAAAATACTGTAAACAATAAGCTGCAAAAGCTCCCGATCATTAAAAACGGGAGCTTTTGTCATGCAGTAAAACTGCAGTATGAAATTCTAGTTATCGGCAGCATCTTCTTCGTTAACCTGGAAGACGTGACGTTTCTTCGCCATTTCGTCGCTTGCCAGATATTCGTCATAGGTGGTGATCTTGTCAATCAGCTTACCGTCAGGAAGGATTTCCATGATACGGTTGGCGGTTGTCTGCACGAACTGATGGTCATGGGAAGTAAAAAGGATAACTCCCGGGAATTTGATCAGTCCATTGTTCAATGCAGTAATAGATTCCATGTCCAGATGGTTGGTAGGTTCATCAAGAATCAGGATATTAGCACCGGAAATCATCATTTTGGACAACAGGCAGCGGACTTTTTCACCACCGGAAAGAACACGTACTTTTTTTACGCCGTCTTCACCAGGAAAGAGCATTCTGCCAAGGAAACCGCGGACATAAGTAGCATCTTTGATTTCAGAATACTGTGTCAGCCAGTCTGTGATCGTGAGATCATTGTCAAATTCCTGTGTATTGTCTTTCGGAAAATATGCCTGAGAAGTGGTGACACCCCATTTGTAACTTCCTTCGTCTGGCTCCAGTTCACCGACAAGGATACGGAAAAAAGTAGTAATGGCCTGTTCATTGGCACCAACAAATGCAACTTTATCGTCATGACCGAGAGTAAAGCTGATATTGTCCAGAACTTTTACGCCATCAATAGTCTTGGAGAGGTTTTCGACCATAAGCACTTCATTGCCGATCTCGCGGTTTGGACGGAAGTCGATGTATGGATACTTACGACTGGAAGGACGCATATCATCCAGCTGGATTTTTTCCAGCGCACGCTTACGGGAGGTTGCCTGTTTGGATTTGGAAGCGTTGGCACTGAATCGGGAAATAAATTCCTGCAGCTCTTTGATTTTTTCCTCTTTCTTTTTGTTGGCTTCTTTCATCTGTTTGATAAGAAGCTGGCTGGATTCAAACCAGAAATCATAGTTTCCGGCATACAGCTGGATCTTGCCATAGTCAATATCGGCAGTATGTGTGCAGACCTTATTAAGAAAATAACGGTCATGGGATACAACGATGACAGTATTGTCAAAGTTGATCAGAAATTCTTCGAGCCATTCGATTGCCGGAAGATCCAGATGGTTGGTAGGCTCATCGAGAAGAAGAATGTCCGGATTGCCGAACAGAGCCTGTGCAAGAAGAACTTTGACTTTCTGGCTGCCGGTCAGGTCAGCCATCTGTGTATAGTGGAGCTCGGATTCGATGCCAAGTCCGTTCAGAAGAGTAGCAGCATCAGACTCTGCCTCCCATCCGTTCATCTCTGCGAATTCACCCTCAAGTTCGCTGGCACGGATACCGTCTTCATCTGTAAAATCTTCCTTTGCATAGATCGCCTCTTTTTCCTTCATGATTTCATAAAGTCTGGCATTTCCCATGATAACGGTATCCAGTACGTTGAAGGAATCATATTTGAAGTGGTCCTGCTGCAGGAAGGAGAGTCGCTGGCCAGGAGTGATCACAATATCTCCATTGGTCGGTTCGAGCTGTCCGGAAAGGATTTTAAGGAAAGTAGATTTACCGGCACCGTTTGCTCCGATCAGACCGTAGCAGTTGCCTTCGGTAAATTTGATGTTGACATCCTCAAAGAGGGCTTTTTTGCCAACACGTAAAGTGATATTATTTGCTGAAATCATAAGGTACCTCTTTTCTTCATTATGGTTTCGAATTAAGTTTTCGATCATTGAACAGTAACTGGCCTGTTTTTGGCCATTCATTCTCATTTTACAGTAAAGTGGAGATTTTGCAAGCCTTAAATCATAAAAACATTGAATTTACACAGAGGAATTGCTATAATTTAAGAAAGTTTGCTGGAGAGTTACGGGTAATGGAAAGAGGAAACAGAGTATGTTGATAACCAGAGAATGCGATTATGCTGTGCGGGTGCTCCGCGCAATGGCAGAGGAAAAGAGAGTCAGCGTAAATGAAATCTGTGAAAAAGAACTGATCACAGCACCTTTTGCATACAAAATCCTGAAAAAACTGCAGAAATCAGGAATGGTCAGAGGGTATCGTGGTGTTCATGGGGGATATTCTCTGAACTGTGATCTTGATCAGATAACACTTTATGATGTTTATACAACGATCGATCCGGGAATGTTTATCATTGACTGCCTGGAACCTGGCTATGACTGTGCCAGGAACAGCGCAGACGGACAGAACTGTTCTGTTCACTGTGAACTCGCGGAAATTCAGGAAGAACTGTGCAGGATGCTGAAGCGAAAATCCCTGAAAAAACTTATAAATGGCTAACTTTTTTGTATGTAAATAGATACAGAAAATGCGTAATCCCGATTGGACAATCGCAATAGTGTATGCTATAATAACCAGTGGACTTTTAGACCGTTTCAGTGGTCTGAAATAAATAAAAATTTTCATCATACCTTTAAGGAGGAAAACAAACTATGGCAAGAAAGATGAAAACCATGGATGGTAATCATGCAGCCGCTCATGCATCATACGCTTTTTCTGATGTAGCTGCTATTTACCCGATTACCCCTTCATCTGTAATGGCTGAGGCTACAGACGAGTGGGCAACTCAGGGAAGAAAGAACATCTTTGGACAGGAAGTACAGGTTACAGAGATGCAGTCTGAGGCAGGTGCAGCAGGTGCCGTTCACGGTTCTCTGGCAGCAGGTGCCCTGACTACAACTTATACAGCTTCCCAGGGTCTTCTGCTTATGATCCCGAACCTTTACAAGATCGCCGGTGAGCAGCTTCCGGGAGTTATCAACGTATCTGCCCGTGCACTTGCTTCCCACGCACTTTGTATTTTCGGTGACCATTCCGACGTTATGGCCTGTCGTCAGACTGGATGTGCAATGCTTTGTGAGTCTTCTGTACAGGAGGTTATGGACCTTACACCGGTTGCTCATCTTGCAGCAATCAAAGGAAAAGTTCCATTCATCAACTTCTTCGACGGATTCCGTACATCTCATGAGATCCAGAAGATCGAGACATGGGATTATGAAGATCTGAAAGATATGGCAGATATGGACGCAATCGCAGAGTTCCGTAACCGTGCTCTGAACCCGAACCATCCATGTCAGAGAGGTTCCGCTCAGAACCCGGATATCTTCTTCCAGGCAAGAGAGGCATGTAATCCATATTATGACGCTCTTCCGGCAGTTGTTCAGGAGTACATGGACAAAGTTAACGAGAAGATCGGAACAGACTACAAACTGTTCAACTACTACGGAGCTGCTGACGCTGAGCACATCATCGTAGCTATGGGTTCCGTAAACGATACCATCGAGGAGACCATCGATTACCTTATGGCAGCTGGCAAGAAAGTCGGTGTTGTTAAAGTTCGTCTTTACAGACCATTCTGTGCACAGGCTCTTATCGATGCAATCCCGGATACAGTTAAGCAGATCTCTGTTCTTGACAGAACAAAAGAGCCAGGAGCTCTTGGCGAGCCTCTGTATCTTGATGTTGTTGCAGCTCTTCGCGACAGCAAGTTCAGCGATGTTAAGATCTTTACAGGACGTTATGGACTTGGTTCCAAAGATACAACACCTGCACAGATCGTAGCAGTATATGAGAACACTGAGAAAGAGAAATTCACAATCGGTATCGTGGATGATGTTACAAACCTTTCTCTTGAGACAGGCGCACCACTTGTTACAACACCAGAGGGAACAACAAACTGCAAGTTCTGGGGACTTGGAGCTGATGGTACTGTAGGTGCTAACAAGAACTCCATCAAGATCATCGGTGATAACACAGACATGTACGCTCAGGCTTACTTCGATTATGACTCCAAGAAGTCCGGCG
>OLQP01000925.1_pt1 | contig 17608 bp, 8 predicted proteins | sample 1643181 | NCBI WGS metagenome assembly OLQP01 (sample SAMEA3136710, study PRJEB25190) | human gut metagenome | biome: human gut; feature: human-associated habitat; material: faeces | place: Austria | collected 2013 | reverse complement strand
ATTTATATTCTATCATAGAAGGATTATTTTTTACAGACTTTTTCTCACACTCTCGGATTTTTCAACAGTGTTCCCCATTGCTGTTTGTGCAAAAAAGTATCCTGTAAATGTATCTCCCGCGGCAGTTGTATCAATGGCATTAACCTTAAATGACGGCTGAAAAACGACTTTTTCGGTATCACTATACATACATCCTTCACTTCCGAGAGTAAGAACGATTTTTAGTTTTGGATAATTCTTTGAAAAGTATTTTAAACCGTCTTTTGGATTATCACATTGAGTAAGCTCCGACATTTCTACTTCATTCAGAATTATATAGGAAAGCATATTAAAATCAATCTTTTTTATTTTATCGTTATACGGTGACGGATTTAATATTATGCACATTCCCTTTTCGTATGCTTTTTCTACGATATAGTCTATCATATTTATTTCATTTTGAAGCAAAAGCATATCGCCTTTTTGAAATTTATCAAGCACTTCATCAGCAAATTCTTCGGTTATTTTTGCATTTGAGCCGGAATAAAGAAAAATCGAATTATCACCTTTGCTGCTTACTTGAATAATAGCGTGTCCTGTTTTTTCGTCTACTTTTTTTATATTAGATATATCGACACCGTTTGACTCTAAAACATCTGTAAGCATTTCTCCGTCAGTTCCGATACAACCGGCGTGATAAACTTCCATACCCGCCTTAGCTAAAGCGACTGATTGGTTAAGACCTTTTCCGCCCGGAAATACTTGCATTGAATTACTTGTTTCTGTTTCTCCTATTGTAACAATATGGTCTAATTTATATACAAAATCAATATTACATGAGCCGAAATTCAATATTTTCATAACAGTCGCACTCCTTATATAAAACTGAATTTATTTATCTTTTGTCTTTTTAGGTTTGCCGAGTCCATGACAATATGGGCATATAATCTTGCCTACATCAGGATTCCATACATATTTTTTCCCGCAAACCGGGCACTTTTTAAATATTGGTATAATTGTCATTTGTATCACTCTCTTTCAATATAATTTATTTATCTCTTGCCGAATATTCGGTCGGCCACATACCGGTTTCACGTTTGAATGTTTTTGAGAAATAGTATGATTCTTTAAATCCGACTGCGTCGGCAATATCTTTTATTCTTAAATCATTATTTTCTTCGATTAATTTCTTTGCTTTTTCTATTCTGTATTTAGTTACATATTCATTGGGTGATACGCCTTTTTGGCGTTTAAACAATCGGCTTATATAACTCGGTACAAATCCGAATTCTTTTGATAGAACATCGCTTGTAATGTTTTTATTATAATTATTAATCAGATATTCTTCTACTTCATTTGCAAGCTGTTCATATCTATCAGGATCACGTTTATCGTTTCTCAATGTTGCCAATATTGATATAATATCATCTATAAACGCATCATATGAAACAAAGCTTGCAAGTGCATTGACGAATTCTTTTTTTACACTTGTATTTTTCCGCTTCATATGATTCGGATAATTCAATGTGTAAGTATCCAAAATTATATTCAAAAAACCGTTTATTTCTTCTTGTGTACAATCAGAGGACATCATATTATTCATTACGGCGATTAATTTGTTTTTTAATTCATCATTATTTCTGTTTTTTATTGCAAAAACAATACTGTCGATGTCTGCTTTTGAATATGGCTGTGATATATCTTCATAACTGTCCGACAATGAATTACAGCACAATAATTGCGATTTGTTTAGAATAAGATGTTTTATGAGTTGTTCTCTAAGTTTACTAAAATATTTGCCCGTATCTTTAAACAACACACCTTTTTGATAAACAATAGTCATGGGAAGATTTTTAGTTGAAAATTCATCATAAATTTTGTGTATCAATTCTTCTTGTCTTTCTTCCGTTTCGGCGGTTATAACCATAAGACGTTCCGAAAGCATATTGCTGTTAAAGAAAATATATTCTTCTGAAGTTGTAAGCAAATTATCCATAAAAGTATCGATTCCCGAATCGGTCCAAAAACGTTCGCCTGGAAGAAGAACTTCCGAACCATATAACAAATACGCACCGGCACATGCAAGAATTACAATAGTATTATTTTCGTCAAACATTTTGTTTTTGTCGGCAATTTCACTTTTTATTCTTTGAGTAAGCTCGCTCACCTTATCTTTGGATATAGGCTTTAACAAATAATCAAACACCTTATATTCCAATGCTTTCCTTGCATATTCAAAATCAGAATATCCGCTTACAATTATAACTTTTGTATCGGGTTTATTCTGATATATCCAGCCTGCAAGTTCGATACCTGTCATAATCGGCATTTTAATATCAGTAATAACAATATCAAAATCTTCATTTTTTAGCTTTTCTACGGCATTTTTTCCGTTTATGCAACATTCGGTAATTTTAAAATCGGAATCAACCGATTCTAAAGTTGATTTAATCATTCGCATAATCGGAGGCTCGTCCTCAGCAATAAGCACTTTAAACATATTTTTACTCCCCCACAACAATTTTTATTTTCATACCGTTATCGTTATATATATCGTATTTGAGATTTTTGTTGTGCGTCATAGTAAGACGGACTATTGTATTTACAATACCCAATCCGCCGATATTCCCCACTTGTCTTTCATTTAATGCTTTATCTATTTTGTCTTTTATTTCGGCAATTCTTTCTTCGGATATTCCCGAACCGTTATCCTTTATGATAAGTTCCCACCTATCTTTTGTGCCTACCATCTTTATATCAATATTCCATGGTGGCTCTTTTTCTTTAAAAGCATGTATAAAACAGTTCTCTGCAAGCGGTTGTATAAACAATTTTGGCACCGGAATGTTCATCAAATCGTCTGAAACATCAATCTTATAAGAAAAATAATCCTCATATCTTGATTTCATCAATGCAAGATAATTTTTTGTATGAATTATTTCTTCTTTAAGCGGTACAGTAACTTTTTGATATGCTGCAACGTATCTAAGCATATCAGACAGTTCGACGCACATTGTGGAAACACTGTCACATCCTGCCTCACTTCCGGCAGAACTGATTACCGCCAGCATATTGTACAGAAAATGAGGATTCATTTGAGCCTGCAAAGCAAGTGCATATGCCTTTTTCTCTTGAATAATCGAATTATTCATTCTTTCAAGCATTTTTTCAAAACTGTCCTCAAGCTCTTTTATTTCATCAATAGCATCATCGTTGATGTGAGCCATTTTATCATCCGGTGCGTCAATTTTGCAAACGTGATTTGCTAATTGTGAAATCGGTTTTATAACTTCTTTTCCGATAGTTCGGCTTATCAAGAATACAAACACTAACAATATTGCATACAAAGCCACAAAAATCGATAAAATAAATATTATATTTGTCTTTGTATTCGCTACGGGTGTTCGTATCATTATTTCCCAGTTTGCATTATTGACAAATGCCGAAGAATACTCGCTTCTTTCTCTTTCTGTATATACGGTCGGATATATAATTTTTCCGTTTGAACGGTCGCAAATTAAAATCTCGGCATTATCTTCTGTATGCAGCATTTGTTCAAGCCTGTCCACACTTGCTCTAACCTCAATTATACCGCAAACAGTATCGGAATAATCATTTTTTAGACTCTTTTTTAAAGTTATAAATTCTCTTGTACTTTCCGTCCAAGGATTTTCCGATGGTGCAGTTATTATTTTATCGTCATTTTCTTCGATTTGATTTAACTCTATGGCATAATTTATATTTTCCATAGTGCTTTGAAATTTCTTTTTATCAATGAAGTAATTTTGATTTGATACAAAATCACCGTATCCGTTATAGACCGATATATTGAAATTACCGTTTCGATCAGTAATCAATCCGTTAAGGATAGATGAAACGTCAATTCCAAGCAAAACGTTATCATTGAAAAAATTACTTTTATCATTTTTGGTATTGTTAAGGTTATAAAAAATATTTATTATACGAGGTTGACGTTTCACTTGTTGTGCAAGTACGTCTATTTCTTCTATGTATGTGTCGACCTGTCTAGCCATGGTTTCCGCAATTTTTGTCCCTGCATTTTCTGCCTCATAATTAAGTTTTGTCACAACAGAAAAGTACATTACAATCATTGCCGCAGCTAAAATCAAAGCTATAAAAATCAAATATGGTCTGACAACTCTTTCAACAAGTCTTGAATGTTTTTTCATATCAAACTCCGTTTTTATTACATTTAGTAAAAAAGTACAAATCACAGAAATGTACAATCAATATGTTGTACTATATTAACATATTAATTATACTCTATCGGCATTATATTTGTCAACAAAAAAAATGCCCCTTTATTAAAAGGGGCATTTTTGGGGGAAATAATACAATTAATCAGTAATTAACTAAAATCAATAAACTTCTTTCCACTCAGCAATGTTTTCTGTATCGAATTTGAATGGGTCACCAAGCATTACTTCTGTACCGCCATCGGCAGCCTCTGTAATCTTCTTTTCACCAAGGTCACCGGCATTAAATGAACCGCCTACATCACCTGTAATTGTGCCTTTTACAAGTGCATCCATTGTGTAGCCTGACAAATAACCTATATCAACAGGATTCCATAGATACATCCAAGGGCAAGTACCGTCTTCGATAAACGGAGCCATTTCTGACGGTAAGCCAAGACCTGTTAGTTTTACATCTGACTGTTTATCTTGCAATACCTTACCTGCAGCAAGCATACCTACTGTTGTCGGAGCAATGATAACTTTAATTGATGAATCTGTCAAAAGTGCTTGTGTTTCTGATGTTGACTTTGTCGGGTCATCGTCACCGTATGCAACTTTTACAAGTGGTGTATTTGCATACTTTTCAGGATTTTCTTCTAATTCTTTTTTCATCCATTCAATCCATAGATTTTGATTTGTAGCCTGTGCAGTAGCTGACAATACTGCAATACCGCCGTTACCGTCTACCATTTCATAAGCCGCTTGAATTAGTCCTCTGCCGATTTTTTCAGGATCAGCTTGTTGAATATGAGTTTGTCTTGAATCTTTATTTACAGCACTGTCAAGTGAAATAACCTTAATACCTGCGTCCATAGCTTCTGTCAATGCAGGTTGCAATGCGTCTGCATCGTTAGCTGCAATAGCGATACCCGCAACGTTTTGTGCTACAAGCTGATTGATAATTTCAATCTGCTTTTCCGGTGTGGCTGCTTCAGGACCTTTGTAAAATGGTTCTGCTCCGATTTCTTTACAAGCCTTTTCAAAACCGTCATATACTTTCTGCATATAAGGATTTTGTACATCTTTCGCCACAAATGCGTATGTACCGCTTGCCGATGAGCCATCTGAACTTTGAGATGTTGTGCTTCCGCCACCACCTCCGCAACCTGCCATCATAGTTGCTCCGATTATTGCCGTTAGACCTAATGCCAATAGTTTTCTTGCTTTCATGTTTAAAACCTACCTTTCTTATTTTAAGTTTTTTCTTTATTTTTTCGAAGTCATAAACTTCGATTGATACTTATTTATTTTTTTGATTTGGTTGTCATTGCTTTAAGCTTTTTAAACCAATTCATATTACCGATACTATCTCTGAAGCTCGGAATTGCTACCGCAATAATTAGTAGCAAGCCTACAACTATCATAATAATTTGGCTTGACGCATTGATTAGACCAAGACCGTATCTTAGATAACCGATTACCATAATTGCAAGAGTTGCACCAAGTATTCTTCCCTTACCGCCTGAAGTTGATACTCCGCCAAGTACAGCCATTGCTATAATATCAAGTTCATATCCTTTTGCAACGTCGGGACGAACACTTGACATTTTTGATGCAAGATAAATTGCGGCAACTGCCGAAAGTAAACCTGTCATTGTATAAACGATAACTTTAATTTTATCTGTTTTCACACCCGAAAACTTTGCAACAGTTGTTGAATTACCCATTGCATAACATCTTCTGCCGAATTTTGTGTAGTGAAGAAGATAAGCAAAGAACAAAGCCTCAACTACTACAAATATTAATGCGTATGGAACCATTCCACCGATTTTACCGGCTGCAATTTGTGTAAACCAATTTGGGAATCCTCCCACCGAATTGGTTTCCAAAATAATCTGTGCTATTCCTCTGAATATTATCTGTGTTGCAAGCGTTACAATCATACTTGACAATTCAGGGAATTTTACAAGGATAATTCCGTTAATTAAACCGCATACAGTGCCTGTGACAAGTGCAAGACCGATTGCTCCAATCATCGGAACTCCTGCGTCAAACGCAACACCCATAATTGTTGCTGAAAGAGCCATAATTGACGCAACACTGATGTCGATTTCACCGAGCATTAATACGAATGCCATCGGAAATACTACTATTGCTTTATCCAAGAAGTCACGGGTTGCATTTAAAATTGATTTTGCATGTGCATAATACGGTGACGCGGATATATTAAATACATTTACCAATATAAGCATTAATACAAGCATCCACTCCCATTGAAAAAGAAATCTCTGCCAAGAAAATCCTCTTTGGGCTGATATTGTTCTTGTACCGTCACTGCTTACAGCCTGTTTTACATACTCTTTAGCCATCAGATATTCCTCCTTCTCAATGCTTTCATTTCAACGTTTCTTTGAATTAACGAGTTTGCTATAATTGAAAGAAGTATAATCAAACCGCGAATTGCCTCTTGCCAGAATGAAGATACATGGATAAGCGGCATTGCGTTGTTAAGAATACCAAGTAATACAGCACCCAACAATACGCCTTGTACTCTGCCTGTACCGCCATTAATGCTTACACCGCCAAGTACGCAAGCTGCGATTACATTCATTTCATATCCGGTACAGGTTTCACCTTGAGCAACTCCGTATTTACATACATAAAGTATACCGCCTAAGCCGGCTACCGCACCTAATATAGTATAAACCATAATTAATGTTCGGTCTGTTTTGATACCCGAAACTCTTGCACTTTCTTCACTGTTTCCTACTGCATAAATCTTTCTGCCCGTACGGGTTTTATTTAGGAAGAATGCGGCAATTATATAAACAACTATTGCTACAACTATAAGATTATTTATACCAAGAAACTTTCCTGTCGCGATTGACAGAAACTTTGTACCCATTTCCTGTTGTTTTACCCAACTTCCGTTAGCAACTAAATATGTAAGTCCGCGATATATATTCATCATACCGAGTGTTGCGATAATAGGTAATATTTTCAGTTTAGCAACCAATGTACCGTTTATGAAACCACATACAATACCGACTGCTATCGATACTAAAATTATTACCACTCCGGGAACTGCTTGATTATTTTTAAGTATCGTTCCGCCGACCATTGCACCCAACGCCATTATCGAGCCGATTGAAAGGTCGATACCGCTTGTGATAATTACCATCATCATGCCTACCGCCGTAATTGCAAGAACTGCCGTTTCTGTGAACATATCGGAAATGTTTTCAAGTGTGAAAAAGTTTCCTCCACTTCTTATTTCAATAAATACAGAAAGTGCAATCATTACAATAATTAAGCTGATTTCACGAATATTCGATGAAAAGAATTTTTTTAACTTCATAATTAAATTACACCTCCTACATATTCATTGCGGCCTCAAGAATTTGTTCTTGAGTAACGCCTGTTGCATCTGCAAAAATCTTAGATACTCTGCCCTCTTTCATAACAAGGATTGTATCTGCCATACCCAATACTTCCGGCATTTCCGAAGAAATCATTATTACTCCGAAACCTTGTGCCGCCAATTCTGACATAATTTCATATATCTGTGCTTTTGCACCTACATCGACACCCTTTGTCGGTTCGTCAAGGATAACTACTTTCAAATCGGAATTTAAAACCTTTGCTACGATAACCTTTTGTTGATTACCACCTGACAAACTTGACGCCTTATCAAATACAGAAAGAGCCTTTGTTTTAACTTTTTCCAAAAGTTCTTTTGAACGTTCACGTTCTGCTTTTCTGTTTATAACAGTGAACTTAGTAAATTTTTCAAGTGTTGATAATGTTACGTTTTGTCCCAATCCCCAATCAAGAATCAGACCTTGTTTTTGTCTGTCCTCAGGCAAATATCCGATACCTGCTTTCATAGCGTCTGACGGATGTCTTATTGAAAGTGTTTTTCCTTCCAAAATGACCTTTCCTTTATCGGGTCTTTCAATACCCATAATACCTTGACATACTTCTGTTCGTCCTGCACCGACAAGTCCTGTCATAGCAAGGATTTCGCCCTTGTGAAGTGAAAAAGAAACATCTTTGTAGTATCCTGTCTTTGATAATCCATCAACTCTGAAAATTTCTTCTCCTCTTTCAACTTCTTGCTTAGGATAAATTTGAGAAATTTCACGTCCGACCATTTTTGAAATCAATACTTCATTTGAAATTTCATCTACATTCCATGTACCTATGTACTGTGAGTCACGAAATACGGTTACTCTTGTAGCAAGTCTGTACATATCTTCAAAACGATGCGAGATAAATATTATTGAACAGCCTTCATCTCTAAGTTGTTCTGTAATTCTGTATAATTCCTCACATTCTCTTTTTGAAAGAGCCGCTGTAGGCTCGTCCATTATGATTATTTTTGCATTTGTAGAAATGGCTTTTGCAATTTCTACTATCTGTTGTTCCGCAACTGTCAGATTACCCATATTTGAATGTGGGTCAATGTCACTTCCCAATCTCTCCAAAAGTGCTTTTGCATCCTTGTGCATTTGTTTCCAATCAATTGTATGGAACTTTGTCATTTTCTCGTGCCCTATGAAAATGTTTTCCGTTACACTTAAATGTTGATATGCCGTACCGTGCTGATAAATAGCGGCAATACTTAATTTTTGTGCATCTTTAGGATTTTTTATTTCTACTTTTTCGCCGTTAATGAATATTTCACCTTTTTCAGCTTGATGTACTCCGGTGATAACTTTTATGAATGTTGATTTTCCTGCACCGTTTTCACCCATAAGAGCATGTATTTCACCTTGTTTTAACTGAAAGTGAACATTATCAAGAGCCTTTACTCCGGGGAATATTTTCGTTATTCCTTTTAGCTCAAGAATGTATTCAGACATCTCTCTCATTCCTTTCTTTGTTTATTTGTTGACTTTATTTTAACTAAAATCATTAATATCTTCAATGGAAAAAATCGAAAAGAAGATGTAAAATTTTAAAAAGTGTATTATTTTAAATTTTTCTATCGTGTTAGTTGTGCAGATAAGTGCACAAACCGCTTGGGGATACCTGAAATATTTAGGTTTGTTTAAAATGCTGTACCTTGCAATAATGGGCGTCATGAAAAATGGATTAGTCGCCGTCGTGATTGGATATGAGCTTCATTCTCGGTTGGAGTTCTTCTTTGCTGATAGAATCCGCTATTGACGATTTGATTTTTTTTGATAACGTAAAAGCGGACGGAATTTAATTCCGTCCGCTTAAATAAAATTTTCTATACCATTTTGTATTTACACAAAACTAAAAGAATACTCTTTTAGTTATTGTATACCTCTGCTATTGCTTTACCTGCCGCTATGCCAACTGTATTATATGCGATTTGGTGAAAATGATAATTGTCTTTCATATTTTCCTTAAATTCAAGGAATGAACCTACTGTATAAACATTATCATTCTCACTTGCAAGTTCTGCTTGTGCATCGTGTACTGTGACATATGCCTCATCATGTTTGCCGTCTTTATCATCGTCACCGTTATAGTGACCTGTTTGAACTATGAACATATCTGTAACGCCCACTGTTTTCATATACTCAAACACATTAAGCGTCTGTGACTTATATGACGCTGCCGACTGACTTCCCGAATAAATTTTATCCGCGTCTGCCTCGCCTTGACACCAAACCATAAAGATATGATTTACAGTATAACCGTTATCTTCAAGATAGGTTTTAGCGGCGGTAAGTCGCGACTGTGCCTCATTCTTTTGTGCCGCAGTATTCCAATATCCTATATTTGTACCGCCTCTTGATGCTTGGACTCCTACAATCGGAACACCTGTTTGGGCATAATAGCTGTTCATAAGTGATGAAACCATATCCCCACTTCTTCTGTCTACACCGTTACTTCCGTTGTCATTTATAGAATCGTTGTTTTCACTCTTGCCAAAAGGTTCTGATACACCGAATAACATATCTGCATTTGATACACTTCTGAATTCATATCCTGCGCCTATCGGGCATTCTGTCGCGTCAGCGTATTCACCACGTCCTGCCATATTTGACTGCCCCATAAATATAGCCAAGTCAACAGTTTTTGTATTTTTAGTCTTATTGTCTGTTAAATTCTTTGCAAACAACCAATCAAGCAAGCCTGATGTATTCGCAGCTGACTTCAGAATATTATGACCTTCACCGTAAATTTCTTTATATTCAACATTCATCGCACCGTTCTCGACAAGTGCTTTATATATTGCCTTTGAAGAATCATTAATTTCCGTATCGTCTTCGCTGCCCGCAAAAATCATTACGCCTGTATTATTTTTTGCTATTGCCTGCGCCGACGTTGCATCGCCTTTTCCTGCTATTGCAATTATTCCTGCATACTTATCGGGATTATCAGAGACAACCTTATAACAGCCCTCTGTACCCTCTGAATAACCTGCAATATATATTTTCTCATTGTTTACACTATACTGATTTTGAATATCATTTACAACTCCGTCAATCATATCCGACAAATCAGTCCAATTACTATCTGCACTGCATTGCGGTGCAACAAGAATACAAGGATTTGTGCTTTCCTGTTCTATAACCTTATCAAATAAATCTTGTGCGTTATACAACTGCTTTTCATTATCGTTGCCCTTTCTTGTTTCGCCGTGCAAGAACATTACTACCGGATACGATACTGAACTGTCATAATTTTCAGGAAGATAATATCTGTATTTCATTGTACTTCCGTCTTTTGTATATGTTCCGCTTTTAAACTTAGGGAACGCAGTTTCGTCTGTATCCGATGAATCGGTTTCATATTCTCTTACTACAAGATTGTCAAGATATATACTTCTGTCAGCTTTCTTTGAACGTTCCGACTTAAACGATATATCTGAAATCAATCCTGTTTCTGCTCCTGTGAGCTTGCCGGTAAATGATTTCGAGCCTATGTTTACAGTAACTGTATTAGTTGCAAAATTAATCTCATTTGACACTTGCGTTACTGACGATGACATACCGTCACCGCTTACCTTTGATACCGCTGATGCAACATCACTGTCAACAGCAATTTCTTCACTGCCAATAACCATACTTCCTGTACCGTTATATACGTTAAATGAGCAATTTACAAGATTTGTACCCTCACTGTCATTAATTTCGTATGTAAACGTCTGTCCGCCCAGTGCACCGACATACAAATCAAAATTAACATTCGCCTTATTACCGATTGCAGGATTTAATTTCAATGACAAAGTACCCGGTGCAGTTACATTGGCGTTAAATTTAATATTCTGATTCGTTTCGTTCCAAGCCGCAGAGCCTGACACAACCGGTATATTTTCACCCTCTGTCGCCGTTGTATTTTCTGCGAAGTCCCACTTCTTTTCGATTGTCGGTAAAGCCTCAGTATTGGCTTTTATAAACTTTTCAGCCTCTGCAACGGAATAAACTCTTGTCACTCCGCTTTCTTCACCTCTGATAACCTTACTGTCACTGTCGGCAGAAAGACTCGACAAATCTTTATATGTATATGAATAATCGGTTGTTTCATATCCCATACTCTTTAATTCTGCCGCAATAAATGATGACGCAAGCAAAGCGGAATGTTGTGTCAAGTGTAGGTTATCGCCTACCTGATAATTATTAACCGCCCAATTTGTATCGTTTGTATCTGTTTTGGCTTGATTTACATATAATTGAGTGTATTTATTAAGGTCTATGCACTCCACACCGATACTCTCGGCAAATTCAGTTATAGCATTAATCTTTGTTGATGTGCTGTATGTGAAATATGTTTTGTGCTGATATTTACTGTTGTAAACAGGGCTTACAAGAACAGGTACTGCGCCTTTTTCTTTCGCCATAGCCGCCATTTCACTCATATACTGTTTCATTTCATCAATAGCAATCTTATTTGATGAACTTACCGAATCATTAATACCGAAGTCAATAATCAAAACATCATCTTTTTGAATTAACTTTTTAACCGATTCAAAACATTCGTTATACCAAGTCTTAACAGTAGCACTCGGCTGACCGAAGTTTGCAACCGCATATTTTGTCGGTGATAAGAACTTTTCAAGCTGCATACCGAAGCCTGTCATCATAACTTTATTGTTATCCAAGTCGTCACCGTCTGCATTTTGCGGATAGTAATTTGCAGATTCACTGTCACCCGCTATCCAAACAACTTGCTTTTTATACTTTTTGGGTACTCTGGCAACTTCAACCGACGCAACTCTCTCGTTTCCGCCCGAAGTATTACCGATTGTAAGATTTATCTGACCGCCTGTAACTTCCATTCTCGGTGCATACATTACACCGAATCCTGACGGACGGTTTTGTGAACCCGATGATGTAGTATTATTTATAATCTGAACACCGTTATTATAAACATCTGCTCTCGCTCCGCCTTTTCTGTATACCGTAATGTCATAAAAACCGTCAGGTACATCTATTTTTATAGTATTGTCACCTGTCGGCAAGCAACCGTTTTCGTTAATATGATAATCACCGTTTCCAAGTCCATAACCTTTTTCTTCTGTATAAGAATTTGCATTGACTTTTACATATCCGTTTATATATTCATCTTTTGATGAAGAAGTATTAGTAAATTCAAACTTATACTCCGGCACTACCGTCACTTCTGATTTTGACGTATTATGAACTTTTCCGTTTTCTGCCTTGACGCTTTCGTATGTTCCATCACCGTTATAAACTCTGTATGTATTGCTATTATACGAAGTAAGCTCTGATACGTCTATATATTCGTCTGATGATGTTATTTCTTCTGATGAATCATCTCCGTCTGATAAATCTTCTATATCGCTTACTTTTATCGAATGCGTTTTTCCGATTGGGTTCATCTTATCCAAACTGTCCCAATTCATCACTTTTACTGCATATCCGTCTTTTGTTGCAGGCATTTTAAGTGTCAAAGTTTTTTCGGCTGTATTGTCTGTTTCAGTGACAACCTGCTTTAAAAGTCCGTCTTTACCGTATAGCGCACAGATTGCAACGCCCTCAAAACCTTTATCAATATCAACTAAAATTGAACCGTTCTTTATTGATGTACCTGTAATTTTTAACCTTTCCGTTTCAGGCTTTTCAAGATTTATAACTTGAGGTATATCGTCTTGTTTTTCACCTGTCACAAGTTGTGCCACACGAGTTGTTATTTGAGGTAAGATATAGTTTGAAAAATCTGTATAATAATGATTATAGTCTTTCCACATACTCATAAGTGCCGTGGCTCTTTCCTGTGCTTTTGCTCTTGCCTCAATTTCGGTTTTTCCGCTTTGAATTGCAGTATTATATACTGTTCGTACATCATTTGTCATAACGTTATCTGCAATTTTTCCAATATCGACAAAGCCTATAATATTTGTATCGTTCGCTCTTTCGTTATATACTTCTCTAATTGCGGTATCATAACTGGTTGTTCTCATACCTTTGAACAATACATTATCTGCGTCATAAACCTTGTCTTGAGTTGAGCCGTAATTACCTGTCGGTGTGTAACTGCCCAATATTACCTTTGCGCCCATTGCTTTGATAGCGTCTATATAAATGTTATTATACTCTTTAAATTCATCTTTTGTTGAAGATGTATCATTTGTTCCCATACCGCTTATCGAAACAACGTCACCCGGTTTAATACCGCATAAGACATTGTTAAGTAAACCTTCTGTATAATATGAACGGTGCTGACGTCCTGCTTGACCGCTGTTATAAAATGCACTTATAACATTTGATAGTTTTGGATAATCAGACAATGTATTATTAAGCGTATAAGCCCAACTTCCGTTTTGCTGTACCGTAGAATCGCCTATTGTCCACCATGCAGGCTTACTGTTTACTGTGCGTTCTACTTTTTCAACTGTTAATGATGATAGCTTACCGTCACCCGAGCATGTAATATCGAGCACACCGTCACCGAATACCGCCGTCTTATATGTATCACTTTCTAACGTCTTTTTAGTTCTTTCAAAGCCTGTAAGTGACGAATTTACTCTTTCACACTTAATTGTGCCCTCATAAACTGCCGTAATTTCATATACTTCACCTGCTGTCAAGTTAAGTTTAAAACCAAAATTCTGACCGCTCATATAGCTTTCACCGTCTGCACAAGTTCCGTCTATACCAAATCCGCGGCTTTCCTTATATTCGGTTGAAGAAGTTACCGATGTATAACCGTCTTTTGCACTTGTTGTGAAATTGAATTTTAGATTATATACGTTTACCTTAACCGATTTTTCAAGCGTTTTACCATTTGAATCGGTTGAGATTGCTCTAACATAGATATCTGTCGGCTTTGCAGATGATGATACTGTTAATGTACCGTCACTTGCAATTTTTATATCACTGCCTGTATATTCTGTTGTGTTATCAGAATTGTATAGTTTGTATGTTACAGTCTTGTCTGTCAATACTTCCGCATTTCCGTTTTTAACAACTGCCTCATATTTGTTACTGCTCGGTATTTGTGCACCGACAGGTGATTTTACAAATGCAATACTGTCATTTGTACCGATTAGTTTTACTGTCTTTGTTACAGACTTTCCGCCTAATGTCACTTTAATAGGTACGTCGCCGGCAGACGCCGTTGAGCTTACAACAAGATTTGCCGAATGCGAATCAGTGCTATTCGTTTCAACAGAAACACCCTCCGCAAATTCATCGTCAATCTTCCATTCAGCTGCACCGAATGCAGCATTACCGTCTGTCATATTTGCAGATACTGTCATAGGCACTTTTACACTGTCACTTGTAGGAATATTAACCGTATCCTGCCCGTTTATTTTAAATGAATCTGTGTCAACCTGTGCCGATTGAATTTTAACGTTATTTATATCTATAGAACTTGATTTATCTTTTGATAATGTAATTCTATAGTACTTGCCTGTTGTGTAATTTGCGTTGAAGTTTGTCAATTCAGATTGTATTAACGGAGTTTTGCCGTTATAATCGCTGTTTGAATCCAAGTTATATATCTTTGCTATACATTTCTTTACTGTCGGATCGGCTGTTACAACTATATGATACCACTTATTCTTTTCACCTGTTCCGATTTCTGTACCGTTCAAGCTGAATTTTGAATCTGTAAAAGACAATTCAAAGCCAACTGATGTGCTTTCTGTCACGTTTCCGCCTATATAACCGATAGTTCCGTCTATGCCGAAACGCACATCTTGTTCAAAATTAGTTTGTGATGTAATCTGCCCTGCATTATTGTTAATATATGATGAGTTTCCTGTAAGTTCACGAGACAGACTCAAATATTTACCGCTGTTATCTGATTTCAAAACAACATTACTCTTATCAGAGCCGTCTGTTGACCAACCGCCTGTTAAAATATCGTTTTGTGATGTTGTATATCCGACTAAACCTCTTTCGTAATTGTTGTAATCTGCGGTATAACCGACTTTTGGCAAGTATACATCAGAATTAGCCTCTGTATCAGCTAACAGTACCAACGGGCGTGACACTTTAGCTGTCTTGCCGTTATATGTAACTATGGCAGTTACCATGCCATAATAGTTAGCAGATGTATTCTTTAGTTTAAAATTGACTGAACTTTGATTTGCACTGTTTACCGTTACACTTCCGTAACTGTCACAATACACCTGTGTTCCCGGAAATGTTCCGCTTTCACCTGTCGGCTTGCCGCCAAGTGTTCTGAAACCGTCAAACTGCCAATCAATTTTATAATCTTTTACCCTTGAATCAGGGTTTGTCACTATGCTTGTTCCTCTTTCACCGACAATCTTCAATGAAATTTCATTGTCAGCATATGTATCGGAATCAGGTCCCATAACAAGCATATTGTCTGTCGGGAATGAATTAAATTCTACCGTTGCAATATTTTCAATATAATCTTGTGATATTTGTGCTGTGATTGTTGTATCTTTTGTAATTTGATATTTGTTTAAATCGTCAGAGCTTAATAGTTGACCGTCAACACTCCAGCCCTCAAAATACTTACCGTATGCCGACATATCCGGTATATTTACAACACTTTCACCGTCATAGACATACTGTGAAAATTCATCAATACTGTTATTTATTTTTACTGTATGGAATACTTCGCTTAAATCCGAATCAAGTGCTTTTGAAATTTTGATATTGTCAATGCAAGTATCAACTCCGCTTGACGGTGCCAAAAGTGCAAGACAGCTAAATGATGTTATATCCTCAGACATATTTATTCTTCCGTGATAATATACCGTATTTCCGTCAAGTGACGTTATGTATGCCGTAGCCGTTTTATTTGTAAAATCGCCTATCACTTTTACATGAATCCAATCATCAGGTATTTCTTTTGTCAAAACAGTCGGCTGAGCATATCTGCCAAGTGAAAGTCCGCTGTCCGATACACTGTTATTTATAACAAATTTATTTAAGTCTGACGGTCTGTTCATTTTAAATGCATACTTTGCATTACTGTAACAACCGTGATTCATATATAGTGAATCTGTTTTTTCAAGAACTTCAAAATTAGAAACATTCGTTTTATAATTTGTTGTCTTTATATCTGCCTCAAGTACAAAATCATCCTTAATTTCAGTTATACCTTTGTATGTTGAACGTGCAGTACCGCTTTTACCTGAAGTAACTGCAAGATATTTGTTTATTGTTTGATTGCTGTCACTTTTTAATTCTGCTGTTCCGGCAGGTGATTTCCAACCGTCAACGCTTGTACTGTTACCCGACGCTTTATCTCCGACCGTACAGTTTTCAAAATTCTCCTCATATAAGACTTCTCTCTCAACATCTGCTTTAGGTGTTGACTGTGGATTTGATGTTTGTATCGGATTTTCTGTCGGTGCTACAGTTTCTTTTGGAGTTTCAGTTGGTGTGAATGTAATATTTTGTAGATATGAAGTTCCTTTTCTGTAACCCAAATACATTGTTTCTCCTGCTTTCATATCATAATTACCATTTGAATAACCCTTATATGTGTTATCTATATATACACCTATATCCTTTCCCTCAAACGTTGCTTTTCCGTCTGACGGTGCAGTAAATGATACATAACTTCCATTACTGTATGACGAGCTGGCATTTGTAACCTTACTGCTCTTTAAGTAAATCTTTCCGTCTGCCGATACATATGTTCCCGCATACGTCAAAACCGCTTTTGTATAATCGTCAATATCGTATATATCATCAGCAGTTCCGTATGTTGTGTCTGCATTATTTTTGACGAGTGATGTAAAATCACACGAATATGTATTATCATTTTCTGCAAATGACGTTACAGAAAAAGCAGAAAACATTGATATACACATTGCCAATGTTGTAATTAGACTTATAACTTTTTTTAACTTCATAGTTATACTCCTTTCGCGCAATTACTTTTTTATTAATAAAATTATACAATTTTATAAAGAAGTTTTGAATTGCAAATTATAGAGAAAAGTTTGCAAATAGTGACATTATAAAAAATACCGATTGAAAATTTCAATCGGT
>OLQP01000896.1_pt1 | contig 18223 bp, 8 predicted proteins | sample 1643181 | NCBI WGS metagenome assembly OLQP01 (sample SAMEA3136710, study PRJEB25190) | human gut metagenome | biome: human gut; feature: human-associated habitat; material: faeces | place: Austria | collected 2013 | reverse complement strand
CCCCAGCCGCACCACCATGTCACCGGTGACGGTCGCCTGCTCGATTCCGGCCATATTGGCCACGCTCTGCAGCGTGTTGAACAGAAAATGCGGGTTGATCTGGCTCTGCAGCTGCGCAAAGCGGCTCTGCTCGATCAGCTGCCGCAGGCGTGCTGCCTCGCTCTCCTGCTGACGCAGGGATTTTTCCAGCTGTGCTTCGCTTTCCAGTGCGTGGATCGTCCGCGCGATCTGGTGCTTGAGATGGTTGAACGAGTCGGCAAGCATACCGATTTCGTCCGAGCGTGCAAAGTTGAAGTCCTCAATGTCGTATTCGCCATCCGCGACGCGGCGTGCACCGCGGCTCATCTGCTGTACCGGCAGCAGCAGGCTGCGTGCGTAGTACAGCATCGCGCCTGCAAACAGCACGCTGCCGATCGCGGCTACGATGGTAAATACCATGTTCTGCGAGGTACCCCGCTGACCGAGGACCAGATAGCCCTCGCGTCCCTCCATCAGAAACGCCGCCGTCAGCTGATCGGTGTATTGCGTCAGATAACTGCCCTGTGTACGCAGAGCTTCGTAGTTCACCGCGTCAAATGTGCCGTCATGCAGCTGCGCGATGAACGTCTCCTGACGGACACGATAGCTTTTCATCGTGCGGTCGATGACCTGCTTAAGCACCTCGCTCTGCGTGCTGCCGTCGGTCTCTGCGCTGCGCAGCCGCTCCCACGCAGCGGCGGTGTCCTGCACGGCGTCCGCATATTTGTCGATCGTATCGGACTCGGGCGCCGCAAACGTCAGCTCGCCCAGAAGCGCATTTTCCTGCTCCATGGCGTTCATGTAGTCCGTGCAGCGTGCATATTCAGACAGGATATCATCGCTTTTCTCGCGGTAATCGTAAAAATCGTTCATTAACAGTCCCACCACCAGCAGAATGGGAATGACGAATGCGCAGCTCAGCACGATCGCCTTGTGCAAAATGGACAGACGCACCCACCATTGACGTACTCCGTGCACAGGCCCACCTCCTTTGTCAGATTTTATCATAAGCCAATTGATAAGCAATGTAAACCTTTTCTGGGCAGAAAAGGTAAAAAAACGCCGCACCGGCGGTGCGCAAAGGAAAACGCAGGAAGGCATCCCAAACGGACGCTTCCTGCGTTTCCTATTCAGTCTGATCCGGCGGCTTCATTATCGAATAACGCGATGAAAATGAAAGCGTTACGGCGACAGCTTCTCCCGGAGCATCGTGAGCAGCTGCTGCATATCGAACGGCTTGGAAAGATGGCCGTTCATGCCTGCCTTCTCTGCGTTCTGCCTGTCCTCGTCAAAGGCGTTCGCCGTCATGGCGACAATGGGCAGACCCGCCTTTTCGGCATCCGGCAGAGCGCGGATGGCACGCGCAGCCGCATAGCCGTCCATGATCGGCATCTGAATGTCCATCAGCACCAGATCATAGTACCCGGGCGCGCTCTCGCGCACCTTGTCTACCGCAACCTTTCCGTTTTCCGCCGTGTCCACCTCGAACCCGCCTTCCTCGAGCATCGTCACCGCGATTTCGCGGTTGAGGGCGTTATCCTCGACGACCAGCAGCCGTTTTCCGGCGAAATCTGCCGTTTTCTCCGTCTGTTCTGCAGCCTCTGCCGGAAGAAACGGCTCAGCCAGTATGCGGCGCAGCTCGGACATGAACAGCGGCTTGGCGCAGAACGCAGTCACGCCTGCGGCCTTTGCCTCAACCTCGATATCCGCCCAGTCGTAGGCGGTCAGGATGATGATCGGGGTGTTGCTGCCAATCAGCCTGCGAATGCGGCGCACGACCTCAAGACCGTTCAGATCGGGTATCATCCAGTCGATGATAAAGACTTCGAAGCCGTCACCCTGCTCGATCGCGTCCTGCGTGCGGACAACAGCCTCATGTCCCGAGGTTGTCCAGTCCGACCGCATGCCGATCATGCGCAGCATTTTGCTGACGTTCAGACAGGTGTCGGTGTCGTCATCCGCCACAAGCGCGCGCAGACCCTCAAGCTGCGGGATACACTGCGGCGCGGCCTGCTCTCCGCTGATGGGAAAGCGCAGGGAAACCGTGAATTCCGAGCCCTTCCCCGGCTCGCTCTCGACCGAAATACTGCCGCCCATCATATCGACCAGATTTTTCGTAATTGCCATGCCAAGACCGGTTCCCTGAATTTTGCTCACGGTCGAGGTCTCCTCGCGCGCAAACTGCTCGAAGATATGCTCCTGAAACGCCGAGCTCATGCCGATGCCGGTATCACGGATATGAAATTCATAATCCACACTGCCATGCGGTGCGGTCTGCTTCTGAACGATGCGCAGGGTGATCATGCCGCCTACCGGGGTGAACTTGATGGCATTGGACAGGATGTTGAGCATGATCTGGTTGAGACGCATGGGGTCGGCAACAACATCCTCATCCTCCACATCGACCATGTCGATGAAAAGCGAAATGCGCTTGGCGGTGATGCTCGACTGGATGATATCGCGCAGATCGTGTACAAGCTCGGGCAGGTGCACCGGGCGCAGTTCGAGAGAAACCTTGCCGCTCTCGATACGGCTCATATCAAGCACATCGTTGATGAGCGAGAGCAGATGCTGGCTCGCCGTCGCGGTCTTTTTCAGGTAGTCGAGCACCTGCTCACGGTTGTCGATATGGGTGGCCGCAAGCGAGGTGAAGCCGATGATCGCGTTCATCGGCGTGCGGATGTCGTGCGACATATTGAACAGAAATTCGCGCTTGGCGCGGTTTGCCGCCGTTTCCTGACGGATAGCACGTTCAAGCTCGGCGTTTTTCTGCTCAAGTGAGGTCTGATATTCCTTTTCGAGCGTTTTCTGCTGCTGTAGGAAGCTCTTTTCCGTTCCTCGCCGCACGAACAGGAGCAGCGTTAGAACGATCGCACAGGCGAAGAACGATACGATCAAATTGATCGGCGTGTCCCTGTAGAGCAGTCTGCCCGGGACATATATATAGTAGTAGAAGTTGCGCCCGTGGCTGTACATGCCGTAATATCGGGTCAGGCCCCTGCGTCCGGCATAGACCAGCCGGTCGGCATGGCCGCTCGAGCGGATGCGGCGGAGCAGATCATTTTCCGTGGTATCCGTACCGATGAGGGACGGCTCGTCCGACGCAATTACGCGGTTGCCGTCCGACAGGAGCACGGTTCCCGTGGTCTCGGCGTCGTAGCCGTCGAGCAGATTCTGCACGGAGAGCACGGATTTCTTTGCGAACGCCGCCCCGGTGTGCCGCCAGCCAAGCACCGCGCCGCGTCCGTCCGCGCAGCTGCGCACGGCAGCGTCGGCAAACGAGCCGTCGGTCAGCTGCACGCGCCGAACATAGGTGCTCTGCGGATGACCGATCACGGCGAGCACGCGCTCGGCTTCCAGATCGGTTTGCAGGCGGGTATAGCCGATGCTGTCCGCGCTGTACTCGCAGACCAGCCTGCCGTTCGCGTCCAGCACTGAAATACCGGTCAGCCCCAGCCGCTCCACATACTGCCGCAGCTCGTCCTCGCCGCAGTCGAGCGTCACGCCCTCCAGTTCCTGAACGTTGGTTGTTTCGCGCACAAGTGCCTTGGCCACGGCGGTTTCGTTATACTGCACATAGGAGGAGGACTGCTCCTTTACAAAGTCGATCAGCTCGGTCATGCGCCGCTCGCAGTCCTGCATATCCGCGTGCCGGGACAGCAGGAATACCGCACCGAGGAACAAAAGCCCCGCCGCGAGGCACAGGCACCAGAACGTCCTTCGGGAGACGATGCGCCGGGAATTATTGTTCAAGCTGCTCCACCTCCAGACTGTGCGCGGGGACCTCGAGATATTTTCCGACCAGCTGTTCCATGCTGCCGTCCTCGCGCATCTGCGCGAAAACCTCGGTCAGCTGCGCCGCCAGGCCGCGTGTGTCGTTCTTGGAAAATGCCACGCCGATGCCGGTCGTCAGCAGCGGTTCATCCAGAATACGGAAGTTCGCGCCGTAGTCCTTCATATACTGCCGGATGGCCTCCTCGTGTGCCGCTACCGCGTCCACATAGCCGCAGTCCAGCATGGCATACTGCACCCCGCGGTCAGCGAGGCTGATGATATTTCGGAAGGCCGGGACGTTTTCGCCTCCGCTCAGAAAGATCGCCTCCGGCTTGCCGGTGGCCTGCACCGCGATAGTCTTTCCGGCGAGGTCGCTCATTCGCTCGATGCCGCTCTGCGCGCTGACGGCGATGACCTGACGGCTTACCAGATACGGTCCCGCCCACTGATAGTCGTTCTCGCGGCCGTCCATAGAAAAGCAGTCCCAGATGCAGTCGATTTCTCCGTTATCGACCAGTTTGGTTTTCTGTTCCCAGTCGATCGTGGTGAATTCCGCGCGGTATCCCATGCGGCGGAATGCCTCCTCCGCAATATCCACGTCCAGACCGGTAATGTCGCCGTTATTGTCCATATAGACATAAGGCGGATAGGTGTCGCTGCCGACGGTGATCGTCGGGAGTGTGCTGTCGGACGCCGCATCCGAGACGCAGCCAGACAGCAGACCCGCCGTCAGCATGGTCAAAAGCGCCAGCGCGCATCTTACCCGTTTGTGTCTGTTCATACCGATGATGGTGTCCTCTCCCTCTTGCTCGTTGTCTGTGCCGCAGATCGGCACAATTCACACTTCATTATACACGCTGCCGCACTCCTGCACAACAGAAATTTCCGCCGTCGGCGCTGACGGAAATTTTCCTTTATTCTGCATTGCATTGGTAGTATAATAAAAAATGGTGAAGCCGGTCAAATTCCGGTAAACAAAGGGAGGGAGAGCGACCCGGCTGCGGTCGAACGACTATGAACCGACAGAAAATTCTGATTGTTGACGACTCGGAACTCAACCGAGAAATGCTCAAGGCAATCCTCGGCGAGGAATATGACTACGCGGAGGCAGAGGACGGTGCGCAAGCCATCCTCATGCTCCAGCAGGATATGAACATCGACCTGCTGCTGCTGGATATCAATATGCCGAAAATCGACGGCTTCGGCGTGCTCGAGCGCCTGAATCAGTTCCGCTGGATCGAGGAGCTGCCAGTCATCATGATCTCCGCCACCGAGGACCGTGCGGTTATCGAGCGCTGTTACAGCCTCGGCATTACCGACTATATCCGCCGTCCGTTCGACTCCTTCATCGTGCAGCGCCGCGTCAAAAACACGCTCACGCTCTACGCCAACCAGAAGCGGCTGATGGGCATGGTCTCCGACCAGATCTACCAGAACGAGAAGGACAGCCATGTCATGATCGGCATCCTCAGTCATATCGTCGAGTTCCGCAACAGCGAGAGCGCACAGCATGTGCTTCAGGTGCAGACCGTGACCGAGATGCTGCTGCGCAAGCTGATCGAAAAGACCGATGTATACGGTCTGACCGAGGACAAGATCCGCCTCATCACCACCGCGTCCGCCCTGCACGACATCGGCAAGATCAGCATCCCCGAGAACATTCTGAACAAGGCGGGCGCACTGACGCCCGAGGAATTCAGCATCATCCGCACCCATCCCGCTGTCGGCGCATCCATGCTCGAGGGGTTGACGCAGTACCGCGACGAGCCGCTGGTCAAGGTTGCCATCGAGATCTGCCGCTGGCACCACGAGCGCTGGGACGGCGGCGGCTATCCGGACGGCCTGCTCGGTGAACAGATCCCGATCTCGGCGCAGGTAGTCGCACTGGCGGACGTATTTGACGCGCTGACCAGTGACCGCTGCTACAAAAAGGCGTACAGCCACGACACCGCCATCACCATGATCCTCAACGGAGAGTGCGGCGCGTTCAACCCGATGCTGCTCGACTGCCTGCAGGAGATCAGCATGCGCCTCCGGAGCGCACTGCCGACGCTTGCCGCCGATCAGGTGCTCCGCCGCGACGCAAAGCGCCTGTCTGCTGAGCTGCTGCAAAAGAGCGCTGTACCGCACAGCGACCGCGCCCAGCGCGAGCTGAATTATGTCAAGGAAAAGCTGGATTTCTTTGTCTCCTGCTGCGGCGATGTGCAGTTTGAGTATGACGTTCCTGCCGGTACCGTCATAATAGCCGACCGAAGCCGTCCGCGTCAGCAGCAGTGCACGATACTGGACGTGCATGAAACGGACAGTCTCCGACTGCTGCGGCCGGCCGATATTGCGCGGCTCAGAGCCGCTCTCAAGGCCACAACACCCGAGAACAACGAGCTTTCGCTCAGCCTGCTTCTACCGGTCGGGCACAAGCAGCACTGGCACAATATCCGGATGCACACGCTCTGGTCACCGTTCTCCCCCGGTCACTATGTCGGCGTGATCGGCTGTCTGACCGATGCGCAGAAGGTGCAGGGCAGCTGTGTGCCCTTCCGCTGCACAGGCAAAAGCGCGACGGACGAGCCGTCGATCACCAATGATATCCAGCGTCTGAGCGCGATCTTTGATGTCGTCCGTCTGGTTGACCCGACAAAATACGCCGTGCTCGATCTCGATGCGGACGACATTCTGCACCGCACAGGCGAGCGCTGCGCCGCGTTCTGGGATAACGATGCGGGCTGCGCCAACTGCATCTCCGCACGGGCGTTTGCTGAGCATACTACGCTCAACAAGCTTGAATTTACACGAAATGAGATGTATTTCGTCATCTCCAAGTATATTACGATCAACGGCACGCCCTGCGTGCTCGAGCTGGTCTCGCGGCTCAACGAGGGCCGCTGGATTGACGCAAACGGCTCGCGTTTTCTGCTTGACCGCACGCGCGGCGAGGATATGCAGCTGTTCCTCGACCCGCTGACCAACGTCTATTCGCGCCGCTATTTTGAAACCTACCGCACCCACCTTGAGGGCATGGAGGGCGTGGCGCTGATCGACGTAAACAACTTCAAGCTCATCAACGATCGCTGCGGCCACGCCGCAGGCGATGCGGCGCTGCGCGACATTGCAAACGCGGTGCGCTCCTGCATTCGCAAGACCGATATTCTGATCCGCTACGGCGGCGATGAATTCCTGCTGCTGTTTCCGCGCATGACCGAAGAGGCTTTCCTCGACAAGAAAAAGCAGATCCAGCAGGCCGTGCACGGTATCCGCATGTCGGAGTTCGCGGATGTTCAGCTTTCGGTCAGCATCGGCGGCATCTGCGGCGTGCATCCGATCACAGAGGCTATCCGCAAGGCGGATTATCTGATGTATCTGGACAAGGCAGAGCAGAAGTCCTGAAAAGCGAAATCCCCTGCCGGGGAGACAGAAAATCTGTCCCCGGCAGGGGATTTTTTTGCGTTCTTTCCAAGCGGCAGCGCGACGGAGTCTGCGCAAGGAGCCGCGGCAGCGCGACCGGAGCCTGCGCAAGGAGCCGCGTCTTTAATTTTGTGCTGCCTCCGCTTTCTCGACCGAAACGACCGTGCCGTCAAACGAATCGACCTCGGAGACCGTGCCCGTATAAGTCACAGTGACCGAATCGCCCTCTGCGACATCGTCCAGACCCTTCGGCGTATCGGAGGGATCGTAGGTAAATTCATAAGCGGCACCCTCGGCATCCGTTACAACGAACATGCCGTTCTTCTTCTCATCGAGCGAGCCGGTGAGCGTGTTTTCCTGCTGCTGTTCGCTGCTCGAGGACGAGGCCGCCGCAGACGATGCTGTACCGGTATCCGTATTTTCGGCGGGCTTGCTGCCGCAGGCCGAAAGCGATGCAGCCAGCAGAGCCATGCATGCAAATACCATCAGTGTTTTTGTAAAAAGCCTTCTTTCTAAGAGAGCAGTATCTGATCTCTTTCTCTCTATTAGACGAAGCACGTCTAAAAAGGTTCCGGCTTCTGAAAAATTTTTTCACGGATTTTTTGGGCGGTCCGCCGCACCCGGTCACATCTGTTCGACAGCTTCCTCGGTCAGCAGCCGCAGCAGGTCTCCCGGCGGCAGAGGACGGGAGAAATAATAGCCCTGAATCATGTCCACGTTCCAGCTCCGCAGCAGCTCCATCTCCTCCTGCGTCTCCACACCCTCCGCAATGATGCGGTAGCCGAGACGGCAGAAGGCGGATACGATGCTCTGGTAGAAGAGCGCGGCATTTTTGTCCGTGCAGATGTGGAACAGCAGCGAACGGTCGAGCTTGATGACCGAGAACGGCAGCTGCATGACCGTATTCAGGTTGGCGTAGCCCGAGCCGAAATCATCCAGACACAGGCCGATGCCGGCCGCCTGAAAGCTCTCCGCCACCCGGGTCAGGCTCGCGGAATACTCGGTCGCAACCGTCTCGGTGATCTCAAACTGGAAGCAGGAGTACGGCAGACCGTATTCGTCCAGAATGCGGATCAAGTGGCTTCCGCCATCGCTGTGAATAAGATCGAGCGGCGAAAGATTGATCTTGATGTTCGCAATGCTCGCGCGGAGCGCCGGGTTTTCGCGCAGAAAACGGCAGACGCGCCGCAGCTGAAGCTCGGTGATCTGGCTGATAAGGCGGTTCTTCTCCGCAAGGCGGATAAAAATATCCGGTGAAATCCAGCCGAGTGTGGGATGCCGCAGGCGGCTGAGCGCCTCAAGGGTGACAAAGCGCTGCTGATGCAGCGAATAGACCGGCTGATAATAGACCTCGAACAGATCCTCGTCGATCGCGCGGTGCAGGAACTGCTCGACCTGCTTGTTGTAGTAAAAGCTGTCCCTGTTCTTGCGGTCGTTCTGGATGACCTCAGTCCCGCCGCTGCGTGCTGCGAGAGATTCGAGATATTCCGCATAATCCAGCACAAGACCGCCCGTTCCCAGCTTTTCCGCGCCCACCACGCCGCACAGGATGACCGGCGAGGGAGCGGCCTGCGCGTCGTCCGGCTGCGTGTGGAACACCTGCCGCAGGCTCGTCAGGCAGGCTTCGTACTCGCGCAGCGAGAACGTCAGCAGCAGAAACCGCTTGCCTGTCACGCGGAACACGTTCCTGCCCGCGATCTCCTGCATGTGCTCTGCCGCGCGGCGCAGAAATTCGTCGCCGCTCTGCACGCCGGAGACTTTGTTCATGTGGTCAAGCTGGTAGGCGTAGACCGTGATGATGTGAAAGACCTTATGCGCGTCGGTCAGCTCGTTCATGCGGCGCAGCAGATACTGCTTGTCATTCAGTCCGGTCAGGCTGTCCATGCACGCGCAGGGATTGTTGATGGTCAGATACATTGCGAGAATGCTGAGCGAAAGGCCGAAGCCGGTCGTCAGCACCGCGGGATTGACGGCCTGCGCGGCGATGCCGAAGGCGGCGAGCAAAAAGACCGTAAGCAGCGCCGTCAGATTGCGGCGGCTGACCGCATCCCGGTGCACCGCAACAAAAATCGCTGCCGCCGCGATGTGCAGCAGGGCGCTGATGTACAGCAGCAGATACCACGGACCGTGGCAGTAGCCGGTGCTGTCGAAATAGAACAGCTTTTCGGTGAAGGGGTTGGTCAGAATGATAAAGACCAGAGCGATAGTCGGAATGCCCATGCGCAGCACGGTTCCGGTGGAGATCACGCGGCTCGAGCACAGTGTACAGACATAGTACAGCAGCATGAGCGGCAGGATCGCCTGAAACAGATAGAACACGGTGTTCGAGAGCATGCGGCCGACGCCAAAGCTGTACGGAGCGTACAGAATGAAGCATGTACTGATCAGCTCAGCGAGAACGTCCAGACTGACGACAGTCAGCAGGCGGCGGAACATGAGGCTGTTCCGGTCATCCATCTGCCGCTGATGAGAATACTGCCACAGAACAACCAGCAGCACCGCCATCCCGGCGATCAGATAATGTAGATTGGTTGTCATTCCGTGTCCCCTCCCAGTCTGGTTTCATTTCTCTTCAAATAGGCGTCCGCCTCCGCCTTCCATGCGCTGATGCTGCGCGATTTTCCGTCCTCGTCGCACAGGCGGCTGAAGCCGTAGGTCATCGTGATGCGGGCGCGCGGCGCACAGGTGCGGTTGTACCGCGCGACAATCGCGCTGAACTGCCGGTGCAGCTGCCCCGAATTTGCCCTTGGCTCGGGACGGATGAGGGCGAACTCGTTTCCGCCGGTGCGGAAGCACGATACGCTTTCGCCTCCGTCCTCGCACGCGCGGCAGAAGTCTGCAACGCACCGTGCGGCGGCGATGACCGCCTCATCCCCTGCCTGAAGGCCGAAGCGGTCGTTGCGCTCGTTCAGGCCCTCCAGCCGGATATAGGTCAGTACCGCGTCGCGGCATCCGACCTCGCCGGTGCGGATGCGCTCCATGTATTCCTCGAACGCGCGGCGATTCGGCAGACCGGTCATGCGGTCCTCGCGCTGCATCTGATGGCTGATACGGTGCTCCATATGAAAGCGCATATCCTCGGTCGCCTGTCCGAGCAGCTCACGGAAGAGCAGGATGATGAACAGCAGCACACCGAACTGGAATATCGCATCGTACCAGTAGATGTGCAGCAGGCCGTACAGAACGAGCGCAGCCACGCCGAATACGCCCAGTGCGGCGAACGCCGCAATACGCAGCCGGAGCTGCTGCGAGGGCTGCTCGCGGTACGACCGGAGCAGCACGGTCAGCATCGCTGCGACGCCTGCCGCCAGAAGCAGGTGCGTCAGCGGCAGCATATCAATAAACCGAATGCCGAAAAGCCGGTACGCCGCGCCCTGTACGAGCGCGTTGGCGCAGAACAGCGCAATGCATATATCGGGAACGAGCCGCTGTCTGCCGCTTACCGTGTTGCGGACAAAATGCACCATCGGGATAGCCATCAGCATAAAGGCGTAAAAGGAAACGACGCTTCCGGCGGCAGTGTCCCGTCCGTAAATCTGATACAGAGCGGAATCGGTCAGGCACCACAGGCTGCACAGCAGCAGAAAGACCGCCACATCAAGGAAGCGGCGCTCGTGGATGCCGCAGCTGCCCATGTAGCAGAAGATCAGCAGCGCCAGCACAGCGAGGATGACCATGGCGAGCATCATGACCAGGGAAAACAGCGAGGTCTGGATATGGTGTCCGGTGATGCTCCGCACCGAGCCGAGCAGAGGCGCGTCAAACCTGCCGGTCCGGTCGGAAAGCTGCGTAAAGGTCAGGCTGAGCGTCTGTCCGCCGATGTTGTCCGGAAGCTCCGCATCCGCCCACAGGCGGCCCTTCATCTGCGCGTTTTTCGGAAAAGCGTTGTCCTCATAGCGATAGAGCAGCGCTTCGCCCGCACGGATCTCGATGCCGTATTCCACGCCGCGCGCGCTCAGCAGCTTTCCGGCATCGCGGGCGGTCAGCGTGTCGTTATACAGGGTAAGCGTCTGCCCCGGCTCAGCCGGAAGCGTGACGGGGAGCGCAATCTCGCGCCGCACGCCGTCCGTCAGCTGATACCAGCCGGTATTAAGGGTGGAAAGCACCCTGTCCGGATCGTGCTGATGCAGTCCGGCAATGAGGAACGCCAGCATTGCCACGGTCAGCAGCAGGGCGGCCGTCTCTGCGGTGCACCGCAGGGTTTTGTGTTTCATGACTGTTCCTCCGTCCGGTCGTCTTCGTGATGGTGCTGCTTTTCCGCGTACATACGGCTGTCCGCCGTGATGCGCACCTGCGAAGCGTCGCCGTCCTCCGGATAGCAGGCGCAGCCGCAGCTGACGCCGACCGAAAGCACTTTTTCTTCGATAACGATGGGCGCAGAGAGCATGGTCTGGATGCGCTCGGCCATGCGGCTGCGCTGCTCCTCGTCCATATCGGCGCTGACGATGAGCGCGAACTCATCGCCGCCGATGCGGAAGGCGTAGTCCCGGCTGCGGATGCAGCGCAGCAGCCGCGCGCTGATCTCCTTGAGCAGCCGGTCGCCCATGGCGTGACCGTAGGTATCGTTTACCGGCTTAAAACGGTCGAGATCGAGGTAATACAGCACGAACGGCAGCTTTTTCGCCTCACAGATGTTCAGGACCCTGCTGAAATAGCGCTCGTTGAACAGGCCGGTCAGGCTGTCCGTGTTTGCCATGTTTTCCAGCTCGACCTTCTGCCCGATATCCTGCACAACCTCCATGACCACGGCGACCGTGCCGTCCGCATGCCACTCGACCGGGATGACGGTCAGCACCATATAGGCGTTTTCCGTCCGGCTGCAATACTCGATTTTGAGATTGTCATCCGGTTTCCGGAGCACGCTGCGCAGATAGTCCGGCGTAAGCAGCCGCGAGAGCTTGGCGTTTTCCGTTTCGGTCAGCGCGACATAGCGTTTAGAAATGATTTCAACCATTTCCGAATACTGTCCGGAGGTCGGATAGAGCGGCTCACTGCTCCGCAGCTCATGATAGCGGTAGCGTCCGGTATCCAGATTGACGACCATATAGCGATCGACGATGCGGCTCATGCTTTGCAGGAAACGGTCGCTCTTCATCTTTTCGCGCTCGAGGTTCAGCCGCTCCTCCTCCTCGCGCCGCAAGCGCAGCTGGTCCTCCATGCCCAGCGCCAGCACCACGATGATGACGGCGAAGATGCAGAGCGCGCCGAGCGCGATGATCGTAGACTGCTGCACGCTGAGCATCGCGCCGTCCACCTCATCCGTCTGGATGACGCCGACGAGCGACCAGTCCGAAAACGCGGTCGGAATCGCGACCAGATGGTTTCTCACCCCATCGCAGGTAAACTGCGCGCTTCCGCTCTTGCCGAGCTGGATGCAGTCCCTGATATCATCCATGCTGCTATATTTCCAGTCAACATGGTCGGACAGGTCGTACAGGTTGGTCATTCCCTCGCACAGCTCGGTCTGCGGCTCAAGCTCCAGCACGATATCGCCGTTCGAGCGCACCACATAGCAGTCGCTCTGTCCGCCGTACATACTGCCGTCAACCAGATCATCGACCACGTCCGTGTCATAGCTGACCGCGATACCGGTGTAGGTCACGCCGTCCAGCGTCAGACTGCGGCTCATCGGCATCGCAAACGCGATCTTCGGCACGCCGTAGGTTGCCGTATAGGTGGAGACGATTGGCTCGCCCTTGCTGTACATCTCCTGAAAAACGCCGTCGATGCTGTCGGCGCTGCCCTTTCGCCCATCTACCGTTAGATACTGCGTGCTCTCGTTGAACAGATAGAAGTCGCTGTAATGCCACAACAGCTTGTTGTTCTGCGCATCCGACCAGATGCTGTCAATATCCGCATCCTCCTGCATATTCTTCATCAGGCTGTCCCACTGGCTCAGCACGACCCAGTTTCGCTGCACGAACAGCGTGAAGGTCTTGGAGATTTGCGCATAGCTTTCAAGCAGATGATTCGAGCTTTCCTGATAGATCTGCATTCCGATGTAGTTGCTGTAAACGCTAATGCCTGCCGCGAACACTATGGCGAGAAGTGCGGTCAGCAGAGCAATGCTTGATCGCTTTTTCATGTTCTGCCCCTCCTTCGGTGAAATTTATTCATTCCATTTCCTATACCACAATTATACTATTTCCCGACCCAAAAAGAAAGCGAAGATTGCGGTGCAGCGGCATTTATTTCCCTGTTTTATCACATTTTTATTCTTTAACGCGCTGCAGCCTCTGCATATTCCAAAAACCCGGAGTACCATCAGCCGTTTTCGGCCGGTACTCCGGGTTTTGGTGTATCCGCATGGCGCGGTCAGTGTATAATGTCCTTCAGGGCATCGACCAGCTCCTCGATCACGATCGGCTTGGACAAAAAGCCGTTCATGCCGCAGTCGAACGCCCGCTTTCGCTCCTCCTCGAACACATTGGCCGTCATGGCAACGATCGGGACGGCGGCGCGCACCGGGTCCTCCAGCGCACGGATGCGCTGAGTAGCGGTGCAGCCGTCCATAACCGGCATCTGCACATCCATCAGCACCAGATCATAGCGGCCCGGGTCCGAGGTGCGGATCTTTTCCACCGCGACCGCGCCGTTCTCGGCGGTATCGACCAGAAAACCGTACTCGTGCAGGATTGCAACCGCGATCTCACGGTTCAGCTCGTTATCCTCGACCAGCAGGATATGCCGTCCGCGGAAGTCGGCGTTTTTCCCGGGCAGGATGTCCTGCTCCTCCGTCTGCGTATGTCCGATGGCTGTCAGCAGAGTGTCGCGCAGGTCGGACAGGAACATCGGCTTGGAGCAGAAGGCCGTCACGCCTGCCGCCTTCGCCTCCCCTTCGATATCCGACCAGTCATAGGCAGTCAGGATGATAATAGGGGTATCGTCGTTCAGGCTGCGAATCTGGCGTGTGACCTCGATGCCGTTCATGTCCGGCAGCCGCCAGTCGATGATATAGGCGCGGCAAGGGTCGCCCAGCTCGATGGACTGCCGCGCACGCAGCACAGCCTCCCGGCCGGAGAGCGTCCACTCCGCACGCATTCCCACACGGGTCAGCAGCTTTGCCACGCTGTCGCAGGTGTTGAAATCGTCGTCCACCACCAGCGCCTTGAGGCCGGCAAGCTCCGCAATCTTTTCCTCGCGACGGGTTCCGGTCTGCACGCGCAGCGGAAGGCAGATGATAAACTCGGTGCCCCGGTTCTTCTCGGTCTGCACCTTGATCGTGCCGCCCATCATCTCGACAATGTTCCGAGTGATGGCCATGCCGAGGCCGGTTCCCTGTATCCGGCTGACCGTGGAGGTACGCTCGCGTTCAAACGGCTCGAAGATCTTCTGCGCGAACTCCGGACTCATGCCGATGCCGTTGTCGCGGACACGGAACTCGTACTGTGCACAGTCGCGCACGGTTCCGGCAAGCTGCCGGACACGCACGGAAACCGTACCGCCCGCCGGCGTGAACTTGATGGCGTTGGACAGCAGGTTGAGCAGGATCTGCCCCATCCGTGTCCGGTCGCAGTAAACGTCCTCGTCGGTAACGTCAAGCGCATCCATATAAAGCTCGAGCTGCTTGGCGTGTATCTGTCCGCTGACGATGGTCTTGATGTCGTGCAGCATCTCGGGGAGGTTGACCTCGGTTTCCTCTAGCTGGAGCTTGCCGCTCTCGATGCGGCTCATATCCAGAATATCGTTGATGAGCGCGAGCAGGTGGCGGCTCGAGGAGAGGGTTTTGGTCAGATAGTCCTTCACCCGTTCCTGATTGTCGATATTGCTGACCGCAAGGGTGGTAAAGCCGATGATCGCATTCATCGGTGTGCGGATATCGTGCGACATATTGGACAGGAAGGTGCTCTTGGCGCGGCTGGCGGCTTCGGCGGCCGCAACCGCCTCGGAAAGCGCCTGATTGATCTTCCGGTCAGCCGTGCGGTCAGACATCACAAGGATGTACTTGGTTCGGCCTGCGACCTCGCTGCCCATGACGACGACGTGGAACCAGCGGCGCTCACCGGTCTGCTGATGGGCATAATCGGCGTTCCATTCGCACTGCTCGCCGCACTGAATCCCCGCGAAGAAGTTCTTATCGTGGTCGGGAGAATCCTTCGGGTGCAGCGCCCGCAGTGCTCGGATGTCCTGCTGCACCTGCTCGAGCGGCACGCCCAGCAGCCGCTCGATGTTCGGGCTGACATAGTCCACGCGGGAGGTTTCGGCGTCCATCATGAGGAAAACGTCATCCACGTTGCGTGAGAGCCGGGTGAACAGCTCATCCCGGTACAGAATCTCGGTATCTCTCCGACGCAGCGCGTCACGGCTTCTGTGCACGATGAGCGTGATAAGCAGCACCATAAGCAGGCACGCGATAACGACCACGATCTCGACCGTCCGGCGCCACAGCGTATCCATGCCGGCGTTAACAACGCTGACCGGGACAAGGCCGAGCATGATCCAGTCCTGGATACCTATGTTCTCGTAGACCAGATAATACCGGGTTCCCCGCAGTGTCAGCATCATACTGCCGTTCCTGCCCTGCGCGAAATCATCGCTCAGCGCATCGAATTTTTTCTCGGACAGATCGGAGTTGCCGCGCAGCTCCGCGAGGAGGTTATAGACCGGGTCGTCGCTGTCGGCATTGCTGTCGAGCACAACACGCCCGTCCGAGTAGATGACATAGCTGTGGGCTGCGCCGTCGAAGGCGGAGCTGTCGATCGCGCTCAGCACTGTATCATTATAGTAGGCGACCGCGATCGCATCGTAGGTGAAGCCGCGGTAGGTGCCTTTCGCCTCCGGGCAGACGAACACGAGCATCTGCGGCTTTCCGGGCAGCGCCGCGTTCACAACGACGTCCTCTCCGTCGGAAAGATGCGTGCCCAGCCCGGTCTGCGAGCCAAGGCTGCTCTTTTCGCCGTCCTGCGTCATGCAGCTGCCGTCCGAGGCGAGGAAGTAGAGAGCGGCGCAGTCGATCTCCTTCTGCATCTTGTCCATGCCGGAGCGGCCCCAGCTGGATACCCTTTGGCGGTTGCTTACAGCAAAGGCAATTTCCAGCAAACCGCCCCACAGATGCAGGATCATCCGGTTGCGGCTGAACAGCTGGTTCAGCATATCGTCGGATTGATGCACAAGCTCGGACAGATGCGAGGTGCTCTCCTGATAGACCGTCTGCGAAACGAACAGGACGTACCGGGCGCAGCTGCCGCCGATCAGCGCGAACAGAACGAGCAGGGCGGAAGCGGTGCTGCGCCAGCGCTGCGGGAGGCTGTATTTTGTTTTTCCTCCGCGTTTTTTGTCAGTCATTCCTGTTTACCTCAGTTTGATATAGTTTTCCGGCTCCGCCCGCGCGGCGTTCCCCCCGGAAACATATGCGCTCCATGTGTCCCGGACCGTCGTGTCGCCGCCCTCAAAGGCGCGGCTCTCGTCCGCGAGCAGCGGCGCCATGCCGTCCGCCGTTGCCAGACAGGTCACGGTTACGCTATCGTCCTCGCGGAGCGGTTTGCCGTCCCGCTTGATCCCGGTCAGCGTAAAGCCGCCGTCTTCCTCCTTGACCTCGATGGCGATGCCGCTGACCACCGGCAGAGAGCCGCGGTTGAACGGCGTAAAGCCGCCCTCACAGCCCTCGACAAAGGCGCGGACGGTTTCGGTCAGCTCCGCACCGTTCATCGTGCGCCGGTACGCGAGCAGACTGTTCGGCATGATCATAGAGGCCGCCATCTTCTCGGTGTAGTCTGCCGCCAGCACGCTGCCGGTAAAGCTGTTCGCCGCAGCGATGAGCACATCGGTGTCATACACGCCGCGCAGCGTGTTCGCCATGACGGAGAAGGCAGCGTTGCCGCCGTCCGCATGGAAAACGTTCGAATAGCCCTTGTCCGAGGTCAGCACAGCCGCATCCGAGGCAGGATTGTCCGCAAGCAGCTGCGCGTTGAACGCCTGATACGCCTGCTCTGCTGTGTATTCGCCCGCGATCATGCGCGAGACCACATCCTTGGAGATCGAGAAGAAATCGTTGGAGGCGATGCGGATGTACATATGGTTCTGCTCGACCACCGGACGCACGTCCTCCAGATAATCGGTCAGACGGAGGCTGACGTTCTGGCTGTAACTCAGAATGTCCTGTCCGTCATAGACGATGCGGTTCTGTGCTTCCTCGGAGAGCATGACATGGAGCACCTGCATCGCCTTGTCGCGGCGTGCGCTGTCCTGTTCCAGCTCGCGGTTCAGCGCAACCTGAAAATACGGGGTAGTCATCAGCCACTGCTGCCCGTCCTGACCGAAGAACGGCAGGAAAGTTGTGTCGATGCCCTCATCCTGCAGGATTTTAACGTTAGCCGAGGTGCCGAAGAACATAGCAAGCTCGCCGCCGCGCATCCGGGCCATGATGTCGTCGTAGTTCAGTGTCAGGTCAGCGGCGTTCAGGCCGGTGTCGCGGATGAACTGCTCGAAGTTCTTGAATGCGGTCGGCCAGACGGTGTCATCCAGACCGACTTTCTCGGTATTGGCCGGGTCGCTGTACGCGGCGCGCCATTTGCGGCCTTCCGCCGAGGAAAGCTCGGAAACCGAAAGTCCCTGAAGGGTTTCCATGCAGGTGTAATCGTAGGTATAGTCCGCATCAAAGCCGCGGATGCCGTGCTTTGCAAACGCCTGACAGGCGGAAACAAAGCTGTCGTAATCGGTGGGCAGCGGAATGCCGTATTTCGCGAACAGACTGCGGTTGACCAAAAAGCCGTGCGCGTCCGCGCAGACCGGCAGCCAGTTGATGCTGCCGTCCTCGTTTTTGAAGCTGCTGAGGTAAGGGTTGTAGACCGCGCCTGCCTCGTTGGTCGTGGCGAGGTTCATCAGACTGTCCTTCAGCGGCGCGGCATCATGCAGCGAGAAGCGGCAGCAGGTGATAATGTCCGGCAGGCCGCCGTTCTCGTTCAGAAATTTGTAAAAATCCAGATTGTTGTTGCCGACAATGAACTCAATATTCACATCCGGTAGCTGCGACTGGATGTAGGGGGCGTAATTTTCATACAGCGTGGTGTTCCACAGATAGACCTGAATG
>OLQP01000894.1_pt1 | contig 18305 bp, 18 predicted proteins | sample 1643181 | NCBI WGS metagenome assembly OLQP01 (sample SAMEA3136710, study PRJEB25190) | human gut metagenome | biome: human gut; feature: human-associated habitat; material: faeces | place: Austria | collected 2013 | reverse complement strand
GAACTGATTGAAACAGCGCTGTGCGCCACCTTTTCAGCAGCGAACAAGTCGCACGATTGTAATGCATTGATTTTGCAAAGTTAATGGTATTCAGCACCTTGATCCGGTAATCATTCTTGGACAGCATTTTGCCACATTCCACGAGGACTGTGCCTTTGGGATCAGTCACAACGTAGGAGCTGTTCATCTGCATGAGGTTCGACTTTACAAAAAATCTGGTTTTGCCGGAACCGGAACCACCGATTACAAGTATGTTTTTGTTTCTCGCATACTTCGGCTGCTTTGGTCTGCCCGACACCATAAGCCGTTCCGTTGCTGTTAAAAGCACGTTATTTTCAAATACAGGATCAACATACGGTTCAATATCTTTGGCAGTTCCCCACCTTGCCGAACCGTACTCAACTCCCTGCCGGAATTTCTTTGCATTTTTCGCTTTATAATAAACTACCATACGAAATCCTATTCCGCATCCCACTCCTACCAGTAAATCTCTCGGCAGAAAACTTGGAAGCGGATTATGGAACGCACCTCCAATCCCATTGATTGTGTCCAACACCTTCTGTAATGTATTGTCACCTGCCTGCTGTCCATACAGCCATGAAACCTTATTCAGAACATATCCGAAAATCACATAGGGAGCGCACTTCAGGGCAAGCTGTTTCTTATTTACCCCTTTTGTTTTTTCTTTGAGAGTTTTCGGAATTGACTGTAAATCCTTTTTAATTCCGTCAATGACCTTGCTTATAAGCTCTGTCCTCTGTCCTTATTTTTCTCTCTGCTTCGCTCCCTATTCTTATTCTGTGCAACAATCTTCTGAAGTCCTTTCAATTTCTGTCTGAGTGACGAACGCTGTTGCTTTTTCTCATTAGCTTTTACAAATTCCTTGAATGCCTGTGCAATCACATCGGCATCCCTGCCCTTGAAAAATACAAGATACTTGGGTGGTTCCGTGGTCTTATCCTTCTTTACAGCGAAATCGACATTGTATTTCCTTGCGACACGCTCAAAAGATTTGATATTGCTATCCGTAACCTCTATGGACTTTGCACCCTCTCCCTGACCGACCAGCTTCTTTACCGGAATTTTTCCATGCGAAGGCTGCTTATGCTTCTGATGCTCCAGATACATCTTCATTGCCCTCTGTAAAACGCTTGCGGTCAGCTTGGAAGTCTTGATTGCAAGAGCAATGGTTTTCTGTGTTGTTTCCTCCTGCACGGTGTACCTCCTTCCTTATCTGCACCGGTTAGATTCAGGGGGGAACCAACAGCCTGTGTAATAAATATTTCATAAGTTCTCCTTTCCACTTCTGAACATTTTGTCCAAAAGTTCTGCAAACGCAAAAAGGCAGCTACAAACCTTTTCGGTCTATAACTGCCCTTACGCTGTTGTAAATTATCATATCATTTATCAAGATGTTTATAATTTCTCTACTTTGCGTTGTCCAAGTTCATATCCTTTCCTCTATACTTCCATACAAAAAACTTTTTCATAACAACTTATTATTATCAAATAACTCCATAATAATCTGGATCTAAAATAAATTCTCCTTCTGTTTTATCAAGCCACTTTTTTGCCATATTAATAGCATCAACTAAACATTTTGCAAATTTTTCTATTGCCGCATCGTTTATATACCAAGGGGATACTAAGGATCTTTTATCAATCTTCACCATTGTGCCTGCATATAGTACTTTTCCCGAATCAGTTCCCATCTTTTTTAATAACAAACAGGAATTATTAGGATTATCTGGATTCAGCTCTCTTCCTGCAACTACATTCAAATATGGAACAGGTTCTAAAACAGCGCTATACAATATATTTTTTGCCCTATCAGATATAAGATATTGATATCTTCTTACCCAATCAATCAGTTCCAATACTAAAACAGCCCATTCAACTTGATATACATTTGATGTAGTAATTGCAGAAAAAATGGCTTCGCCCTTTCTTTTCACTTCTTCTAAATCATTATTTGCAAAGAATCCCAATACCTTATGATTATCGGATAATATATCTATAATTTTCTCTTCTGTAAAATTCAAGACCTCAGGAACTTTCGCCAAAGCATCAGACATTGTGATTGTATTAACCAAAACACAACTTATTTGTTTTAAAATTTCTAATACACAATAATCAATTCGTCCTTTCATATGATCACGTAAAGGGTTACTAATTAAACCTTTCGCTATCATCTCTTTTATCCCCACCGATAATGCCTTAGATACCTCTTCTTTTTCATTCTCATTATCGGAATTATAGAAAAATATACGACGGTGACTCAAATCAAATGGAACACTTTTTAACTCTCCATATTTCAGATTATAGAAGCAAATAATTCTATCCCATCCAAGAGTCCTTACCGCATATCCCAACTCCAACAATACGTTAGGATTGGGACACTTGCGCCCTTTGTCGTTTCCATTAATAATAGATATATCACAAATAAAAATATCGGTTTTTGCAATTTTATCAAAAATTGTTCCAGCTATATCTGGCGTACCAACCGTTTTCTTTGTATCTCTATCAACAGCTACCGTCAAACCACCTTCAAACCCCAATTTTTCTTTCTTAATTGCCTTTTCTATACAATTTTCAATAAATGATCTGTTATCTTTGTTGGGCAAGTCTGATTGCCAAGAATAAAAAATGGTACACTTCATTTCTCTCAGTTCCCCTTTCTCCTTTTAACACAATAAATATATACTGCTTAACTCCGTATACATCTTGTTATCTTCAAACTTCACATCATCAAGTAACAATGCCTGAAATAACACTTCTCTAACACCCTCTAATTTTACCAAAGAAAGCTCCATATCCGAAAATCCATTCGATTTTACACTGTCAAAAGCATATTCTTTCCTTGCCACCATACAATGCGTATACAATGCCATGATATACTTGTCCGACATGATAAAGGCATATGTTTCATTCCCTTGATATGTATATCGGCACTTTCCCAGATTTTCCTGTGATATATCAAAATAACATCTGACCGTTTCCAAATATACATCTCCATTATACTGCGGTTTCAACTTTTTTACATACCTTCTAATAGTTGCAAATATATTATTTCTTTCCATAGCTGTCTTAGTTCTCTTAAATACAGGCTTTTTCCATCGCAAATCCATATAAACATTATTAAGAATAGTCTTTCCGGCATACTGTTTGAAGTCACCTATCCGCAACAAATATGTTAATACCTCAAACAATTTCTCCTGTGATATTATCTCCTGATACGAATAATCTCCAAATTCAATATGATCCAGTTTCAAAGGACTACTTCCCTTTTTAATCTCCCGTTCCATTACCCTGTTCACATCTCTCATTGATTCCATACGTTTCCCTTTCCACTTCTGGACATTATGTCCAAAAGTAACAAAAAGAGCAGCTACAAATCTCTCGACTCATAACTGCTCTGACGCTGTTTTCTATTCTATTTCTGCCATTACTGCAAAATTGCCTTTCTTTTCTAAGAGTGCTTTTTGTTCATCTGCTGGCAGACTCTTAAATATTTCCTCATACCCCATGCCTTCCATTTTCCTGCTCTTGCCTGTGATGAATAATTTAGTATCTATCCATTCCTGCCACAAATTTTCAAATGTTAAACTCGATTGACAATGCCTTTTTTGTTTTCTCACTCACACTTCTGAACACTATGTCCAAAAGTTCCCATTATCAATTTTATTATCTCCATAACAGTATTGATAATTCTGATTATAATAATCATACCACCAATCAATCCCCCAACGATACAATCTAGTGCCAATATTCCAATGCTCCCTGCAATGCCAAAATTCTTTGGAACAAGAAACATACTCATTTTTCGGATTCCATATGGACATCCTACCATAATCCAATATAGGAAATAATCACCCCCATCTGCCTTTGCACATACCGGATAGCACATGATTATCCAGACAGCTAATATCATCATTGGAATGATAATTCTAAACAATACCTTTTTCATGCCAGCCTCCTCCGTACATATCATGCTGCACTTCCTGTTGATAAAAATGATTTATCGTAGTTGGTGCATTATAAAGTGACGTTACCATATATGCCTTGATATTTGTAATCTTCGTCGTTGTTTCTTTCATGCAGCCAATCACATATTCCAGATGACTGCTGTTTAGTTTCAAAAATCTGGATTTCACAAGCTCATAGGGATATTCTTCTCCTGCAACACGAATCGTCTGCCGTTTCACACACACCACTTCACAGATAACTTCAAACAATTCGTCATAAAGCTCCCTTTGACCATATTTATCATATTTCATATGGTGCTCATAGCTTATATTTTCTTTAATCAACTCTATGTATGCCTGTGCATCATCCATCACATCAATCACATCAATCGTATTATCCTCTGTCTCCATTGCTTCAGATGGATTGATAGGATAGATATAACTCTCCTCAGTATGATTAGGGTTAGTCTGATTATAGTTAGTATAATTAGGTACTAATTTCTGAACTTCTGTAGGTTCAATTTCTGAACCTACGGAAGTCTGTTTATGATACTTCTGCAAGTTCACATTTTGTACTTCTTGAAGTTCAGTTTCTGAACTTCTGGAAGTATCATTATTAGACTTCTTGAAGTTCAAATTCTGAACTTCTGTGGATTTATCATTATTCTGCGACATTTTTTCAACCGTTTCTTCTGACATAGTCGCAAAATTTTTCACATAAATAATGTCCGGTTTTCCCAGACCCCTGCGCTTTTTCTCAATCAGACCAATTCCTTTTTCCGAATCAAGCTCTTTCATGATCTTTACGCAGGTTGCTTTTGCACATCCCAAATCTTCCATGATTGCATCAACCGTATAAATGATATACGCTCTGTTTTCATCGTTCAGCCAGCCATTTTTCATAGACAGTGACATTCTGTCAAGCATCAAACCATACAGGAGCTTGGCATCACTGCTAAGCCCCTTAAATCGCTCATCTTTAATCAACAGCCGGAGAACACGATAGAAGGAAAACTGTTCTGCTTCAATTCCGTAATAATAATCAATCTGTATTGTCTCGTTCACTTCCTCATGCCTCCTTTGCTGCTTATTTTCTGCTTTCTGAAGAATTCCACTCCTCTAAAAGCTGATATATGACTTTTTCAATCTCCTCACTGGAATACTCTTCTGGAAAATATCTGCTGATCTTATCTGCCTTGATTATAACTTTTCGTTCTTTTTGCTTTGACTCCGTCAGAATCAGTCTTACCATCGGTAAAGTCAACTCATTATTTTTTCCATATTCCTTCAGCTTTGATGACTGTGATGTCGAAACAGATACTCCTGTTTCCTCAATAACTGCCAGTACCCACTCCTGTTCCTGGTCATTTAAAAAAGAAAGATCAACGCCCTGTACCAGACCTATTTTTCTTTTATCTACCAGTTCTAACAGTTCATCAGATAATCTTGAAAGATAGATATACCTCTGAACAGTCTTACCACTCTCTCCTGCGGCTTCGCCTACTTCGTCCAGACTGTTTCCAGCACCTTTCTTTCCTTGATGTTTCATTGCTTCATACTTCATTGCGTAAGCTCTTGCTTTTTCGCTAGGAAGAATATCTTCTCTTTGGATATTGCTGTCCACCATGATAATCGTAGCTTCATCATCCGTATAATCCCGGATAAACATCGGCATTGTTTCAAGTCCTACAAGCTCACACGCATGTCTCCTTCGGTGTCCTGCTATAATTTCGTAACCGCCCTCTGCTCTCGGTCTGACAATGCCCGGCATCAGCACACCATGCTCTCTGACACTCTCCACAGTCTCCTGCATCTTTTCATCGTCCAGTACCTTAAACGGGTGTCCTTTGAACTCATGCAGTTCGGATAACGCAATTTCCTGTACCTGCTCTGTTCCTGCCTTTGGCTGCTCTGTGCCAAATAAATCGTCAAAACTGTTAAGTTTTACCTTCGCAGCACTTCCTATCTTACTCATCTGCAAGCACCTCCTCTGTCAAAGATTGATAAGCACTCGCTACTTTCCCGTTAGGATCATGCTCACAAATACTGACACCTTCTGCAGAAATCTCCGCAGCTCTTACCGACATTGGAATACTGTTCTCAAATATCCTGACCTTGCTTCCGTAATTCTCTATTACCAATGAACTAATATCTTTTGCATAGTTAGTTCTGTTGTCTACCATGGTAAGCAAAATTCCCTCAATCTCCAGTTTGGGATTAATCTGCCTTTTTACTTTTCCTATGGTCTTAATAAGCTGTTCCAGACCTTTTACCGGAAGATATGCAGCCTGCACAGGAATAAGGATACTGTCAGCACTTGCAAAGGCATTTATGGTAATCATTCCAAGCGAAGGCATACAATCAATCAGAATGTAATCATATCTGTCTTTCTGCTGTTCTATGGATGTACGAAGCACAAGCTCCCTGCTCATTACATTTACCAGTGATACTTCCAGCCCCGATAACTCTATATTGCCCGGCATAAGGTCTACACCCTCATCATGCTTCAATATGCCATAATCCGGCTCCATATCTTCTTCATTGATGATATTCGCCATAACGGTTGCAAGAGCTACATCCAGCTTATCCAGCTTCTGAAAACCTAAACTTGCTATCAGACTGCCCTGTGCATCTGCATCAATCAGAAGCACTCGTTTCCCCTGTTTTGCCAATCCTATTCCTAAATTACTTGTTGTGGTAGTCTTTCCGACTCCGCCTTTCTGGTTTCCGATTACTATAACTCTACACATGATGAAATTCCTCCAAATTCTACTATTATTCTTTTACATTGCTCTTTTTTACTTCTACATACGATCTATAATATTTATCTGTTCCCTTGTTAGGGTAGAGATCTGACATTTCCAGGACCTCTATCTTTGGGTGTCTCTGCATGATTTTCTTGAACCATGCAATATCATTCTTTGTTCCCATCAATCTGACTTTTAACATCAATCATTTCCTCCAAACATTGCATACAGAGCATGATTATAATTGGCATACTCCGGATACCTGATCTGTATTGCCTGCCAGAAAAACGGTGCATAACAACAACAGAACAACTCCTCTGCCAAATATCTCCTACACTCATCTATCTGTTCCTCGGTGTTTTGTTCATCATCTACACTCGGTGTACCATTGCAATACAAGTTGAACGCCATTCTGACAACCTTTCCACTTCCGCTGGTCTGCCAGCCAGTCTTAAAATCATAAATTCTGTTAATATTTCTTCTCGTATCATCGCTGATGCCAAGGCAATAGCAAAGTGCTTTGTGATATACATCCACATAGCGCACTTCCTTTAATTTTTCATAGTAGAATTTTTCATGTGCTTCGCTGATAAAGCGAATGTTCTCTTTCTTGTTACTTTCTGCTCCTAACGCTGTGTTGTTCATAGTGAACCTCCTTCTAAAATTGAATTGAAAAAGGCACTCCTAATGGAATGCCCTAATATAAAAAATAGGGACACTCTTTCAAGTATCCCTACGTTCTATCAATATATCTGATAGTTCTCTATTTACTTTCATATTCAGAATTCTTTGTATTCCCACAACCGAGGTCTAACGCTACAACAACAGTTACTTTCCTCACAAGCTCTTTTTCCCTGTGATTTTCACCAATTTTGTTGAAACTGAAAAACTCTACAAAGTGCGTAAATTCAAGGATTTCTACATATTCTTTCTGTGTAGTCCCACAACCGTCTCCACATGCACCGTCTGAGGGAATTGGTCAACTCCACACACTTTCTTTAACTCATATCCATTATCACACAAGAATCTCAAATCTCTTGCAAGTGTCGCACTGTCGCAGCTCACATAAACCACTCTTTTTGGCTGCATCTTAAGTATTGTCTTAAGTAGCATCTCATCGCAGCCTTTACGTGGTGGATCAACAACGATCACATCCGCATAAACACCATTTTTCTCATATTCTCTCGGCAGAACTTCCTCTGCTTTTCCAACAAAAAATTCCACATTCTCGATATGATTGATCTGTGCGTTTCTCTTTGCGTCTTCAATTGCTGCCGGAACAATCTCCACACCACGGACAAACTTTGCCTTCTGGGCAAGAAAAAGAGAAATTGTTCCGATTCCACAGTACAGATCCCATACCGTTTCTTCACCATGAAGATCCGCATATTCCAGTGCTTTGGAATACAACTTCCAGGTCTGCTGTGGATTTACCTGGAAAAATGAAAGCGGTGAAATCTCATAGGAAATATCGCCAATTTTATCTGTGATATATTCTTTTCCCCAAATAATCTTGACCTTGTCACCAAGGATCACATTGCTTCGTTTTTTATTAATATTCAAAGAGATGCTGGTCATACCCGGAATTTCGCAAAGCTTCTCGATCAATTCCTTCTGGTGTGGGAGATCCTGTCCATTAATGATCAGACATACCATTAATTCACCTGTAAAATATCCATGACGAACAAAAATGTGCCGCACCAGCCCCTTACCGGTTACCTCGTCATATGGCGCGATATTATATTTTTCCATGTGCGCTATCACACGGTCAAGTACATCTTTATTCTCTGGGATTCCAAGCGCACAGTCACGGTTTTCAATAATAGCGTGTGTACGTCCAGCATAAAAACCAGTGACAATTTTTCCTTCTTTATTTCTGCCTACCGGAAACTGAGCCTTATTACGATAATGATAAGGTTCATCCATTCCAATCAATGGTTCCATCGGAAGATTTGTGAACCCACCAATACGTTCCAGATGACCTCTTAATTTTTTCTCTTTAAACACTTTCTGTTCTTCGTATGAGACTGCCTGAAGCTGGCATCCGCCACATTGACGGGCAGACGGGCACACCGGCTCCACGCGATATGGTGAAGCATTGAGAATCTCCATCAGGCGTCCATAACCATAGTTTTTCTTAGCCTTCATAATTTTGGCTGTAACAGTATCTCCAATGACTGCGTCTTTTACAAAAACAGTGAAGCCATCAGCTTTGCCAATGCCTTCACCATCTGTTCCGCAATCCACAATCTCTAACGTAACAATGTCATTTTTACGATATTCCATGAGGATCAAACGTCTCCTGTCCTTCTCAGATTTGATTCAAAAAGTCTGTTATATCCAAGCCACTCTTTCTTACCTTTATCTGCTGCAAAGATTTCTGTCAGTGTCTCCATACGGGCATCTGTATTGTCAGCAAGATTCAATGCCACCGCTTCTACCAGTGCCGGTTTCTTCGGAGAACCATATTCCAGTTCACCATGATGCGCCAGAATACAGTGCACCAGTTGGTTTTCCAGCATTTCCGGAAAATCCGGAATTTCTTTTGCCAGGTCATGTATCATCTGTGCGCCAATAATAATATGACCAAGAAGCTGTCCTTCATCAGTATAATCATTCAGCGGAAAAGAGGAAAGCTCCTTCGTCTTACCAACATCATGAAGAAGTGCTGCTGTGATCAGCAGATCTCTTTTAAGAAGCGGATAAGCACTTGCCATATAGTCACAGAGTTTTGTTACGCTTAAAGTATGCTCCATCAGTCCCCCGATAAATCCATGATGGACAGTTTTTGCCGCAGAATGTTCTTGGAAAGATTTCAAAAACTCTTTATCTTCTACAAAAAGTTTATTCAGTAGTGCTGACAGGTATCTGTTCTTCACTGTTTTTATCATAGCCAACAGCTGTCCGTACATATCATCTGTACTGTTTTCACTGACCGGAAGATAGTCTGCCGGATCGTACTCACCTTCCTGTGCTTTTCGAACTCTCTTAATGTTCAACTGCATAGCTCCTGCAAAAGTTGTCACATCTCCGACTACATCAATATAATCCAATGCATCAAAATCATCGATTCCCAATGAATTCGGATCCCAGATTTTACCATCCAACACCCCTGTTTTGTCCTGTAAAATCAGATTCTCATATGGCTTTCCGTTCTTTGTCATTGCCGACTGTTTCTGTTTGCAAAGGTAGATTCCGTTAAGACGGTCTCCCTCATGTAATTCGTTAATAAAACGCATATACTGTTTCTCTTTTCTTTCTATTTTTCTTTGATCAATACATTTAATTCTACATTTACATATGTACCATAGGGATTCTTACGATATACTTCAAGCTTGACTCTTGATCCTTTGACCAGACTCTGAAGAATCGCCGAATACCTATTCATGGAACTGATTTCTTTTCCGTTCAATGCATGAACAATATCTGCATTCTGTACTCCTGCCGTCATAGCCGGTGAATCTTCTTCCACCGCATCTACATATACGCCTCGTGGAATGTCCAGATTTTCAGACTGATATTTTGAAATCGTTGTACCCTGAATTCCAATATAGCAGATATCCTCACCATTTGCCATACCTTCCAGAAGTGGACGCAGCTGTGCTGCTTCAACAGCTCGAATCACGCTGCTGTTTTCATTTTCCTGACTGCAGATGATTCCTACAACTTCACCGGACATATTCAGAAGAATTCCTCCTCCGTCCTCACTTCCTACCATATTTGTTGTAAGCATTCCATATTCTTCATCCGCAATTTTCATGCTGCCCGTTACAGAAGTAACCATACCACTGACCAGTGAGTCATAATCCCCAGTTGGACTACCGATTGCAATAACATCATCCATTTGCTCCATGTTATCTTCCGTGGCGAGTACAGCCTCAGAAATCTCATCTTTTGTAGAATCGTTTAACTCTGTGAATGGAACGCGGAACACATAAAAGCCTGTCCGGACATCTTTCTTACACAGCTGTGCATCTGCCATATCTCCATTTGAAAATGTCACCTGAAAATTTCCTGCATCATTCATTCTGTCGGAATATGTCATGATGTAAAAAGCTTCCGTATTTTTTAGGAAAACAAAACCTTCTTCTTCTCCGTATTTCAAGAACGAATCATCCAGTAGATCTGAATCTGTACCGAGTGCTGCTATTCGCACAAGTGCTCTGCGCGGTGTCTCAGATACTTTTCTCACCTGTTCAGCCCATGTACCCGACTTTTCATCCTCTGCATCTATCTCTGTTGAAGGTTTAGTATTTGCCAGTGCTGTTGAAGTGTTTTCATCCTCTGCTTCACCCACACATGAAGCAGCTGTAACAGATGGCACCAATGTAACATCGGTATACTGTTCCGAATGTTTTCTCAAAGACTGTGCTACTTCTGGCAAAATCAGTGCTGCAGTACCTGCCGCACAGCCACCAAAAATCACTCCACATACTGCTGCTGTCAGGAACTTATGCAGCAACATTTTCCTGTCCGCTGGACGCTCTTTTATTGTTTCCTTTATGAAAGGGTAATTCTCCGAAGATGGCTCTTTGTCATTTCGTTTTACCATAAGAATTCTCCTATAAATTCCAACCTGATAATTCGGGTTATATTTTAGCAAAATTTTATGAAGTTTTTATGAACAAAATTTCACATTTTTCTTTTCATTCCTGTCAAAATCATGTAGAATAGAGACTGGTGAACTAAGCCAATTTAAGCAACGAGGAGTTATTATGAATCAAAAAGCATTAAATGCATTGGAATATCCAAAAATCATAGAAAAACTTACAGAAAAAGCGTCTTCTTATATGGGAAAACAGCTCTGTAAAAACCTGGAACCATCTACAGATCTGGAAACGATTCGCCTGATGCAGGTACAGACAAAAGATGCTTTGACAAGACTATTCCAAAAAGGATCCATTTCTTTTGGAAATGTCAAAGATATCCGTGGTTCTCTGAAACGTCTGGAAATCGGCAGTGCTCTTAGTATTCAGGAAATTCTGGCAGTCTGCGGACTTCTTGAAAACACTTCCAGAGTCAAAACTTACTCTCGTAAAGAACGTAACGATCTTCCTGGTGACTCTCTGGACAGCATGTTTGATGGACTTTCTCCACTCACACCTTTGTCCACAGAAATCCGCAGATGCATTCTCTCCGAGGAGGAAATCAGCGATGATGCAAGCCCTGCTCTCCGCCAGATCCGCAGAAACATGAAGATCACCAACGATCGTATCCATACACAGCTTGCAGGGCTGGTAAACGGCAGTGCCCGCACCTATCTACAGGACTCTGTCATCACTATGCGAAATGGCAGATATTGCATTCCTGTCAAAGCCGAATACAAAGGGCAGGTTCCCGGTATGATCCACGATCAGTCTTCTACCGGCTCTACACTTTTTATCGAACCAATGTCCGTAGTCAAGTTAAACAATGACATGCGCGAACTGGAACTTCAGGAGCAGAAAGAAATCGAAGTGATTCTGGCTGATCTCAGCCAACAGATTGCTACTGAACAGGAAGCAATTTCACTCAATCTTGAACTGATGGTTCAGTTGGACTTTATTTTTGCAAGAGCAACGCTTGCGATGGAAATGAATGCAAGCGAACCTGTCTTTAATAATGAAGGACGCATCAACCTCAAAAAAGCACGTCATCCCCTGATCAACAAGAAAAAAGTCGTTCCAATCGATATCCGTCTGGGTGATGAATTTGATCTGCTTGTTATCACCGGTCCAAACACCGGCGGCAAGACTGTTTCCCTGAAGACAGTCGGTCTGCTCACTCTCATGGGACAATCCGGTCTTCACATTCCAACTCTGGACCGCAGTGAACTTGCTCTCTTCCACGAAGTTTATGCTGACATCGGTGATGAGCAGAGTATTGAACAGTCATTAAGTACCTTTTCTTCCCACATGACAAATATCGTCTCTTTTCTTGGAAAAGCAGACCGTCATTCCCTGGTTCTGTTTGACGAGCTCTGCTCCGGAACTGACCCGACGGAGGGTGCTGCACTGGCCATCTCGATTCTCTCTTATCTGCATGAACGCGGAATCCGCACCATGGCAACTACTCATTACAGTGAACTGAAAGTTTTTGCCCTTTCCGCTTCCGGTATCGAAAATGCCTGCTGCGAATTTAATGTAGAAACATTGAGTCCGACTTATCGCCTACTGATCGGTATTCCTGGAAAAAGTAATGCATTTGCAATTTCTTCCAAACTCGGAATCCCTGAATCCATCATTGAAAAGGCACGCGAACAGATCAATGAACAAGATGAATCTTTTGAAGACGTACTGACCTCGCTGGAAGAAAGTCGTATCACAATTGAGAACGAGCGCACAGAGATTGCACAGTACAAATTGGAAATTGAAACGCTTAAGAAACAGCTGGAAAACAAACAGGAAAAACTGGATGTTCAGAAAGAGCGTATCATCCGTCAGGCAAACGAAGAGGCACATAAAGTTCTTCAGGATGCTAAGGATTACGCTGACCAGACCATGAAGCTTTTCCATAAATTCCATAATGAATATGTAGACACCGCTGCTGTTGAACGTGAACGTCAGCAGCTTCGCCAACGTCTCAACAAAGCAGAACAGAAAATGGCTCAGCCAACCCCCAAAAAGAAACCAAAGAAAGTGCTCACAGCAAAAGATATCCACCTGGGCGATACTGTCCGTGTTCTCAGCATGAATCTCAAAGGTACAGTAAGTACCCGCCCGGATTCTAAAGGTTATCTGTTTGTTCAGATGGGAATCATTCGTTCCAAAGTCCATATTTCTGATCTGGAGCTGATTGATGAACCAGTGATCACCACTCCGTCTCTTTCCAAGACCGGGGCAGGAAAAATCCGTATGTCCAAATCAGCCAGTGTCTCTACGGAAATTAATCTTCTTGGAAAAACAGTCGATGAAGCAGTTGCAGAACTGGACAAATACCTGGATGATGCTTATATTGCGCATCTAAAAACTGTACGAATCGTTCACGGCAAGGGAACCGGTGCACTACGCAAAGGCGTTCACAATTACCTGAAGCGCCAGAAACATGTAGCCTCTTATCGTCTCGGCGAATTCGGCGAGGGTGATGCAGGTGTAACAATTGTAGAATTCAAAAAATAAGTGAAAGGCGAATACCATGGTAACAAAACAGAAAATCTTAATCGTAGATGACGACAACAACATTGCTGAACTGATTTCTTTATATCTTACAAAAGAATGTTTTGAAACCAGAATTGTAAATGACGGTGAACAGGCTCTGAAAGACTTTGCTTCTTTTCAGCCAGATCTGATTCTCCTGGATCTGATGCTTCCTGGCATTGACGGCTATCAGGTCTGCCGAGAGATCCGTCACACATCTGATGTGCCGATCATCATGCTTTCTGCCAAAGGCGAAACCTTCGATAAAGTACTTGGTCTTGAACTGGGGGCAGATGACTATATTATCAAACCGTTTGATACCAAAGAACTGGTTGCCCGTGTGCGTGCAGTCCTGCGTCGATTCAAAGTACGTCAGCCTGCTGGCAATCCGGATGAAAAATGTGTCAGCTTTCCAGATCTGACAATCAATCTGACAAATTACTCTGTCACATATATGGGAAAACAAATTGATATGCCGCCAAAAGAACTGGAGCTTCTCTATTTTCTGGCCGCATCTCCAAACCAGGTATTTACCCGCGAACAATTACTGGATCATATATGGGGATATGAATATATCGGTGACACTCGTACCGTAGATGTCCACATTAAAAGACTGCGCGAAAAAATTAAAGACCATCCTCAGTGGAGCCTCTCTACTGTATGGGGTATCGGATACAAGTTTGAGGTCAAAAACAAATGAAAAAGAAACTGACAACAGTGTTTTTTACCACATATATACTGCTTGGTGTCCTTGGTTTTTTGCTGGTAACATATGTCGGTTCTCACCTGTTAGAAAATCGCCTGGAAAAATCCATAAGTGCAGATATGTACCAGACAGCTCACCGCATTGCAGAAAATAATCTGGTCAGTCACAACATCACTTCTTCTAATATGGAGGAGATTCGGAACAATCTTTCCCTTGCTGCAAACTATCCTGATACGATCATCTGGATCATCAACAGCAACGGACAGATCATCCTCAGTACACGCAAAGATATCTCACCGGATAATCCAATTAACTTAGAAGGCTTCAACCCAGCCTCCTGGGACAGCAATTACTATCAGATTGGTGATTTCTACGGATATTTTCCCGAGACACATCTCAGCACGATTGCACCAATCACCGAGAATATGACAACGCGGGGATACGTTGCCATTCATTATCTGATGAGTGACTTGTATCAGAACCGTAGCACTCTGCTCTGGATCATTCAGATTTTGTATATTCTCACTTATCTCGGTGTAGCTTTACTGTTTTTCTTGTATATCCGCTGTATACGCAGGCCATTTCAGGAAATCACAAAGGGAGCTTCAGAATTTGCAAACGGAAATCTCTCCTACCAGATTCCTGTCGATTCAGAAAATGAGCTGGGATATCTTGCCAAGAATCTGAATTATATGGCTGATAAACTAAATCGTAACGGTGAATACCAACGACAGTTTATTTCCAATATTTCACATGATTTCCGTTCACCACTTACTTCGATCAAAGGTTACGTGGAAGCGATGATCGACGGAACGATTCCAGTGGAAATGCAGGAAAAATATTTAAAGATTATTTCATACGAAGCAGAACGTCTGGAAAAACTTACCCGCGGGCTTCTGACTCTGAATGAACTGGATATCCAGAAACGTATGCTTCATATCCAGCCCTTTGATATCAACAGTGTGATCAAAGCGACAGCTGCATCCTTTGAAGGCTCCTGTACCAGTCGCAATATTCTTCTGGAACTGATTTTATCCGGAAAGGAACTGATGGCACAGGCAGATATGGAACAGATCCAACAGGTGCTGTATAACCTTTTGAGCAACGCGATCAAATTCAGCCCGGACAATTCCACGATTACACTTGAGACTACCGAAAAAAACGGCAAGATCTTTGTTTCTGTTAAAGATCATGGCATTGGAATTCCAAAGGCAAGTCTCCAGAAAATCTGGGAACGATTTTATAAGATTGACCGATCCCGAGGCAAGGATCAAAAAGGAACCGGCCTTGGTCTGGCAATCGTCAAAGAGATTCTTCATGCACATGGACAACACATCAATGTGATCAGTACAGAGGGTGTTGGAACAGAATTTATTTTTACATTGGAAAAGGCAAAGTAGAGAATTCATCCACTTTGCCTTTTATCGTTTATATTTTTTCTTATTCCCACGTATGGTTATGAAGCTGTCCCTGAAGCTGCATATGATCAAAATGATTCTGCCGCAGTGCCTCATAAAGCACGATTGCCACTGAATTACTCAGATTCAGTGAACGGATCTCATTGATCATTGGAATCCGTACGCAGTTATCTTTATGTTCCATCAGGATTTCTTCCGGGATTCCGGCACTTTCCTTGCCAAACATAATATAACAATCTTCCTCGTATTGCACATCTGTATAAGTCTTCAACGCCTTCGTTGTTGCATAATAAATTTTCGCATTTGGATTCTTTTCCAGAAAATCTTCGTAGTCCAGATATGTCGTTACATCCAGATCTTTCCAGTAATCCATACCAGCTCTTTTGAGTGCCTTCTCACTGAGACTGAATCCCAGAGGCTCGATCAGATGTAGTTTCGTATCTGTTGCAACACATGTTCTTCCTATATTTCCTGTATTTGCCGGAATTTCAGGTTCCAGCAGTACAATATTAAGCTTTGCCATCTTTTCTGTCCTTTCCAGGTATAATTTCCGTCAAATGGAGTCTCGGACGTTCCAGATATCTGGTAATTTCTCCACTGTGAAGCAGACGGTCGTTTCCACTGTCTGCATATCCAATCACAGCTGCATGGATTCCATGTGCCTCTAATTCCCGCACCAGTGCATCTCCCTGCGCAGTGCCAATCAGCACAGATCCCTTCGCCTCCAGTTTATACGGATCCACATCCAGCCGTTCACAGACTTCTATCGTCTCCTGCCGGATTGGAATTCTGCGAAGATCTACATCCATACCAACTCCAGAAGCTTCTGCCATTTTCCACAGACCACTTAAAATTCCACCGTTCTCTGTAAAATACAATGCAGAAAACCCAGCTTCTTTCCAAAATACATCTTCTTCTGAAATCATACATTTTTTCAGTGTTTCCACCCCCATACGGAGAAAACTCTCTGAAAAATATGTTCTGAGCTTATCCCACTCCCGGCAGATCAGTTCCAACGTACCTGATATACCTGTCTCTCCTGCCACCACCAGGTCATCTCCCGGATATATTTTTCCTGTAATTTCCGCCTGCAGTGCTTCTAACGCCTGCTGTCCTAGTTTCATACTCTTCCTCCAGTGTTCTAATTTCCAGTTCTCCTTTTATAATAAAATAGAAAGAACACTTGGTACAACCATCGCAAGAACCAGTATCACTGCGATCACCGCTGTAATAATTTTTCTTTTTTTCGGGTCAAACATTCCCATCTTCGTCCTCACCTCTCCTATTTTCAAAAATGCCTCAGCATTTTTATTGCTCGCCACCTGCAGAGGTGTGAGTCATCTCACATCTGATATAATCAACTTTTTCCACTTAGCCATTTATAACTGAACAACCTCTGTATATGCATTATTCGACAATGGATCACGTTTCTCATAATCAAACAAAATCACCGTTCCATTCTCAAACACTTCAATATGTGCTGTTTTGGAAACCTGGTTATTCTTCCGGTAGTTCCATACTGCTGTCTCATACTGTTTCTGATCCGGAGCAAATGCAGGGCGCTTCTTAAGTTTTTCTCTCAGGTAAAGATCATACAACATTTTCTGTGCAGCCACTTCTGCCGGAACATCTGTTTCTTCTTTCAGATATTCCAAAAGTATCTCATAACGCCGCATCCTGGAATGCGAGATCTCACTGTAACCTTTTTTCTCATAAAAAGAACCCAGTTTCTCGTAAAAAGTAAAAGCATCCTTTTCAAGCGGTACCAAATATTCCAGTGTATGCCAAAACTGACCACTATTATAATACACTTCTACCATACTTTCCACCATTTTTAATTTTAGAACTTCTCCATAGGTAAGCCAGTTCGTAGAAAGCACTTCATATGGTTCTTTTTCTTTATATACGATTCCGTATCCTTCGGCCTCTTTCTGCATCAGCGAGCCTTTCAGAACTTTCAGGAATCCAAGCTGAAGCTGATCCGGTTTCATCTGGTATACATCATTAAATGATTGATGAAAAATATCATAATCCTCATACGGAAGCCCTGCAATCAGATCCAGGTGCTGGTGGATATTTCGGAAACTGTGAACTCTGTTTACACAATGTTCCAGTTTTTTCAGATCCATATGTCGGTGAATAGCCCGAATCGTCTCCGGATTCGTTGACTGCACACCGATTTCCAGCTGAATCAGTCCAGGGCGCATCTGTGACATCAGCTCCATCTCTTCCTCTCGAAGGAGATCTGCGGAAATTTCAAAGTGAAAGTTTGTCACACCATTATCATGTTCCAAAATATATTTCCAGATTGTCATAGCATGTTCATGTTTACAGTTAAAAGTACGGTCCACAAA